>Ga0118677_10011991_pt1 | contig 11011 bp, 7 predicted proteins | sample AliMusrvi5mmetaG_FD_86154 | JGI IMG/M metagenome (GOLD analysis project Ga0118677, IMG submission 86154)
GTGATGGCGTTGGCACCGAAGAAGGTGACATACCCGTTGGCGTTGCCGGTGTTGTTGGTAAGGGTTCCTTGGGTGATTAGATTGGTGAGATTCATGGTGTTCGAATCATTGGTGAGCTGGAATTCCGGCGTGGTCATTGCCGCCGCCGCCATCGCGCCTGGATATTGATAATCCGGATAGAAGAAGTTGAACACCGTGGTTGAATTCAGCGGAGTCTGATTGAGGTTGGTCGGAGTTGAGCCAATTCCCCAGGTGCTGAGCTCGACGGTGAGCGAGCCGCTGCGGTTCCACTGCGAGCCTTTGAGCGGATAGACCGTCAAACTGCTGGCACCTTGGGACCCATTGGTGATCGCCGGAGAGGCGGGAAGCGCCACGCTGAATGAGTTGGGCCCAGCGATGCTGGTGACTGGATAAACCCCGTTGGTCGCCGGGACGGGGGCATTGGTCAACAGGAAATCGAGTTGTACCAAATCGGCTGCCACGAGGTTGTGATTACCGGTGGTCTGGATCAGGATCGATTGGGCACCCGCGCTGCCGGTGACGTTGTAACCGCTGGCAAGTTTGGGAATCAAACAGGCACCGGCGGTGCTGCTGGCGGGAGTGGTTGCCAAGGGGAGCGTGAACTTGGTGCCGGAAGGCGCGCCAACCACGTAAACGCCGTCATAACTTCCTCCGGCCAGCCCGCCGCTGGTGAACTTCACATACACCTGGTCACCGAGCGCAACTCCCGTGGGATCGACGATGGCGGTAGCTCCGGCCACGGTGTAGGTAAGCGAGCTGGTGCCGTTGTTGTTAACGGTGAACGAGTTTGCCGTGACGTTGCCAATGGAATAGGTTTGCGTCGTCGGCACCTGGGCCGCAGTGGCACCAGAGTCCACAAAGTTCGCGAGACGGACGCTGTCACCGTTGATTAGACGGTGGGCGGTGGCAGTGGTGACGAGGATGGTTCCCGCGCCGCTCTGCGCATAGCTGCTGTTGGGGAAGGTCGCGGCCGGCAGCGACCGCGCCGGGCCGGTGACGCGCAGCAGCGGTTCTCGCTGTTTGCCGAACTTGCTGTCGGCGGCGGCATCGCTACTACGCGCCTCGTAGTCGAGCAGGATGGCGCGCAAGACATCCTTCATGTCGCCGCGGATCCCGCTGGCCACTCCGTCAATGTTCATGTCGCCGTTGAACGCGCGGACCACCCGCTGCACATACTCGGGCTTGGGTTGACTGGTCACGAGGCGCTGGATCAACTGGCGGCAAACCGCGGGGCCCACCGCGGAGTTTGCCATGATGTTGTCCAGCGCTGCTTCCAAGTCTTTCAAGCCGTTCAGGTCGTATGGATTGGAGATGGCAGTGGTCACCGGGGACCCGGGACCATGGGTCGGGTCGGTGGTTTGGATCGAAATGGGATTGGCATCGACGAGGGTGGTCGCGGGGTCGACGTTGGTGGCAGGGGGCAGGACCACGTTGTCCAACAGGATTTTGCTGCCAAGCTCGTGTTGCGCTGGCACCAGCACCATCGGGTCGAGGTAGTTGGAGGCCGGGTAGAAATTGCCTGACAGGCGGCCGGTGCCGAGCAACGGTTGACCCCAGTTCCAGCCGGTAAAGACGCGGGCCATGCCGGTGATGACGCTCTGGTCGTAGGTGGCCACCGCGGTGCCGGAGGAATCCAACACCAGCGTGGCATCCGGCCATTTTCGATAGAGGCCGGCGGAAAAGAGTTGGAGGACCTCGCGGGCGTAATTCTCGTTAGGGTGGAGGCCCGTCTGGATGTTGCCCAAGGTGTTGCCCCGCATGTCGAGATAGACGCCCATAGCCGGACTCAGGGTGACTTGCTTGAGGATGTCGCGGAAATTGCCAAAGCACGAGTCGAGCAGGGTGTCATAGTAGTCCGCCAGAACGCGCCCGTTGCCATTGAGCGGCCCGGTGTCCGAGACGACGAGAATTTCGCTCAGGGCGAAGGCGGCACGCTGGCGCAATTGATCCGGCGCGGTGACGGCGTTCTGCCACCACGAGTTGAACATCAGGGTGTCGGCGTAGGGGTTCTGCGGGTCGGCGCTGAGGTTTTCGAGGATGTAGGGGACGTTGTGGGTGATTGCAGTGCCGAACTGGCTTTCGATCCATGGCCGGTAGCCGACGGCCTTGACACTCGCCATATCCGACGGGCTGGGGCCGAATGTTGTCTGGGTTAGAAACCGCGAGTTCGCGGCATCGCTGGTGGCATGGAGGTCGGACCAGGCGGGTGAGGCGGGGGGAAGCGGCGCAATTTGCGAGCCGGCGATCTTGCCGAAGGTGCCGGCGACCTCACCGGTGGGATGATTGACGGTGGCGATGCCGAGATAGACCGCAGCATTGTTGAGGTCGGTTAGATCGGACGCCTGCATGTTCCAAGTGTAGCCACTGTCGGACGTTTTCAAGGCGGGGTAGTTTTTGTCCTGGGCGTTGACGTCGAAGAGGACAGCGCCGGACGAGTTGTATATTTTGCGCGAGGTGATGCCCGAGGTGAGGCCGTTGCAATTGAGGTGGAGCACGGCGCTGCTGCCGTTGACGCGCAGAAAGGCGCCGCCGGAGGCCGTGATTCCGCTCAAGCCCTCCACGCCCTGGAGGTTTGTGACATAGAGCGTTCCGGGCACCGTGGTGGTGGGCGGGTTGTCCCAGGGCGCGAGCACGTAGTTAGGCAGGATGCCACCCACGGTGGCGGTGGCCGGCGGGCAGTTGGTGGCAATGGGATTGGCGGTGGTACCGGTGGGATCGACAAACCATGCGACGGCGAGGTGGTTGCCTGCGCCACTTGCGCCGGTGTTGTGAAGGGCCTCGATATAATACTTGCGGCCGGCGACGAGCGAAAGCCACGGTGACTTCTGATTCGGCTGGGTGTTCCAGGTTCGCGGCGCGGTGCCGGCACCGCTCACCGTGGCGCGCAGCACCTTGTTGACCGGCTCGGCATTGTTGGAAATCCATAACTCCGCCACATTGCTGGCCGCCACCCAGAAATAATAGTTGCCGGTCACCGGGGCGGTGAAATACCCCCGCAACCGCTCGCCGGTGTTGGCCGTGTAGGTGGTGGTGGGGTCCTCGGCGGTGGTGACCGTATCGCTGGTTGAGGGTTCCGCCGACCACGGCACATCGGTTAGCAACGCGCCGGTCACGCCCGATGTCCAAAGGTCGCGGGTGAGTTGGCCGGGTGCCGACTGAACCTCAAGCGTCATCACCACACTGCCGCTGCCCGCGGCGTTGGTGGTGGTCAGGGTGAATTGATAGATGCCGGCCGCCGCAGGTGTGCCGCTCAGCACACCGTTGATGAGTGTCAGCCATGGCGGCAGCCCGCTGGCGCTGACGGTGCCGCCATTGCTCGAGGTCACGGTCATGGTGAAAGGGGTGCCTGACCCTAGCAGGGTGACGGCGTTGGTTGGACTGGTGATCGCGGGGCTGCCACCCGGTGTGGGGAACAGGCGGTTGGTGGGAACAATCTGCTTTGCCTGGTCGGCACTATACCATGACAGGTGGGCCTCTGCGGAACCCATCGCTTCGTAGTACTCCATCTTGATGTCATAGAGCACGTTGGCCGTGAGATCGATGGACCCGGTGCGTTCCTGTCCGGTGGCGCCGGTCCATTGGTCGATGATCAACTGTCCGTTGACCCAGACTTTGCAGCCATCATCCGCCTTGGCGACGAAGTAGTATTTCTCGGAATACTGGGGCAGGATCTGGCCGGTCCAGCGGCCGGAGAAATTGTTGTGGAAAACCAGCGGATCGGGCGATCCGGTCAGCCAGTCACCGCCGTTGCCAGCCGTGAGATCCGCGTCGGTTTCGCTGTGTGCGGCCGGCGGCATGAACGTCGGGTTGTTGTAATAGACCCCGTTCCAACCGGTGGTGGCGCCAGAATTGTTAGTGAAGACATTGGCGGAGGGGATGGTCGCGAAGGAGCCGCCGTTGATCTGCCACTGGAATTTGCACCTGGCGTTGCCGGTGGTTTCCGCGAATTCAACGCGAATCGGATAGCGGTTGGCCGGTGCGGCGGGAACGACCAACGACACGGTGGGACTCATCTTGTAGGTGTTCGTTGCCGCCTCATCCCAACCGTTTTCAAGGATCGGGACGAGTCCGCCGCCGGTATCGATGGACACCCGGGCCTTGTCATCGGCATCGAGGCGGAAGACATAGGTGCCGGCGATGGTGGGAGCCAGCCAGCCGTCCCAAGTGACCGAGAAGTTATCGGCGTTGATGAAGTTGTTGCCATTGGGCGTGCCATAGCCCCAGAGGAAGTCGATGACCGGCGCCAGCCGCGTGACCGGGGGGCTGAAGCCGCCGAGGATCGAGTTTCCCGTCCCGCTGTTAGGAACGCTGCTGCCCGTGATGTTGACCGTGAACGAGGTGGTGGTGAGCGGTGCCACGACTGCGTAGGTCTTGTTGTAGATAGATGTTAGGTTGCCGGAGATGAATTGGAGGGGCACCTGGCTGCCGACGACATAAGGCGTAGCGGGGTTGCCAAAATAAGTGATGACGGCGGTGCCGGTGGTGGCATTGATTTTGGTATAACTGTAGGTGGATGCGACCTGGTCGCCGAAGTTAAGCGTGCTGCTATAGGTGGAACTGGACCCGGGATAATAATTCGCAGTGAGGCCGGTGCCCACGGGGTTTGCGGCGGGGAAAATCGTCACGCCGGCCGAGACGGGGGAACCCAGTGAGTAATTGCCGGAAGCACCGCTGGTAGCTGCCGCTAAAGCAGTTAGATAAACCGTGGCGCTGCTGGTGCGCGCGGCGTTATAGAGCGGGGTGATCCTGATATCCAGCGAGCTCACGCCTGCGGGGAACACGGCCGAGGTGGGGAGCGGTGCGAAGTCGATTCCTTCCAGCGCGGTTCCGCTCGGCACGATTGGCACGCTGAGTTCACCCAGCAGCATGAATCCCGAGCGGGTGATGCGGATCACGCCGAGGTCACTGGCCGGGGTGGCGGCGTCGGGTGGTTGGGTGGTCGCGGTGTCGAGCGCCGCGAGGGTCACCACGTTCTGGACTTGCAGGTCGGCGGCCAGCGAGGAGTGGTCATAGCTGGTTTGGGCGCCGAGCGGTGTGTTGAGGGACAGCCCGAGCACGTGTTTGGCCCAATCGCTGACCTGGTCGCCTTGGCTGGCCTGGTCGGTCACGGCGAGGTGGAAGAAATGGCCGGCGCTCATTGGGACGGTGAGGGTTTTGGCTGTGCCGTCGCCGGTGAGGCCGGGTACGCCGCTGCTGGTCCAAGCGTCCACCAGCGAGGCGTTGCCTTCCGCCGTGTAGAACTTTCCAACCACCGTGGGGAAGGTCAGCGCAAGGTGGCTCGGGTCGGCCGTCACGGCGGGGGCGCGGAAGTTGGCATCCCCCGGCAGTTTCTTGAACGGATTGGTTCCGGCAATGAATTCGGCGCCATTGCTCACGCCGTCGCCGTCCGCGTCCTGAGACAACCAGCCGGTGTAGGGCGGTTGTTCATTGAGCTGGGCGTCGAGCACGCCAAACTGTTGTTTCCAAACCTCGCGGTTGATGGCCGGATCCACTTGTGCGAGGAGCGGTGCGGCTGCCGCGCCGAGCGCAGCGAGGATCACGACAAGGTTGGGGCAGCAACGCTTGGAAAGCGTGCGCAGTGCGAGGAAAGGAGGCAACATGACGACAAGGGTTTGAGGGTGGAACCTACGACCCGGCCGTGGATTAGCAATGGGCGATGGATGAATTGCGTGCCAAACGGAAAATTCACGGGTCAGACCCGCCCACCGCGGCAAGCGGCGACCCCGCGCGGCGCAACCCGCGTGGTATGCGCCACCTCAGGCGAGGCGCTCGGCCAGATAGGGCGTCCACAAGGAGGCGACGATGGTTTCCTGGGCGGTTTCCATTTTGCCGCGTGCGGCGGGTTCGTCATCCTCGTGGCTGGCGAGATGGAGCAAGCCGTGGACGAGGTAGCGGAGGATTTCGCGGGGCAGCGGCTCGTCATATTCGGCGGCCTGACGTTGGGCCACCTCCGCGCCGATGACGATTTCGCCGTGATGAAAGGTGATCACATCGGTGGCCCCGCCAATGTCCATGAACTCGCGGTGGACCCGCTCGCTGGTGGCGTCGTCCACCAAAGCCACCTCGATGGTGGCCAGATGGCACAGCGGGGAATCCTCCAGCGCGGCATGGCGGAGGGCGAGGGCGGCGGCGTCCGCGGCGACCTGCTCGAGCACGGTGAGCCAGGTTTCGGGAATGGCCACGAGTTGCTGATGGTTGCCAATGATGATTTCGAGCGACATGGAGGTGGGGGGGCCGGGATTGTTGTCAGGCGGGCGAGGAGGCGCGTTGCGGAGGAATGGCTTTGGAGCTGATCTCCAACTCGCTGGGAAGACGCGGCAGCTCGGTGCGTTTGGGCGTCTGCGCGGCGCGCTCGTCTTCTTTCGGATAGTCGATGCGGGCGTGCAGCATGCTGCGCAAAGTGGCGGCAAAACTGTCCTTGACGACCGCCAGTTCCCTGAGGGTCAGCGGGCAATCGTCGAGCTGGCCATCGGTCATCTTGGCGCGGACCAGATCCTCGATGAGCGCACGGATTTTCGCCAGGGTCGGCTTGCGCAACGTGCGCGATGCGCTTTCCACCATGTCGGCCAGCGCGATGATGCCGCTCTCGCGGGTGCTGGGCAGGAGGCCCGGATAGCGGAAATTTTTCTCGTCGACGTGGGGCAGGTCTTCCGGGTTTTCCAGACCGCGGTCGACCTTTTCCAGATCGGTCTTTTTCTGCTCCTGGGCGCGGCGGTAAAAATAATACACCAGCGAATCGCCGTGATGCTCCTGAATCACGTTGATGATGCGCGGGTTGAGCTTGTGCTTGACGGCAATATCCACGCCGTCCTTGAGGTGGGCGATGATGATCAGCGCGCTCATGGTGGGGGTGAGCGTGTCGTGCGGGTTGTCGGTGCCGTCCTGCTGGTTTTCGATGAAATAGAGCGGCTTTTTGAGTTTGCCGATGTCGTGGAAATACGAGCAGACGCGGCACATCAGGGCGTTGGCACCAATTTTTTCGGCGGCGGCTTCGGCCAGCGAGGCGACCACCAGGCTGTGATGGAACGTGCCGGGTGCCTCCAGTTGCATCTGGCGCAGCAACTTGTGGTTGAGGTCGCTCAATTCCAACCAACTGATGTCGGTGGTGAGTTGGAACAGCCCCTCGAACACGGGCAACAGGCCGCTGATGAACAGCGCCGCAAACACCGCCGTGCCAAGCACTGCGGCGCTGCCCAGGCCGAAAATCTCGAGGTGATCCACCGCCCCGCTGCCAAAGCAGGAAACCAGGTCCAGCCGGCCCCACAGGATTGCCACGACCAGCGACACCACACCGGTTAGAATGCCGGCGCGCAACAGTTGCCCGCGCTTGCGGACATTGCCGGTGAGCAACACCGCGGTGATGCCTGACACCAGGCTGAGGGTGAGGAAACCCAGCATATCCTCCGGCGCCACCAGCAGGCTGCCGATGAGGCTGACGTAAATGGCTGAGAACATCCCCACGGCCCGCCCGAGCAGAATGCCATGGAGCATCGGGGCCAAGGCAAAGGGCACCAGCAGGTAGCGGAACACCTCGGGGACATCCGGCGAATTCGTTAGGCGCAGGATCAGCCCGACGATGAGCAGATGGGCGAGCTCGGCTCCCAGCACGAGGGTGATGCGGCTGTTGCGGCGGCAGGGAGCCTGGCGGTTGGCATGCAGCACCGTCACGGCGGTCAGCGCCAAGACGAACCCGAGCAGGGCCCGGCGCAGCGACTCCTCAAACATCGCGCGGCGCAGCGTTTCTTCGCTCGTCCCGCTGGCGTCGGCCTTGAGAATGAGCACCACCGTCGCCACCGCAAAGGTGGCATATAGCGCGAGTTTGACCGTGAAGCTCTCCTCGAGGGCTTGGATCGCCGGATTTTCACTGTAGACACGGCGCTTGCGGCCAGACGAGAGGCCTTGCCGAGCAAGCTGCCAGCGTTTGATTGCGTCTAGGAATCCCACGGCGTTTTGATCGGTTGCTCGCGCAAGACCGGCGGGTGCCGATCGGGTCGCGGGGCAGAGACTAGCCCAATCCGCCGCGCTTGGCAATTGGCAATTCTCAGCCCTGGGGGCGGGCTGCGGCGACGGGCCTGAACACCCGCACCGCGACGGCCTTGGCCAGCAATTCGCGGCGGTCCTCGCGGATGGGCGCCAGCGACAGGTGCAGGCCGGAGCTGCGCCCGGCATCGTGGTGGAGGGTCAGCCGGGTCAGGCCGGGATCGATCTGGGCGTCGGCGATTTCCTGCCAGCTGATCAGCCGCATGCTGCTGGCAGGCCTGAAGAACGGGAAAATCTCGATGCCCAGTGGCGTTAGAATCAGGTAGGCGTGACGGGTCAGCCGCACCGCGGTGCGGGCCGCCAGCGCGGCGAGGGCCAGTGGCAGCAGCGCCCAGGCCGGATGCGGCAGGCGCGGATTGACCGGGCGGTACGGCGCGCAGGCCAGCAGGGTCACCGCCACGCAAGCGAGCATGGCGGCGGCCAGCCAAAACCCGGGAGCCTGGCCCGAGCGGGTGAAGCGCAGTTCCTTTTCCGGAGCTTGGAGCGGGCGCGGCATGGCGGTTAGTCGTTGGCTGCCGGGGGCTTCGCGGCGGGAGCCGGCGCTTGGTCGCGGTCGTGCAATTCCTGGACGGAGACGAATTCGTCGCCCTCGCGGTGGCGCCGCACGGCGTTGACCACCATGACCAGCAGCACGCCCAAAATCACAAATGAAGCCTCCAGGAAAAACGGCGTGGACATGATGCCAACCACCATCCCGAGCCACTCGCCGAACACGCCGGGAACCTTGCGCCAGCCTAACAACAATGTCACCACGCTGCAGGTCAGCGCCGCGAGCACCGCCGCGGCAATGAGCACCTGATTCACGCGTTCGTCTTTGGAGGGGACTGCCATCGGCCACTACCCTAAACCCTGCGGCGCGGAATCCCAACCCGGAAATTTGCAAAAAATCCGCAGGGGGGGGCGGGAAACCTTTCGCATCCGGCAAAGCCAGTCGGGTGAACCCGTGCTTGCCGTTAGGCGCCGGCTTCATTATACCCCACCGCATGCGGCTATTTGACACCCTCACCCGGACCGAGCGGGACCTGCACCCCCTCGACGGGGCGACGTTTCGCTTTTATTGCTGTGGCCCGACGGTTTACGGGCCGGCGCACATCGGGAATTTCCGCACCTTCGTGCTGCAGGACGTGTTGCGGCGCACGCTGGAAACCGGCGGCATCCGCACCCTTCACGTGCGCAACATCACGGATCTGGATGACAAGACGATCCGCGATTCCCACAAGGCCGGCCAATCGCTCGCCGACTTCACTGCGGGCTGGAGCGCACAGTTTCACGCCGACTGCGACCGCCTGAGTTGCCTGCCGCCGCATATCGAGCCGGGGGCGGTGGCGCATATTCCGCAGCAAATCGCCATGATCGAGGCGCTGCTGGCCAAGGGCCATGCCTACGTCGGTGGCGACGGGTCGGTGTATTTCAAGATCGCCTCGTTTCCCGGCTACGGGCGCTTGTCGCACCTCGACGAGCGCGAATTGGATCTGGGAAAAACCCAGAACACCCGCGCCAACGCCGATGAATATGAGAAAGACAGCATTTCGGACTTTGCCCTGTGGAAAGCCCGCCGCCCGGAAGACGGTGAGAATTTCTGGTCGGCACCGTGGGGTGAGGGCCGCCCGGGCTGGCACCTCGAATGTTCCGCGATGATTCAGGAATACCTCGGCGACAGTTTCGACCTGCATTCCGGCGGGGTGGATTTGGTCTTTCCCCATCATGAAAACGAGATTGCCCAGAGCGAGTGTGCCTGTGGCGGGCAGTTTGCGGCGCATTGGTTTCACATCACCCACCTGCTGGTCGATGGCGGCAAAATGTCCAAATCCCTCGGCAACCTCCACACCCTCGAGGACCTCGCCGGTCGCGGCTTCTCGCCGATGGAAGTGCGCTATGTCCTGCTCGGCGGCCATTATCGCAAACCGCTCAACTTCACCCTCGACTCGCTCACCGGCGCCCGCGAGGCCCTCTCCAAACTCGCCAAAGCCACCCGCCAACTCGCCGCCAAAATCGACGGCGAGCCCAGCTTCGATGCCGTTGAGTTCGGCCCGTTCCAAGCCGCTTGGGACAGCCTGCAAAACGACCTCAACACACCGGGCGCCCTCGGCGGCATCTTCACCGGCTTGCGCGAAGCGTCCACCCTCACCGGCGATGCCGCCGCCAAGGCGCTGGCCGGCCTCAATCGCGTGTTGCGTGCACTCGGCCTGAGGTTGCCCGAGGACTCCAGCGCAGAGGAGGTCGTGGTGCCTGCCGATATTCAAGCCCTCGCCGAGGAACGCTGGCAGTTGCGCCTCGCTAAGAATTGGGCCAAGTCCGATGAACTGCGCGCCGCCCTAGCCGCCCAAGGCTGGCTCGTCAAGGACGCCAAGGATGCCTACACCCTCGCGCCGGAGCGCGGGCTTTAGCCCGCCTCCTTAGCCTCAGATATCCTGCCCTCAGGGCAACCCGCATGACTTCACGTGCAACTTGGCAGCGGGCCGCATGCGTCGCCTTACCCGGGCCCGGCGCCAGTGCCTAGACGCACCGCACAGGCCTTGTAGCTTGGTTGGCGCGAGTGCGGATCAAACGCGGCCAACGTCAGCTTGTTGACCTCCGCATAGTGCATGGGCATATAGACCTGGCCGCGCTGCACGCAAGCGGTTAGCAACACTGTCGCTTGCACGCTGGCGCGACGCGACGCGACGGTCACCGCGGCCCGGTCGGCAAGCTTCAAGGCGCGCGCGTCATCGGGATGGATCTCGACATAACACTGCTGTGGATAGAGCATGCGCAGCACCTCGGACTTGGCGGTGCGGGTGTTGGTGTGCCATTGCGCGGAGCTGCCCCGCCCTGTTAGCAACACGAAGGGAAAGGCGGCGTCGACCGGTTCAGGCAGCGCGCGGGGTTCGTCAAACAGGAATTGTGCGCGGCCATCCGGATGGAAAAAGCGCCCGTCCTCAAACAAGCGCCGCTCGTTTTGCCTTCTCTC
>Ga0118677_10014670_pt1 | contig 11008 bp, 7 predicted proteins | sample AliMusrvi5mmetaG_FD_86154 | JGI IMG/M metagenome (GOLD analysis project Ga0118677, IMG submission 86154)
ACATCTCCATCTTCGGCTCCCTCACACAAACCGCCGCCCTCCAAGGTGCAAAGCTCATCGACATGTTCCGCGCCCTCTTCCGATCCTCCCCCAATCACGCCCACGACGTCATTTTCGGCTCCCCGCCGGCGGCGAACCTATCGGGCTAAACTGTTACCTTTACTTCTGGCATCCTTGACGAGTGGAGGATCATGCGTCCACGCGCAGCCTCTCATGCGCTCGCCGTCTTCGATGATGTTGGGCTTGATTGGAGGCAATTGCCTTCACACCTTGGTGGGAGCGCCGATTTTTGCCTTCATTTTGTCCTCGGTGAAATCTTGCGACGGGAATGGAAATATCGCTCAACAGCAGATGGACGATCTCAGTTCTGGACTCAAAGAACGTCGTAGAAATGAAATCAGGTTAGGAGCTGTAAATAAATTAAGGTGGCAAGATGGCGAAGGAGTTTTGGCCCCTGGCGAGGCGGGACGAAGGAGCATAGCCCAAGCACTCTGCGACTGGGCTACGGAGCCGCATAAACACAGGGTTTCCGTGTTTCTTTACCCGCATTTTACCGTTATGAATCGCATCCGGGTTTGAAAACCGCCGGAATCAAAACCGGAATCATCCGCGCCAGCCGTCCACGATAGGCGGAATTTAAACTTTGGCTCCCGAGCCGATGGCATGGGTCAGGTGAGCGCGAACGAAATCGGGCGGCGGCTACACGTCTCGCGGACACGCACGGGGAGGCTTTCGGGCATGCGTGCTCTACCCACATCATAGTGAATGCCTCAGTGTTTCAGGATCCGCAACGACACAAGTTGGAAAGGATACAGATCCAGAGTGAGTTTTGAACCGGACGCGGTCAGTTCCTGACCGGTGGCCGCGTTGATGACCTTGCCCGGGACAGGCAGCTTGATTGTCACTTTTTGCTTAGGCTGGTAGCCGGTGTTGACAACCGCCAGATAGGCACCGTGTTCGCCAGCATCTATCTTACGCACCACCACTTCGGCGTCTGAACTTGCATCGTCCAACCGGACACTAGGCATGCCTGGTAAAGAAAGGAACGCTGCATTGAAGTTGCGGGCATACTGAGGGAAGCCACGGTTGAAACTGTTGCCTGACAAATAGCCAAGTATTCTAGGATCCCCATTAGCCACGGCTCGCGCCTCCGCAAACATAGAATAAGGCCCCGCATATTCCATATCCGCCACGAAATAGCCGAGCAAATCGTTCGGTTTTCCTCCTCCGGCGTCCTCTTCGCGAAACATGTTTTCATTAAGACAATAATGACGAACCATCGCCAACCCCGAAGGAGTCTCATATAATTTCATAGCTGCGGCATCCGCCACGGTGTAGGCGCGATTGAAGCTGAATGTGGGAAGCACACCGTCATTGTCATGATAATTCTCAGGATCTTGCTGGGGTGCGGCATGCTGCCATTCCCAGTGTGACCACGTATCCATCGGAAGGGTCATTGCCTTGAACTGGCGGCGATCCCGCATCGCCTGCTCCAGAGAAACCGGCTCTATTCCCGTGCCTTTCCAAGCCTTGGGATCCTCTGCCACGAGAGCGCCATTCCCCTCACCGGGGCAGCACCAGCCAGTTTCGGTCGTGTCGGCTGTATAAAGAACAATGGCATCCTTGTTGACATTTTGCCGGATATAATCACGGACTTTATTCAGGAATTCTTTCCGTTTTCCATGCCACCACGAGATATATTCATCATACAGCGCCTTGTTCGTCACAAGTTGATCGCGTATAATTGCTGTGCTTTTCTTCGTGTCAGCAACGAACAAGGCAAGCGCGTTGTCAGAGAAGCTGATGGGGAGTTGTGACGGGCGCGGACGGAGCCAAGCGCCAACGAAATGCGCCTTGTCTTTGACATCCACCATCGTGATCTCCAGCATTTTCCGGAAATCTTCAAAGGTCTCAGGATCCGTAAGATCCGCCCGAGCAGGTTCCGTCGCTTTGACGTGGGTGTAATTCGTGCCCGATAAAGGAACGGCCCTCTGCTGTTTTCCAAGGCCATTTCTGCCTCTGCTGCCGGAGTATTCGTAATAAGGCAGTAAATTAATGTCATATTTGGCGACGACATTAATGAGCTGGCTCCAGAGCTTTGGCTCCTGGCTTTGAAATACCCAATCGTTCCCGCCATACTTAGCGGAATCCCACCCTTGGTTGAATCCAAACTCGAGCAGATCCTTGGAAAAAGTATTCATTCCGAGGAATTTCATCAAGCGAGCCTTGTATTCATACCAGTCCGCCGATTGCACGCCCGCTTTCCCTCCTTTCGGGCCGCCGAATAAAACGTCGTCCGCCATCTCCTCGCGGAAAGTGATATGCCGTTGAGGAAGTCCGGGGGGTGGCAGATTGAGTTTGACGCTGTAGCTCTCGAGCGCTGGGGCTTTGTAGAGGCGAATCTTTGAAACCGCTGCCCCTTGGGAAAGGGGATCCTGGTCCGGCGCGAATTGCCCGATATAGACCCAAAAACCAGTCTCAGGGGTGCTGGTGCGCTCGCCAGCCTGACCACGTGGACGACAAAGACTCGGGAACCGATCATGGAGAAAAAAGAGTTCCTGCCATGTTTCGAAGCGCTTGGAGAGAGGAAACTCAAGAGACTCCGGGATACTATTAACATACTTCGGCTTCAACACGTCACCCGTTGTCTGTCCGGTGTGGAAGCCACGGGTCGTCTCGCACCCCATATTCATCACGAACATCGAGCGGGGTGCATCCTCTGGATAGACCACTTCGAGCACATAACCTTCTCCAGCCTTCAAGTCTTTGCCTTTCCCGAGCAAATACCCAAAATACTTCACGCCGGGTTTGTCATTCGGCAGCAGGCGCACTGTGCCACTCAAAACCGGGGCAGTCTGGCTGATGCCTTCGGGATATTCGCGAAACAGACCAGGGTCGGACGGTTGTTTTGCAATGTCGATTTCGTCAATGAGAGTGAGGTTCTCGAAAGCCGGTGCGAGTTGGGCGCGTAATGGCACTGCACTACTTAGGAGTGCCGCAATAAAAGCAAAATGGAGCGATCGTTTCATGGAGGATTTGATTTGTGAACAGGCAAGGTGTGTCTCAATGCCATCTCTGCCGCTATTTTGCCGTAACGGATCGGATTCCGTCACAGCTTTCGACTTGATGGCTTTATCATTTACTGTATATTTCTATCATTATTTTACAATGCATATGACCGGGGTTCCTCAACTTCTCCTGCACGAATGGGCTTGCCTGCGAACCGAGTTCCAATGGATCTATGACCATTCCGTGCAGCCCGGATCGCGAAAGCAGATGAACAACCGCACATCCGGCAACTGGGTTTGGTATTTGCGGCAGGGGCGCGCAACTGTGACCACCGCATCCACGACACATCATCTTAAACCGGGGATGTGGCTTTTTCTGCCCGAAGGAGAGAGTCATCATCTTTTTTCCCCGGACGCCCATGTTCTTTCGATCCACTTTCATTTCGAGTGGCCCTCCGGTGAGAACGTGATCCGGTGTCGTAAGGGACTTCTCTTCAACGGAGCTGATTACCCGAAACTGCTTCAACGCGCCGTTCACCTGGAACGCGCGGTGTCGCGTTTTTTCATTAAAGGCACCCATTATGCGTTTCAAACCCGGCAACCCACCGACGGTCTCATCTTTTTGCGTTTCCAAGCGCTGTTTTTAACCTGGCTTGAGATCTGGATTGATATCCATTTGCGCAACAACGCCGAATTCACCCGGTTGCGTTCGGGCGATGATCGTCCGTTACGTGCCGCACGTTGCCTGAACGCATCGCCGCTCGACCAAGGTTTTCCTCGCCTGGCACTCCTGGCCGAAACCGGCTTGAGCGAGGTTCATCTCAACCGTCTATTTTTAAACGAATTTGGATTAAGTCCTCGCAAATGCTGGGATAAGCGGCGACTGGAATTTGCGAAAAACTGCCTTGAAACTTCCCTCATGCCAGTAAAAGAAATCAGTTACCTGCTCGGTTTCCGCTCCGATGCTCATTTTGCCGTCTGGTTCCGGCGGCTTACCGGGCAAAGACCAGGCGAATGCCGGACGCCACGAAACGATATGTAAGAACGCATCTCAGGAATCGCTGATTCAACCACCCGCGCCGCATGCGGATGGGGATGGTCTATTTACCACTCGGATTGCATTTGGTTTGCAATAAACTCGGGGTTTGCTTGAAACTGCAAGTTAATGGCAGGCATGCTGAAATCCTTTTTCTCCAATGAACTCATCCTCTATTAAGGTCGGCATTATCGGGTGTGGCATGATTAGCAACACCTATATAAAACACTGCAAAACCTTTCCCATCCTGGAGATCGTCCATTGTGCAGATCGGAATCCAGAACGCTCGGCAGCAAAAGCTGCTGAATATGGCATCCCGCAGCACGGTTCGGTCGAGCAACTGCTGGCGGATTCGGAAGTGGACCTCGTGGTGAATCTGACAACTCCGCGAGGGCACGCCAGCGTGAATCTTGCAGCCATTGCGGCGGGCAAGCATGTGTTTTGTGAAAAGCCTTTCTCCATCAACCTCGATGAAGGGCTCCCGGTGCTTGCAGCTGCACGCGCCAAAGGCGTTCTCATCGGCTGCGCGCCGGATACGTTTTTTGGCCCACCCCATCAAACTTGCCGTAAATTGATCGACGACGGAGCCATCGGAGCCCCTGTCGCCGCTGTAGCATTTATGGCGTGTCACGGGTGGGAGGACGGGCATCCGAATCCCGCGTTTTATTATGATATCGGCGGCGGACCGATGTTTGATATGGGGCCGTATTACCTGGCAGCACTGGTGAATTTGATGGGGCCAATGAAGCGCGTCAGCGGCTCGGCCAAGATCACATCTCCTACACGGACGCTTACCAAGCCAAGCCACCCGTTGTATCGCACGCAGATCGAAGTCAAAGCACCCACGCATCTCTCGGGTACCATCGATTTTCAAAACGGTGCCATCGCCACCGTGATGATGAGCTTCGACGTATGGGCCCAGCATTTGCCGTGCATTGAGATTTACGGGACCGAAGGGACGCTGGTCCTCCCCGGCATCGGCACGGGAGGCGAAGTCCTCTTGCGCCGCAGCGAACACCGGGAATGGCGCAACATGCCGATCACACACACCTCGATTTGTTCACAAGGCGCGGCCATCGCGGACATGGCATATGCCCTTCGGGAGGGACGCGCCCATCGGGCGAACGGAGAAATGGCTTGTCACCTCGTCGACGCCATGCAGGCGTTTGAAGATTCCTCCCGCGAAGGTCGGCACGTGGAACTCTCCACAACCTGCGCGCAACCGGCGGCGCTTTCACCGGGTTTGGAAGTCGGTGTTATCGGGTGATGGGGTCAGTCAAGAATGGCGTTAAGATAGGCGGGTTTGGGACGATTTGAGGGAAGAAAATCGGCCGCGCGTTTAGTTTTCATAAATGATCGTCCGTTGCGTGCCGCACGTTGCCTGAACGCAACGCCGCTCGACCAAGGTTTTCCTCGCCAGCCGCTCCTGGCCGAAACCGGCTTGAGCGAGGTTCACCTCAACCGTCTATTTTTAAATGAATTTGGATTAAGTCCTCGCAAATACTGGGATAAGCGGCGACTGGAATTCGCGAAAAACTGCCTTGAAACTTCCCTTATGCCAGTAAAAGAAATCAGCTATCTGCTCGGTTTTCTCTCCGATGCTCATTTTGCCGTCTGGTTTCGGCGACTCACCGGGCAAAGACCAGGCGAATGCCGGACCTTTTCATCTTAGGAACGCATGGATTGATCGGGAAAAGAAAGCGATCACGTTTCGAGGAACTGCCGGGCGACCAGTGGCAGGGACATCACATGCCGGAAAATCCGGTCGTGGGAATGGTGGGTTTTCTCCTCGGACATGGGCTGAACAATGGAGTCAGCCAGCGCCGCAAAACAAGCTCAATCGCCATGAGGCTTGCCGTTCTGGAGAACCCCGCTTTGAGGGAATTCCCCCCTGAATCCGCCACGGCAAATAGTTTGGGGCGATTTGGGGCAGCTATCAACCGCACCCACTTTTCATCACGCCAGTGAACGTTCCCGCATTTTGCTTGTTTTTATGGAGGGTCAAGCATTAGGACTCCCGCATGACCATCGCATTCCGACTTTTTTCTTTTTTTATGGTGATCCCATTTGCAGGCGCGGCATCCTGGACGCACAGCTGGACTCCGGCAGGGGATGAGGTAGGGATGAGAGCGACTGTGTGCCCGCTGAAATACGACAAGAAGTGGGCGTATGCGATCGAGCTGGACGATGGGACGACTCCCACCGGGCCGTTCGCGCCGGATTTTTTTGCGGAGTTTCAATACACGGATGCTCCGCCCGGGGTCGGCAATGGTCGGCGGCTGCCGGTCGTCGGGAGCTTGGCACTTTACCCCTACCGCGTCGGGGCGAACAACACCTTCGTGGATTTCGATCAGGTCCGCGAGATTTGCAAAAAGGGCTGGGCGGTGGCGAACCACAGCTATTCGCACAAGGGCAGAACGTATGGCGACGTTCCGGAAATTCTCACGCCCGAGCAGATCCGGGAGGAGCTTTTCTGGAGCCAGGCGGTGTTTGCGCATGAGCTGGGGCGTGCGCCGACGCATTTCGTCTATCCGAACGGCTATACCGCCTACGCGGATTCGCTCGGGGCGTTTGGCATGGTCTCAGGGTCGAGCGTCGGGGGCAAGGGCGGGATCAATCTTGTGAAAATGGGAGACAATTTCCTGTCTGTTACCCGCTGCTATCTGGATGAGGGAGCCTGGACGAACCAATACCGGAAGGGAGCCCCAATGGACGGAATTCCCGCGAACGGCTCCGCGCAAGGCGATCTCATTATTGACTTCACGCACGTCCTCTCGCCGGACCCGAACTCCGCAAACCAAAAACGCTGGAGGGAACGACTGGGCACGCTGGTCGCAAAATTTGGGGCTGGCGGGGCGGATGAGTTCTGGAGCGCGCCGACCGGTGATGTCATTTCATATTGGCGCGCGGCGAAAGCCGCTGAGACGAAACTGGCTCCAGGAAAACTCTCGGTCAGCGTGCAGGACACGCTGCCTGGGTCACCGCTCACGATCCGCTTGGAGGGAGTTCCAGCGGGCACGAGCATCCCCGCGCCCCCCGGAGGCTCGATCTGCCGCAAGGACAGCGCGGTCTGGATCACGACCCCCGTGATCGGAACTTCCGGGGCCGCTCCTCCGACCCCGGCGGTGAAGCAGGTTTTCAAAGGTCCTCCCGCTCCCTCAATCCCCTTGGACACGCCCCGGCGCATCGCGGCGGTCCGCGTGCGGCAGCACGGGAACCCGATCCCCGACCGCCAGCTCAACGTGGACATCACCCTGCCGGACGGATCGTCGAAAAGCTTTGCCCGGCAGACCCAGCCGGACAGCTTCGTTTCCGGCACGCATGTCTTCTCGTCTGTGCCGAACCGCGAGGCTCCGCTGGCAAAAAGCGTTGAGATCACGTCCGACCCCTCGATCAAAGAGGTCGAGATCTGGGCGGTTGACGAAGCGAAACCGTAGAAATCGCCCTTGAGCGGGAGGGGTCGTTACGGCATCTGCCGCCTCTTGAGAAGTCTCGGCGGAATGCCGAATTCCTTCCGGAAGGAGCGCGAAAAATGGAAGGGGTCCTCAAATCCCACTGCCCGGGCGACATCCGACACGCGAAGATTTTGATCCCGGAGGAGATGGGCTGCACGATGCATGCGGGCTTGGCGAACATACTTCATCGGAGCCATGCCAAAGTGGTGGCGAAACAATTCGGTGAAGTGCTGCCGGGAGAGCCCCGCGTCCCTCGCCATTGTCGCCACGGAAAGGACGGAAGAGGGGTCGCTGTCCACCCTGAGCCTCGCATCGCGAAGGTTTTTCGGCGGAAGATTGCGGTGGGGGCGGTTGGATACAAGGCGGGCGAGGCGGCGAAGCCCCGTGTCTATTACGGCTTTTGAAATCTCAAGTGAGGGAGGGGCCCATTCCGTCATTTCTCCATGTAATTCCCGCAGCATTTGTTCCAGGGGAGATAGGTCGTCCACAAAATGCCCCACGCCCGGCACCAAACCCGCATGGCGGACGAGTTTGGCCATGGCTCCGCCATCGGCATGTAGCCAGGAATGAACAAACGTCCCGTCCCCGCGCCCATAATAATGGGGATCCCCGGGCTTCCATAAAATGAGAGATGGGCCATCAAACCGGCGCATGCCGGTTGCATCCCAAAATTCTGCGGGGCCGTGGAACCCCATCAAAAGGTAATCTCCCGTGCCGCCGGGTCGGTTGACGAAATAGGCCGGCATCGGCTCTTTCCAACCGATGCCCTTCACCCGCAGGGCGGACGTTCCGATCGGTGGGGTGAACCATATCTTGGAACCAAGCCGCATCTGACAAAAGTGCAGGTTTTTCAGAGTTTCGTCCATTCCAAAGCCGGTCGTTTTGGAGAAGAATTTTGCTTGGTTGCAACATCAGGATTCACCCCGCCCGGGACCATATGTGTGGGCGATGGGCCTTGAAGCTTGAGCGTGCAACATTTATTAAAAGCCAACCCACAAATCATATGTTTAACGGACTCCAATGCGACATGGGCACGATGGCCCTGCTTTCCAATTCCAAAACCCGCTCGATCTGTTCTGAGAACAGAACCGGAGCGAAATCCGGCGGGGCGCGCGACTTTCCCACGACCGATGCCGACGGCAACCCGACCGGCCCGGCGCGCGATCTCGGGCAAGGCTGGAAGGTGCATCCCTGCGATTCCGTTCAGCCGGGCGAAACGATCACCCTGGCCGATATCCAGGAGCCCGGATGCATCCAGCAGATTTGGATGACGCCCGCAGGCATCTACCGCCACAACATTCTGCGCATTTACTACGATGATCAAACGATGCCCAGCGTGGAATGTCCGATCGGGGATTTTTTTGCCTCCGCCTACACGAGCTTTGACTTGTTCGCGCCGATCAGCTCGCTCTGCGTCTGCGTGAATCCGGGAAACGCCTTCAATTGCTACTGGCCGATGCCGTTCCGCAAGCGCTTCCGGATGACATTGGAAAACATCGGGTTCGATCCCATGAGGATCTTTTTTCAGATCAACTATGCCGTCGGCGAGGTGCCGGAGGACGCCGCGTATTTCCACGCCCAGTTCCGCCGCACGAATCCGGTGCCTTACAAGGAGGTTTACACCATCGCTGATGGCATTCGGGGCAAGGGCCATTATGTCGGGACTTACATGGCTTGGCAGATGAACAACGACGGGTGGTGGGGCGAGGGGGAGATCAAGTTCTACCTCGACGGAGACACCGATCCCGCGCTGTCCGACGGCAAGGTTGTGGCGGGAACGACCGGGTTCCCGACCATTTGCGGAACCGGGACGGAAGACTACTTTTGCGGTTCCTACAACTTTGAGAACAAGGCCACCAAGCAGTATCAGGAATTCACCACCCCTTATGCCGGGGTCTCGCACGTTCGCCGGCCCGACGGCACTTACAAAGCCAACCTCCGATTCAGCTTGTATCGCTGGCATGTTGCCGATCCGATCCGGTTTGATTCGGATTTGAAGGTGACCATGCAGGCCTTGGGCTGGCGCAGCAAGGGGCGCTTCCTGCCCCTGCAGGACGATATCGCCTCGGTGGCCTTCTGGTATCAAACCCTTCCCACCGCGCCGTTTCCCGCGTTGCCAGACCGCGACGGCTTGGAAATCATATGACGGCCCTGCCGTTCGGTTCAGTTGGAGCAGGCGTAAATTGAGCGTCATGCCGATAAAAATGAATGTGACGCATTTGAAGTCGGCTCACGCTTCCCCGCATGAATCCAGGCCGTTTTGTGTTGACCCGGCACTTCGATCTGATCCGCCGCCAGACGATACCATTTGACAGTGTTGAAGAACAGGATGGCAGATTGAAGCTGCGGGTTGGCCAGATGATTATTCAATCTGAACAAAATGAGCGCGACTTCTTCCCTTCTAACTTGCGGGTCGATTGGATGGTGGGTGACTGTACACACACCTGGCGCTTCGGAGACCGGGACTATAAAAACCTGGGCGGTGCGGTGCGCTCACTGGATTACTATGAGCGAGACGGCTTGCTGAACGGTGTGCATGTCGCCTCCACTTCTTCACCCGATGACTTTTTTCATACCGACTCGGAGCTTTTTGATACCAATCAGGTTTACATGATGGATGGCCATTTTGACTGGCAGCTGGAAATCATGCGCCAGGGATTGCACGGCGCCTTGAGCCACGCCCCGCAAATGGTTTACAACCGGTACATCAATATGGCCGGCGACCTGATCCGTTTCCAGCCGGGACTACTTTCTCGCAACGGGTATTTCCTGCTGAACGATTCAACCGGCGCGGTGCTCGATGAAAAAAATTGCCCCATTGAACGCAACACTCCTGGCACGCGTGACCTGTATTTATTTGTCTATGGCAGCAATTATAAGGCCGCGCTGGCAGATTACCGCCAGTTGGGGGGAGCGATTCCACTGCCAACTAAAAATATCTTCGGGACCATTTTCAGCCGCTGGCCTGCGTTCGACCATGCGGAAGCCCGAGCCATCGTGGACCGCTTTGAAAAGGAGGGCATTCCTCTCTCGGGGTTACTGCTGGACCTGGAATGGCATATCCCTGACTTCTCGCATTGGGACTGGAATCCGGTGACTTATCCACAGCCCGAAACCTTTTTGGAATGGGCGCACGGCCGCGGCTTGATTGTGGGACTCAATGTCCATCCCCAAAATATCTTCTCAACCGATTCGCACTTTGAGCCCTTCGTCAAAGCCAGCGGAGCCGAGAAGAAAGTTCAGTCAATTTGGGAAAACCCCATCGTTGCCATGACGGTGAAAAGCGGCGCAGACCAGATGGTTCCGCTTGACCTGGCTAATCAGGCCGAAGCACGTGCGGTCCAAGAGCTGTGCTGTACTCCCATCCTGCAGCAGGGTGTAGACTTTTGGTGGCTGGATGGAGCCAGCGCCCAGCTCAATGGTGCTGACGGCCAACTGCTTTCTACCAAAGTTTTCTATGAAACCACCGAAACCTGCAACCGGCGCGGCCTGTTGCAGGCGCGCGGTTT
>Ga0118677_10011680_pt2 | contig 11007 bp, 10 predicted proteins | sample AliMusrvi5mmetaG_FD_86154 | JGI IMG/M metagenome (GOLD analysis project Ga0118677, IMG submission 86154)
TTCATCATCTGGCTGACTGTCGGTTCGTTTATTCTTGGCTTTTCTGCTGCACTTCCCTTTGCCATCTCCGGCCTTATCGGCATTCTGGTGATTGCCTGTCCCTGCGCGCTTGGTCTGGCGACACCGACGGCAATCATTGTAGGTATCGGGAGAGGGGCTGAGTACGGCATCCTTATCAGGAATGCTGAAAGCCTTGAGAAGCTCAGTTCGGTTGATACCGTGGTGTTTGATAAAACAGGAACGCTGACTACGGGCAATCCGAAGGTTTCCGATATCATAACACTTGACAGGGAGAGCAGCGCGACTTCCCTTTTGCAACTGGCCGCGAGTGTTGAAAACCGGTCGGAACATCCTCTTGCTCAGGCAATTGTGACTGAAGCTAAACAACAGCAGATCACTCTGAGCGATATCGCTGCATTTGAAGCTTTTGAGGGCATTGGCGTTTCGGCTGTGATCGATAGCATTGCCATTAAAGTTCGAAAACCGGTTGAGACTGAAAAAAACATCGCTGAAGTCCAGAGAGTGCAGAAGGAAGGGAAAAGTGTCGTCATCGTTGAGATAAACGGGATATGCGCCGGGTTGATTGCCTTGAGCGATACCGTCAAAGAAGATGCAAAGAGGGCTGTCGACGAACTGCACAAGAGAGGGGTCAGGGTTATCATGCTGACTGGCGACAACCGGTTAGCGGCCACCTTCATGGCAGAACAAGTTGGCATTGATGAGGTAATTGCCGAGGTGCTGCCGCAGGAAAAGGCAATAAAAGTTAAAGAACTACAGACAAAAGGAAAAAAGGTTGCCATGGTTGGAGACGGCATCAACGATGCTCCAGCTCTGGCTCAGGCTGATGTAGGGATTGCTATGGCTACCGGAACTGATGTTGCCATTGAGTCTGCCGGCATTACCTGCTCAAGGGTGATATCAGTAAGGTTGCCCAGGCAATCACTCTTTCGCGCGCCACCATGAGGGTGATACGCCAGAACCTTTTCTGGGCGTTTATCTATAACATTATCGGCATTCCGCTTGCAGCCGGAGCTTTATACCCGTTTTGGGGAATTGTTCTTAATCCGGTTTTTTCGGGGCTTGCCATGGCTGGAAGCAGTGTTTCGGTGGTGAGCAATTCACTTCGACTTAAAACAAAAAAGCTGTAGAGAGTGGCTGAATTTTGAATCAGTGTTTATCCGGGTGACTGAATTTCACCGATATCTTTATCTGTTCTTTAGTATCCTCTTCAACTTTTGCAAGCTGTTCGGGCACGATGATTTCAGAATTTATACCTACACTATATTTAGCGATCTCTTTGCTTATGATCATCTTGTGAACTTTAATCACTTTGTTTACCGCAGCATCATCCTGACCTTTTGGAGTCACATGCAACATTAAAAGATCTGAGGCTTCAATGATATTTAACCTGACTTCTCTGGTTATAATATTTTTGGAAGATGAGTGTTTACTTAACCGGTCACTGTTGTAAATACGTACTATCTCACCCCATCCCTGACTCGATGGCGCAAATGATGCTTTTGCCTCATTATACTTTGCGTGATTACGAATCTGAACATAAAGTTCAGCTGCACATATTCTGGTATCGATAAAAATAATTGAAACCAGTAATCCTAAAACTATGATGATATTTTTCATAACTACTCAAAATATTGCAATAATGGGGATATGCTCGCTCTTACTGTACGATACAACATCTTTTCTTAAAAAAAGTTTAACAAAATATTAATACACGCAAAAAAGCAAAACTTTCACGCTTTATTTACAACATAAAAAACAGAAAGAATTCTATTACTTAACTATACGATGACAGTCTGCATCTCAGCCATCAAACATTAGTGCTTTGCAGCGGCTATTTTCCTATTTCTGACGTACAGGCAGAACAGCGTGTAGCCTTGAGTGGAACAATGCTGAGACAATATGGACATTCCTTTGTCAGAGGGGCCTTAGGAATCGGTTTTTCCTCGCGACGTAAGGTGTTAATTGCTTTTACGAGCAGAAAAACAGCAAACACCATAATCAAAAAACTGATCACAGAATTCAGAAAAAGCCCGTAATTGATGGTCACTGCACCAGCTGCCTTAGCATCGGCAAGCACAGCATATGGGGCTGCTGCCTTAGCGCCATCTTTCAAAACGATATAGAGATTTGAAAAATCCACTCCACCTACCAGTAATCCCAATGGCGGCATAAGTACCTGTGAAACCAGGGTATTGACTATGGTGCCAAAAGCTCCGCCAACAATTATACCGACAGCCATATCAATGACATTTCCTTTTACAGCAAACTCTTTAAACTCTTTCAACATACATGGTGCTCCTGATAATATTCAAAGAAACCAATGCTGATCTATGTATTTTTTTCTGTTCACAAAGAAGTCTTTTCCCGCAGGTACTGGTATTCTGACGGTAATCTCCTTGAACATGCTCGGAATGGCCACCGATAATCAAAGGTGGAATTAGATCTAAAATATAAATAATTGCGCTGAATTTTCAAAATATTTCATTGAAACCGACTGTTATTTATACAGATAAATGTAATGTATTATCAAATATTTAACCGATTTTCAAGTAATTGGACGATGTTTATTTGACTTTTTTGACTTGTCTTTTATCCTTATAACTGTACCTGTTTGTATTTTTTTTAATTTAATGCTTGCCTCAACGCCAACATTTATTATTAAATGTATTTTTTCTTTGCCCATTAAAATACCACATTGTTTTATTTCCATATTACTGAAAATAAGATCTATAACTTTTCCGGCTTTTTCTTTTTCAATTGCTTTATTAATAATATTCGGAACTTTTCCGATCAACGTATCAAGGTTAATAACAAGTTTTGCCGCAATAGAATCTTTTATGGCATGATGAAAGAAATCATCACCTAAATTTATAAATCGACTTTTTGGAGCAAGTGCAAAATCAAAATTTTGTACTTTTAAGGTTTTGGTTGGGACATCAAATATTAAATGACCGCTTGCCACCAAATCATCGTTTTTATCAGTAATAACTTTGACAGACAACCCGCTCGTTGATGAATATGCTTGTAATTCTTTAATGACGACAGTATGGCCTTTTGCAGAAAAAGTTTTTCCCTTAAGCAATCTGTTTAACTGTTTATTAATTTCCTCAAAAGAAGTAAATGCATATATGTAAATATTTGATTTATCCGCTTCATCCTCCTGTTTCAGTACTTTAAATTCAGGCAAGGATTTTTGTTGTACTTGCGCAGTAGAATCCGTCAAAATAAACGTTTTTGCATGCATATTAGTAATACAAATGATGTTTGACGGTGTTAGAATCATTTTACCTTTTATATCACTGCAGATAAACTTTATCCAGATTTTACCGGGTTTGCTGCTGATCAGAATTGGTTCCTGCAGATCGGACCATATTTTTGTAAACGTAGGTTTCAGTGTTGCGGCTTTGTATATCTCTTTATCAAGCAAAGTTGTTAATGCATAGCTATTTTCATTTATTACATCATCAAGCCTGCTTTCTATACTTTTCTTAAACGGTCCTATTTGTAAAACTGGTTTTTCAACCCACTGATATTTTTTTATTTTGAAGCGAGTAGTAATATTCCACTTATTATCTATTTTAACCGGTGTTGATAACGTAATGATAAGGCTTGAATGAATTGGCTTTACCAATCCTGTTAAAAATTTCCCATATTTGCTGTTTTCAAGTTTTGCATCAACAGTTACCGGAAAAGTACAAACAAGTTCTGCACCTTTTTTAGCAATGGTGATTTTATCATTTTTAGTAAGAGTTAAATAAATTTCTTCTTTATTATTTTTTTCAATACAAATCTTTTTTTCTAAAAATCTGCCGTTTATTTTTTTGTTTAAATAATCAGCAAGATCTTTAATTCCATATTTGATGCGGAAATTAAAAGTTGATTGAGGAATATCAATTGTATAGACTTCCGTTACAGCAGCCGGAGGTTTTCTTTTATTTATTCGATGTATCTCAAATAAATAAAAAAGGCTTGATAAGACAAGAACAAATATAAGCCCGATTATAATGAATAATCTTTTCATTATGATCCATCATTCAGAATAAAAAGCTATTGTACATTCCCTGAAAATTGCTCAGCCAATTTCAGAATAACTCATTTTTTCTGGCCACTTTCCGCGCGGTTCCCAGCTCCAAAAGAGTAATTTGACATTCCTGGCCATCGTTACTGACAACACCATCAAGGCGAACCAACGTTTGCCGGTGAATTGCATCATTATGCTCAAGCAAAACCTCACAATACTCAGGCTTTCCGCTGGTGTAAACTTTTTCGAGCATTGCATTAAAAACAGAACTCTCTTCAGCTGCAACAAACCTGACAAAATGATCGGCCTTCAAAAGTGGGCGATCCACTCCGAGCATTTTCGCTGCCTTAAGGTTGACCTCAAGAATTGTACTATCCCTGGCAAGCGTCATATAACCCAAAGGCGAAAAGTCATATAACTCGATGTACCGTTCCAGACTCTCTTCAAGTTCTCCCCTCGACTGAAGCAGCTCATCCTGCTGTATTTCAAGTTCAATTTTGTGTATTGCCAACTCATGAATAAGCCGATGCATATCCTCCGGTGATGAAGTATAACTCCGGATTTGCTTGTGAGGTAATGCGTTAATACGTTTTTCAGCCTTTTGACGCAGTTTTGTGAAGTCCCCTGACAAGGTTTTGTTTTTGTTCATGATGATTTCCCCTTATTTCCAATATTACCATACGTTCGGTGCATAAGTACATGCAAAATGCACTGCAGTACCCATGAATCACTTTTCACATGTCAGCATTCCTTAGCATTTTGAATTCATACAAAACAAATAATAGTGATACCTTGTCCTCCTATCTATAAATTATAATTAATTTACTTAAAATAACCGCATTATGTATATACTTAATATATAAGAATACACTTATTGAGCCTATAATCCTAAATAAATAACGACCAGAACGTCATGAAACTCCATCGGAAGAATCCGCGTCAACACTCAAGTGACAGGCATCGACACGTATCGGTATATGCCTTCATCCTGAAAAAATGTCAATACAAAGAGCCGCATTGCTGCGGCCCCGTGTTGAAATAAAGCTTTACCCTCAGAGAGTAAGTGCTCTTGAATGGTTAGTCTCAGTCCACCTTGATTCTCATGGAGAAGAAGGAGCGGTGTACAAAAACCAGCGACAAAGCAAAGAACACTGCTGCCAGAGAGAGTGCAAGCTGAGGAGGCAGTTCGATAGCCAGCTCGATGGCAAGGAGACCAAATAATGTGGTGAATTTGATGATCGGGTTCAGGGCAACTGAAGAGGTGTCCTTAAAAGGATCGCCTACCGTATCACCAACAATAGAGGCATCATGAAGCGGAGTGCCCTTGGCATTGAGTTCAGTTTCAACAATCTTCTTTGCGTTATCCCAGGCACCACCGGCATTAGCCATAAAGATGGCCTGGTAGAGACCGAAAAGCGCAATGGAGATCAGGTAACCAATAAAGAAGAATGAATCGAGACAGGCAAAAGCCAGTGTCGTAAAGAATACGGTAAGAAAGAGGTTGATCATTCCTTTCTGTGCAAACTTGGTACATATTTCAACGACCTTCTTGCTGTCCTCGATCGAGGCTTTTTCAACGGAACTATCAAGATTGATGTTGTTCTTGATGAATTCCACAGCGTAGTATGCTCCCGTTGTGACTGCGTTCATTGAGGCACCGGTGAACCAGTAGATGATGGCCCCGCCCATCATGAGGCCAAGGAGAAACGGAGGAGAGAGAATGGAGAGCTTTGCAATTGCTGCTGTGTCGGCGAGACCGTTGGTCAGGATCATGATAATCGAGAAGATCATCGTGGTAGAACCGACCACTGCGGTACCGATAAGCACCGGTTTTGCGGTTGCCTTGAAGGTGTTGCCTGCGCCGTCGTTTGCTTCGAGGTATCTTTTGGCATTTTTAAAGTCAGGCTGGAAGCCGAAATCCCTCTGAATCTCGCTCTTGATATTCGGAAGAGTTTCGATAAGCGAGAGCTCGTATACAGACTGTGCGTTGTCCGTAACCGGGCCATAGGAATCTACAGCGATGGTAACAGGACCCATGCTGAGGAATCCGAAAGCGACAAGACCGAAAGCAAAGACCGAAGGTGCAAGCATGATCACCTTTGTAAGACCAACAGTAAGGAGGCCGTGTGAAGCAATCAGCTCAGGAGTCAAACCGAGAGTAGCTATGCCGAGAGTACTGAGGCCGTAGGCAGCACCCATCAAACCGACAATGGCAAGACCCATCCAGTAGGCACTGAAATTACCAGCAACAAGACCTGCAAGAATGTTCAGGGCTGCGCCTCCCTCTTTGGAGCATTGTACGACGTTACGAACATGGGCGCACTCTGTGGAGGTGAAGCGGTTTACCAGTTCGGGAATAAGTGCACCGGCAATCGTTCCGCAGGTAATGATTGAAGCAAGCTTCCACCACATGGTGCCATCGCCAAGTGTGCTGATAAGATAGTAGGATGCGATGAAGGTAAGAATGATTGAGACAATCGAGGTGAGCCAGACAAGAGTGATCAAAGGTTTCTCGAAGTTCATCTCATCGGCATTGCTGTACTTCATCTTGGCATAAGCGGCATTGGCCCAGTAGGAACCCGCACTGGCGAAAATCATGACAAGTCGCATGGCAAAGATCCATACAAGCAGCATAATCTGGACTTCAGGAGCCTTGATGGCCAGAAGGATAAAGGAGATCAGGGCTACACCGGTCACGCCGTAGGTTTCAAAGCCATCGGCAGTAGGACCAACTGAGTCACCGGCATTGTCGCCTGCACAGTCTGCAATAACGCCTGGGTTACGGGCGTCGTCTTCCTTGATTTTGAAAACGATCTTCATCAGATCGGATCCAATGTCTGCAATCTTTGTAAAGATACCACCGGCAATACGCAGCACTGAAGCGCCGAGAGATTCACCGATTGCGAAGCCGATAAAGCATGGGCCTGCAAAGTCGCGAGGTACGAAAAGAAGGATGCAGAGCATGACGAAGAGCTCGATGCTGATGAGCAGCATACCGATACTCATACCTGCTCTGAGGGGAATTGCATAGGTCGGGAATGGCTTTCCGCCAAGGCTTGCGAATGCTGTTCTGGAGTTCGCAAAGGTGTTGATCCTCATGCCGAACCAGGCAACGATATAACTTCCGAGAATACCGATAAGACTGGCGACAAGAATGAAAATGACCTTGATCGCCGGCAGGTGTCGAAGCCAACCGAAATAGGCGACAATAATTGCTCCGATAAGAACCCAGAGGACAAGAATAAATTTTCCCTGCGTTATCAGGTAGGTTTTGCAGGTTGCATAGATCAGTTCGCTGATCTCACGCATGGCGCTGTGAACGGGAAGCTTGCGAATTCCGATGTACTGAATGATACCGAAGACCATACCGAACAGACAGACTGCAAGACCCCACAAGAGGAGAGTACTTCCGGGTATTCCACCAAGGAATGACACCGAATGTAAATCAGGCAACAACAAATCGGCCTCGCTTGCAAACGCATTTTGAGCCTGCAAAACAATGCCGAGACCTCCCAGAATAGAAACAATTCTGGATAACCATGTTACTTTTAACGATTTTTTCATTGCTTTTTTTTTCACTGTTTTTCTTGACTCAAGAAAAAAATGTTGTCAGCTAAATCATAACAAGGAACAACCCTGTCTACATCAGGAAGCTATAATTTGCAACTTTTTTCAGGAATCTCAATACCTTTTTGTAGAAGTTCTTAAGGCTTGCACACTTATTTTTTGGTCAGATGCCGCCACCTTTTTCGGCAGAATCAAGATGAAGGTTTTTTTACTGATTCTGCTTTTCCTCAACTATATTCCTGGCTGTTCGCTTTTCTCGTTTCTGAATAAAAAACCGGTAGATTCCCCCGGATTCAGCTTTTGTGTTATGAAACTTATCGCAGGTCTTGGAAATCCTGAATCACAATATAACGGTACCCGGCACAACATCGGTTTTGATGTTGTTGAAGCAATTGCGGCCTCTTTCGGGGCAGGATTCAGCAGGGGGAAAGGAAAATACCTCAGTGCAAAACTTATTCACAGAAAGGAATCGGTGATCCTTCTGAAGCCAATGACCTATATGAACCTGTCTGGTCATGCGGTTGTAGCCGCCATGAATTTCTATAAAATAGAGCGGAAAGATATCCTTGTGATTTGTGATGATCTCAACCTCCCATCGGGTTCAATACGCATCCGTGCGAAAGGATCTGCCGGTGGACAGAATGGACTGAAACACATTATTGAATGTCTTGGAAGCGAAGAGTTCGCCCGGATGAGGATAGGCATAAGGCTTGATGAGCAGCCTTTGAGTTCCTTTTCATCGTTTGTACTCGGGAAGTTCAGCGAGGAGGAAAATGCAGTAATGAAGAAGATACTACCTGTTTGCGGAGATGCTGCCCTTGATTTTGCAATCAACGGCATCGAGCACGCCATGAACAATTTCAACAAGCCTGCTCTTTAGCATGCAGCAAGCTTCATCGTTGATTTATCAAGTGAATCTCCATCGGACATTTTTTTCAGAAAGGAAATAGCCCGGGCATTGAACTCCCTCGGTTGATCGACATTGCAGACATGACCGGAGTTAACGATCACCTCAAGCCAGGAGTTGGTATGGCGTGTAATGATATAGCGGACAGCGGGTAGAAACATATGGTCTTCTTCACCCATAAGGTAGAGCGTAGGAATGGCTGTATCTTTTTCTTCAAAGTATTTTAAAAGCGGGGTTATCTCGTAGGTCAGACGGAACCAGCGCATGAACTCTTTCTGAGCGACTTTTTTTGCTTCGTTGACAAAAAGGAGTCTCGATTTTTTATGTCGTTCACTTGGCATGATAATCCAGGCAAAAAAGCTGTAGAGCCACATATAGGGAACCACCCTCTTGAACATGTTTCCAAGGGTAACCAGAACCTTTGCCCTGATGTTAAGTCTAATGATGGCACCACCCATAACCATTGAGCTGACCCTGTCGGGAGCAATTTCGCTGAGATTGCGGATAAGTATGGTTCCAAGTGATATGCCGATGAAGTGGGCTTTCTGAATATTGAGGGAGTCGAGCACTTCGATGATATCACGGGTAATATCCTCGAAATCGTAATGACGATCCTCCTTATGAGCTGCCAGGGCTTTTGACTTGCCATGACCTCTCAGGTCGACAAGCAGGACATTGAAATGCCTGATGAACTCCTTGATCTGTAAAAACCAGATTGAAGAACTACCTCCGGCGCCATGAACAAAAACGACCCAAGGGGCATTGGAGTCATCCAACTCGTATGTCTTGTAATGAAGCATGGAAAACCGCGGTTATAAACATTTGATCTCTTAAGTAAACAAAACAACAACAAAAAGCAAAAAGTTACACGCCATTCCTAAAAACTTTCACCATTTCAAACAAAGCAATACCAGCTGCAACAGCAACATTGAGCGAATGTTTTGTGCCATACTGCGGAATTTCAAGCACCTCATCACACAATGCGAGCACTTCGTTTTCAAGACCGTCAACTTCATTACCAACGACAAGACAGAGCGGAAAAAAACCGGAGTCCATCGCAGTATAAGGGCGGCTCCCTTCAGTGATCTCAAGTCCACAGATTTTTATCCCTTCTTTTTTCATGCAGAAAATCGCCTCAAGAGGATCGGCATGATACTCCCAGACAACGGTTTCCTGAGCTCCAAGTGCGGTTTTTTCAATTTCTTTTCGCGGCGGGGTTGCCGTATAACCGGAAAGGATAATTTTTTCAATGCCTGCTGCATCAGCTGTGCGAAACATGGATCCAACATTCCACATGCTTCGGATATTATGCAGCATCAATACAATGGGGTGCTTCGCAATTCCGGCATATTGCTCCGCACTCAACCGACTCATTTCTGACCCATGCAGCTTTCTGAACACCTGCATGCTAAATTGTCCGGAGTTTTTTTATAAGACGCTGGTTTTCCTCAACAAGCCCGACATTAAATCGAAGACAGTTGTCCATAAGACGGTAGCCTGAGACATTGCGGACCAGTATGCCCTCGCTCTGAAGGCTTTTGAAAACCGCAGCTGCATCCCGGATTCTGATAATCAAAAAATTGGTGTCACTCAGCAAAGGTTCAATACCATCAATTGAAAGCAGTTCGCTGTATATTTTATCACGTTCATGTAGAATATACGATACAGCATCATTAACCAGTGAATAATTATGAAGCACATGCGTCAATGTTATTTCGGCAAGTCTGCTGGATGCAAAAGGAATTTTCGGTTTGGCAAGCTCGGTCATCAGCAACGGATTCGCAATCGCGAAACCAATCCGGATGCCTGCAAGAGCCAGCGCCTTTGACATCGTGCGGAGAACAACAAGATTCGGTAATCCGTCGATCAGTTCAAGCACGGAACGCTGGCGGGAAAACTCGATATATGCTTCGTCAACAAGCACAATGGCGTCACAGGATTCTGCGATGAGACGAACTTCATCAAAAGTCAGGGATTTACTGGTTGGATTGTTCGGTGTAGAAAGAACAATAAAATCAACATGCTCATCACGTGCTGCGCGAAGAATGGCATCAGTATCGAAATCAAGAGATGGAAGCATGGGAACACTGACAATACGAGACTGGAGAAGCAGTGCAATTTTTTCGTAGAGCGAAAACGATGGTTCGGGAATCAGAACTTTTCTGCCAGGCCCAAGGCATGCAAGAAATATGGTATAAAGCATCTCATTTGATCCGTTACTCATCATCACTGAATCAGGCGGAATGCCAAGAAAATCAGCATAGGACTTCATCCCTCTGTATGGTAGAATATCAGGGTAACGGTTCCATGACTCTTTGATAAACTCACTGATAATCTCTTCCTTGAGCCACATAGGCAGGTCAAACGGGCTTTCGTTCTGATTCAGTTTTATCTCGGCCTGCTGTCCGCCTTCAACCTTGTATGTTGCAATATTCTGTAATGCCGGATTTAGAAGACGCCTGATATCTTTTTGCATGATGCACCTGTATAG
>Ga0118677_10014671_pt1 | contig 11007 bp, 3 predicted proteins | sample AliMusrvi5mmetaG_FD_86154 | JGI IMG/M metagenome (GOLD analysis project Ga0118677, IMG submission 86154)
GCCCACCCAAGCCTGGCGTCAGCACCCCCGGCGTCAAACGGGAAATGACCACCATCACCCCCGTCGCCGTCTTCACCACGGGCGGCACGCCGGACTGGCAGGTGCTGACCGAGGACGCGCTCTGGGTCTCCAACGGACCCACCAACTCGGTTCACCATCTGGACCCCAAAACCAACCAGATCGCCGCGACCGTCGAAGTCGGCAAGCGCCCCTGTTCCGGTCTCACGGAAGGCTTCGGCAGCATCTGGGTCCCGAACTGCGGCGACAAGACCCTTTCGCGCGTCGATGAGAAGACCAACGCCGTGACCGCGACTCTCCCCATCGGTCCCGCGGAGAGCGAAGGCGGCATTGCCGCCAGTCCGGACGCCGTCTGGCTGGTCACCGTGCCCGATGGCAAACTCTCCCGCATCGACCCCAAAACCAATACCGTCGTAGCCCAGGTGGACGTGCCCCCCGGTTCCGCCTCGGTCATCTATGGCGACGGCGCCGTCTGGGTGACCACGCCGAAGACCAACATGCTGACCCGCGTGGACGCGAAGACGAACAAGGTCACCGATTCCATCGAAACCGGACCCGGTCCCCGCTTCGCCACCTTCGGCGCCGGTTCCGTCTGGACCCTGAACCAGGGCGACGGCACCGTCTCCCGTGTCGATACCAAAACCCGCAAAGTCGTCGCCAATATTGAGTGCGGCATTCCCGGCACCGGCGGCGAGATCGCCTTCGGCTTCGGCCACGTCTGGGCCACGGTCTTCCAGATCCCGATCACGGAGATCGACCCGGCCGTCAACAAAGTCGTCCGCCAGTGGACCGGCAACGGAGGCGATTCCATTCGGGCCGGACACGGCTCCGTCTGGCTCTCCAATCTCCGCGACCACAACGTCTGGCGCATCGATCCCAAACTGTTTTAACGGCCCAAACTGTTCTAACGGCCCAAACTGTTCTAACGCAGCAGTTGTTCCTCGCTCGTGCCCTCCCGCCGCAACCGCAGTTCGGCGGGAGGTTCGGGCCGCGCCGCCGCCAGGGACCCCGGCTGCAACCCCGCCAGTTCCTCCACATCGCGGGCATTCAGACCTAACTCCGTCAGCAGGGAATGCCGGTCTTTCAGACCCGAATCCAGCAGCAGCCGGATGCTCCGCGCCAGCAACTGCGGCTGTTCCCGCTCCATCGCGTCCTCTCGCGGTTCGGTAGCCTTCCAGCCCCGCCTCACCAGATTCACCGTCGCGCGCCGCACCTGATCCGCGTCGAACAGTCCTACCTCCCCGCACCGGCAGACCATCACCGATACCGGACAGCGCCATTCTTTCTTCAGCGTCAGCAGCGCGTCGATCGTCGGCGCCCACACCTCGCTCGCGAACACGCCGGAGGGCATCAGGAACGCGCGCGCGAACCGGTCCGCCTGCGCTTCCAGAACCCGGTGCGTCTCGCTTTCTTCGATCCACTCTTCCGGCAGGTGACGATGCATCGTCAGATGACCCAGTTCATGCGCCGCGCTGTACCGCACCCAACTCGTGCGTGCATCGCCGGACCGCAGCGCGATGTACGGAACGCCGCCTTCGAACTGCGAGTACGACCCCTCCAGATCCGCGTCGAGAGCCCACCGCGTCACCATACAGCCGCGCGATTCCAGCAGCGGAATCAGTTCCTCCAGCGGACCGTTCCCCAGCCCGAACTCCCGCCGAACCTGCTCCGCCGCCGCTTCCACGTCGCTGTCCGGCGCGCCCGGCGCCAGCGGACACGCGGGCAAACGCACCTCCGGAAAATCCACGAAACGTCCCGCATACCGGGCAATTTCGCGCAGCCAGCCCAGCCGCCGCTCAGCCTTGGTGCGGGCCAGTTTCGCCGTCACCCGCGAGTGCAGCGCATGAGCCCGGAAAAAGTACCCGTGACCTGGATACGTGCCCGCCGGCCGCAGGAAGAAGCGCTCCGGCAGTTCCAGCGCCCGGCAGATCATCCCCAGGGCTTCCGGACTCGGCGACTGCCTTCCCTGCTCATAATGCGAAATACTCTGCGATTTGATGCCCGTCATTTCCGAAAGCGAGGTCTGCGTCAGACCTCTCGCCTCACGGCCTTCGGTCAGCCGCGCCGCGACAAAACCCGGTGTTCCTGTCCGCATCATGTCCTCTCAGGGGTGTGAAGCTGTGTGCGAAGTGAATGTGTATGTCAGTAATTCAGACGGGGCAGGCGGTAACACGGGGACCGGGGCCTGGCAGGAGGGGAGCTGACGTGAGCTTGTTGCTATTGTTGGTCGGACAGACGCAAAATGTCAAACGATTTCGAGGAAATGGGTCACGATCCGGAAAGTACCGGATCGTGACCCTGAACCACCCCCGCTGCGTGTTAGAACGAATACCGCAGAGCCAGCTGCAGCACCCGCGGATCCTGCGCCGCCGAGAACTCCCCGAACGTGCCGGGGTTCGACAACGAAAGACTCAGCGTCGTGAAGTTCACGAAGTTAAACGCATTGAACGCCTCCGCCCGGAACTGCAGGCTGTGACGCTCCCACGGCAACGCGAAGTCTTTCTGAACCGCGAGATCCACGTTGCGCTGCCACGGCGTCCGCACGATGCCGCGGAAACCCGCCTGACCCGGATAGGAATCCGTGTAGGAAGCGGTAGCCGATGTCGACTGGAAGATGCTCGGATTGCCGGCATTATCGGTGAACAGACCGGAGGCGGGCGAAGCGCCTTTCGGAATCGCGATGGAGCTGTTCCAGTAATTCGTCGGGAACACACCGGTACCCGAGATCGTCCGGGGCTGCCCCGACTGGACGCGAATGAGAGACGACACCTGCCAGCCGCCCACAATCTCCTCCAGCCACTTATGCGACGTATTCAGCAGCATCTTGCCCTTGCCGAGCGGCAGCGCATAAGTGACGTTGGCGTTGACCAGGTGGCGATAGTCGAAATCGGAATCGCCGCGCGACGCATTCAGCACGAAGGCGTTCTGCAGCACGCCGCCCGAACGGCCGGCGCCGCTCGCCGCGGTCGATCCATTGTCGATGGAGTGCGACCAGGTGTAGTTGAAGTCGAAGGCGAAGCCCTTCGAGAGCGAGTGACGCAGCGTCACCAGCATCGCGTTGTAGTTCGCGAAGCCCGCGTTGCTCCAGCTCGGATTCGAACTGCCCTGCGGCGCGAAGAACGTATAGCAGCCCGTCGCCACGATGCAGTTCGGGAACTGCGCCGAAGTCACGCGGTCCAGCTGGTGCAGCAGATCCAGATCGCTGCCCGCGTTCTTCCCGTAGATGCCGTAGAAATAGTTGGCGGACGCGCTGCCGGGGATGTACAAATTCGCCAGACCCGGAAACAGGTTTTCCACAAAAGCGCTCGTCGGAACCAGTGACGGATTCTTCTGCACCGCCGCCGGTGTCACGCCGCTGTCGGACAACTGCCGCATCGCCGTGTTCGCCTGCACCCAGGTGGTGCCGCTCTTGGCGTCTTTGAAGTAAATCAGCGGAGAGTAAACATCCTGCTGGATCAGCAGTTTGTGGGAGAGACGACCCGTGTAACCAACCTCCAGCGTGAAGTTATCCTTCAGCTGCCGGGATACCGAGGCGTTCAGTAAGTACGAGTAAGGCGCCTTCAGATCCGGCATGATGCCGACATAAGTGCCGGAGATGGCCGAGATGTTCGGAGGCGTGTAAGGGAAGCCGCCCTGCGGCGCCGCCGGCAGCGCGGGCAGGACGCCGTTGCCGTACCGGGGCGACGTCGTGAAATCCGTGGAAGCCGCGTTGCTCAGGCTCGTCGAGAGTCCCAGCGAACCGGTGGATGCCACGTTCGTAACCAGATCGTTGCCGAACTGGTCATAGGCGACACCAGCACCCAGGCGGACTACCGTCTTCGAGTTCGCCGCGTACGCCAGCGAGAGCCGGGGCGCGAAGTTGTTCTTGTCCGGAGCAAACCAGCTCGGTTTCCCGTTGGCCGGCCCGTTCAGCGAGTAAGTCACCCGGTCCGCGTTGGGCAGTTGGTTGCCGGGGATACCCGCGGCCTGCGCGCCGACGCGATTCGCGAAGTACGTATCGAGACCCGGCGTCGTGATCACCTGCGTGCCGTCGACTTCATAGGGCACCGTGTCGTATTCGTAGTGCAGGCCATAAGTGACGGTCAGTTTGGGAGTAATCTTCCAGGAGTCCTGCACGTAGAACTCGTAGTTGTGGTCCACAAAGTCGTTCTGACGAGGCAAGCCGAAGGCCAGCGCCGTCCCGTCCTTCTGGAACTGGTACGTCGCGCTGTAAGAATTGAGCACGCCCAGCACGTCGCCGAAGGCGTTCGTCACGGCGGTCGAGTTGGCCAGTTTCAGACTCGAGTTCCCGTTCGCGACACTGTTGAGCGCCGCCGTATAGATATCCTGTCCCAGCCCGAGCAGCACGCCGCGCGCCATCGAGTAAGAAGGATAAGAGTTGGCGTAGTTCAGCACGCGGTTATCGATCCAGCGGAAATTCACGCCGGCGGTCACCGTGTGGCTGCCCTTGGTCCAGTTCAGATCGTCGCTGAAGTTCCACACCGGGTTGATACGGCCACTGGCGCGCGCGAAGTTCTGCGTCGTGCTGATCGCGCCCAGAGAGAACGAAGGGCCGGAAGCGCCGGTCTGCCCGAAGCCGATCCGGTTCAGACCCACGTTGGCGGTGTTGGTCAGATTGGGCCGCAGCAGGGCCGTGTAACGAATGCCGAAGCCGCGATTGTCGGAGAGCAACTGCTGCGCCGCTTCCTGGCCGGGGAACTGAGCGGCGGTCTTGGTCTCGCCGTTGTTCGACAGCGTGCCGCGGAAGGAGACCGAGTGCTTACCGGCCGAATCGACCAGCCAGTCCATCTTCGCGACGTAAGTCCGATAGTCCAGCTTGATAGGCGCGTTAAAGAGGTAACCCGAGAAGTTCAGGCCGCCGTCCGAGCCGGTCTGCGGAGAGTTGCCCACCGGGTACTGCTTCAGAATGTCGAGCATGGTCTGCGTCACACCAATGTGCAGCGGATCCACCGCTTTCACATCGGCGGGCAGCAGTGTAAAGAGCTGTCCGTCCGTGGTCTTGAACAGAACCTTGCCGGCCTTCAGCGTTTCGCTCGGCACGGTGCGGGTCTGCGTCTGCTGACTTGCATCGATGCGGCGTTCATAGTTGCCGAAGAAGAACAGCCGGTTCTTCCGGATCGGCCCGCCCAGCGACGCGCCGAACTGGTTGCGCACCAACTGTGCCCGCGCCACGCCGGACCGGTTATTGAACCAGTCGTTCGCCGCGTAAGCCGTGTTCCGGTTGTACTCATAAGCCGAAGCGTGGATTTCGTTGGTGCCGCTACGCGTCACCAGCGCCACCTGGCCACCCGAACTGCGTCCCGCGAACGCGCCCTGTCCGGCGACGGTCACGCGGAACTCCTGCACGGAGTCGAGCGGCACGGGCAAGGACGAGTTAAAGCCCTGCGTCGAAGTCCCGCTGTTCGCTGACGGATTCGATCCGTTCTGACCCGACAGCGGATTCTGGTTATCGTTGTTATCCACGCCATCGAGCAGGATGTTGTTCTGATCGCGGCGGGCGCCCATCACTTCGCCGTTCTGCGTCACGCCCGGCTGCAGCCCGAGTAACTGGACCACGTTGCGCGTCTGCAGCGGCAGCGACTGAATCTGCTTTTCCTGGAAGGCGTTGCCCACGCTGGCATCCACGGTGTTGAGTTGCGCCACGTCGGCGACGACACTGACGGTCGACGTGCTGCCCGCCACTTCCAGCGCGACATCCACGGTGGAGGGAGTATCGACCAGCAGCGTGATCCCTGCGACAACACGGGTGGCAAAGCCCGGCGATTCGATGGTCAGCGCGTAGTTGCCGGGACGCACCTGCAGGAACTGGTACTCGCCGGTCTGCGAGGAGAGCGCCGACCGGACGGCTCCCGCGTCTTTATCGGTCAGGGTGACTTTGGCCGTTGCGATAACGGCCTTTTGTGGATCGGTGACGGTGCCTCGCAGTGAGGACGCGCCCTGCGCCCACAAGCTGCACGAGGCCGCGCAGAATATGGCGAATGTCGCGAAGATCTTCAAGATGATTGCCTCCAGTTACTGAAATTGAAATAGCTGGCAGGTAATACACGGGGACCAGAACGCCGGATCGACAGGATCGCGAAACTCCGCTGAGAGTTTACAGGCTAAGAAAAGACGAGGACTTCTTTATATTATTGGTTTGCGGACTGCCGATTGTCAAACCAAGACCTGAGTTATCGGGCGAGATATTGCCTCCATCCACCGAGATGAGTAATATCGGCCGCGTCTTCGAGCGCCCAGGGCTCGCAGACGAACGATTTGACCGAACGGCCGCTCGTGAGCTGACAGGTCCCGATGGCGAGCGGCGGCGGCACGGCCGCCACGAAGCGGCCGAACGTCGTCTCCGGCACGGCCCAGACTTCGACATCGATCGGCGCTCCGTCTTCCGGAGTGAACTTGAGACCGGGCTTGGCGGGCACTGTCCCGCTCAGGGCATAGAGCCGGTAGTTCGGCGCGGTCTGACAGGCCTCGATAAAGAACGCGCCGGCCGAGGTCAACTGGTGGTTCAGAGGCTGACCTCGCAAGTGCGCGCCGCACACGGCGAGAGGCACATAGCCGGCAGGACAGTACGGGGCGGACCTTTCCGCCGTCGCCAGCAGCGCCTCGTCCGACCACGCCGGTCCGATCAATGTTACGCCGAACGGGACGCCGTTGTCGCGCATGCCCGCCGGTATGGCCAGCGCCGCGAGATCCAGGAGGTTCACGAAGTTCGTGTAGTAGCCCAGATTCGTGTTCAGCGCGATGGGCTCGGCGGCGATCTCCGCGTGCGTGTAAGCCGCGCCGGCGGTGGGCAGCAGCATGAAATCCATGCGTTCCCATTCGCGTTCGGCGCGGCGCGCGAGGCCCGCCAGTATGTACATGGCGTCGAAGGTCTTCACCGCCGTGAGCGGCGCCGCGCCCAGGATGATCTTCGCGGTCACGGGATAGAGCGCGTCGGGGTGTTCGGTCGCGAACGCTTCGATGGCCGCCAGCCGCTCCGCCACCCACGGGCCCGCATAGAGTAACTGCGCCGCATCGCGGAAGACCGAGTAGTCGAACTCAACGGCCGTGCCGCCCCTCTGTTCGAAGCGGGTCACGGCCTCGCGGTAGAGCACTCTGGCGGACTCGTCGCCGAAGAACAGCAGCATGTCATCCGCCGGGACGCCGAAGCGGAAGCCCGGATCCGGCCAGGCCTTCTTCTGACCGGGCGCCCGCGAGTAGGCGTCTTCTTTGTCCGGCGCCTGGGAGACAGCGAGGACGCGCCCGGCCGTGACAGTGTCCGTCGAGAAGATCGAGACACAATCGAGCGTGCGGCACGCCGGGACCACGCCGCGCGTGCTCAGAGCCCCGCGGGTCGGCTTCAGGCCCACGATGTCGTTGAACGAGGCGGGGATGCGGCCCGAGCCTGCCGTGTCCGTGCCCAGCGCGAAATCGACCATCCCGAAGGCGACCGCCACGGCCGAGCCGGAACTGGAGCCGCCCGAGATGTAGCGATCGTCGAACACGCTGGAACAGGCGCCATAGGGCGACCGCGTCCCGACCAGGCCGGTGGCGAACTGATCGAGATTCGTCTTGCCGATCGGGATGGCGCCTGCGGCCATCAGGCGCTCCACGACGGTGGCCGAGCGCGAGGGCGTGTACGCGTACTCGGGACAGCCGGCGGTGGTCGGGACACCGGCGAGATCGATGTTGTCTTTGATGGCGAAGGTCATGCCGTAGAGCGGCAACCCCTCCGCGGGGCCGAGGGCTTCGAGCCGCGCGAGGCTCTCTTCTTCCGGGATCAGGTGGATCCAGATCGGCCGCTCGCCGCTCTCCCGAATAAGCTCGTACCTAAAGCGAATGGCCTCCACGGCTGTCATTTGGCCTCCGGACGAACAAACAGCAGGCTCTGTCCCGCCGTCACCCGCGCGCCCTGCGTACACAACACTTCCACGACGGTGCCCGCGAACGGCGTCGCGACCGCGATCTCCATCTTCATCGACTCCACCACGACCAGTCTCTGGCCCTGTTCCACACGATCACCCGCCTTCGCGCTACTATGCCACACGCTCGCATGCGCGGGCGACTTCAGCGCGCGGCAGCCGGCGGGGACCGGTATTTCGAACACCGGCGCGGCATCGTCCACCACTTCGACGACGCGGTCGAGATTCGCCTGCCGCCAGCGCTCGCGCTCGGCTTCGAAGGCGGCCTGCTGGCGGTCTTTGAACACCTTTGTTTCTTCGCGAATACCGCCCAGGAAGGCATGGTAGTCGCGCAGGCGGAACTGCTCTTCTTCGATGTCGAGTTCGAAGCGGCCATGGGGGAAGCGGTCCCGCATGTCGAGCAGTTCGGCGGCTTCGACGGGATAGAACTGAATCTGGTCGAAGAAGCGGAGCAGCCACGGATGGCCGGGCGTGAACTCCTTCGTGGTCCGCCAGGTATTCCACATCTGGACGGTGCGGCCCACGAACTGGTAGCCGCCCGGGCCTTCCATGCCGTAGACGCAGAGGTAAGCGCCGCCGATGCCGACGGAGTTCTCGGCGGTCCAGGTGCGCGCCGGATTGTACTTGGTGGTCACCAGACGGTGACGCGGGTCGAGCGGCGTGGCGACGGGGGCGCCGAGGTAGACGTCGCCGAGGCCGAGCACGAGATAGCTGGCGCCGAAGACGATCTTGTAGACATCTTCAATGGACTCGAGCCCGTTGATGCGGCGGATGAACTCGATGTTGCTCGGGCACCACGGCGCGTCGGGGCGGACGGAGCGCATGTACTTTTCGATGGCCAGTTGCGTCGCCGGATCGTCCCAGGACAGCGGCAGTTTGACGATGCGCGTGGGGATGACGAGGTCGTCGAGTTCGGGCAGAGAGGCCTCGGCGCGGTCGAGCAGGGTCAGCAGTTCGGCCCGGCTCAGGATGCCGCAATCGTAGTGGACCTGCAGGGAGCGGATGCCGGGGGTCAGGTCGATGATGCCCCTGGGCTGCTCGCGTTCGAACCAGGCGAGCAGTTCCTGCACGCGGAAGCGGAGGTTCAGGTCGAGGACCGGCTCGCCGTACTCGATGAGCAGGTAGCGGTCGCCCGAAGCCCTGCAGACCATGCCCGGCGCGATCGTCTTAACGATGGCGTCTTCGTGGTTGAGGCGAATGAAGCGGATGGTGTCGCCGGGGCGTAACTGGCCCATCTTCCAGAGTTCGTCATGGGCGATGACGGCGGGGCAGACGAAACCGCCCAGGCTCGGTCCATCCTGGCCGAGGATGACGGGCATGTCGCCGGTGAAGTCGATGGCGCCGATGGCGTAGGCGTTGTCGTGGATGTTCGAGGGGTGCAGCCCCGCCTCGCCGCCGTCGCGACGGGCCCACTGCGGCACGGGGCCGATGAGCCGGACGCCGGTGCGGCTGCTGTTGTAGTGCACTTTCCAGGACGTCGAGAAGAAGGTCCGGATGTCTTCGGGAGTGAAGAACTCGGGCCCGCCGTGCGGCCCGTAGAAGACGCCGATTTCCCAGTCGTTCGTGAGCAGCGGCAGGGCGTCGGGCGTCGACGCGTCGCCCGAAGACGTGCCCAGATGCAGGATGTCACCGGTCCGCAAGGCCCGGCCCGCGTGCCCGCCGAAGTTGCCGAGAGTGAAGGTGCTCGCACTGCCGAGGTAGTCCGGCACGTCGAGCCCGCCGCGGAAGAGGATGTAAGCGCGCGCGCCCGGCCCTTCGCACTGCGGCAGTTCCAGCACGGCGCCTGCCCGCACCGGGACGACGGCCCACTGTTCGACCGGCTCGCTATCGAGGCTGGCAAGATAATCGGCGCCGGCGATGACGATTTCGGTGTCGCAGAGGAAGCGGAGGGTGGGGCCGGTAACCGTACATTCCAGCCCGGGCGCGCCTTCCGCGTTGCCCAGCATCTTGTTGCCGAGGCGGAAGGAGAGCGAGTCCATGGGACCGGAGGGCGGCACACCGACGTTCCAGTAGCCGAGGCGGCCCGGGTAATCCTGCACGGTCGTCATGGTGCCGCCGTCGAGGACTTCGAGGGAGCGGCTCCGGTAAGTGAGGGTGTTGAGGAAGCCGGTGGTGACTCCGCCCTGTTCGAAAGCCGGAGTTGCGACCACCTGAGCCAGATACGCCAGATTGGTCTCGATACCCGCGAGTCTGGTCTGCGCGAGTGCGGTGCGGAGACGGTCGATGGCCTGCTCGCGCGACGGGGCTTTCACCAGGAGCTTGGCGAGCATCGGGTCGTAGAACGGGGTGACTTCGGAGCCGCGCTCGACCCAGGAGTCGACCCGAATGCCGGCGGGGAACTCGACCTGCGTGAGGATGCCGGCGCTGGGCTGGAAGTTCTTGCCGGGGTCCTCGGCATAGACGCGCACCTGAATGGAGTGACCACTTGAGGCAGGTTTGGCGGGCATCGGTTCACCGGCCGCGACGCGCAGCATCCACTCGACGAGGTCGACGCCGGTGACTTCTTCGGTGACGCCGTGTTCGACCTGCAGGCGGGTGTTGACTTCGAGGAAGTAGAAGCGCTCGGCATCGGCGTCATAGACGAACTCGACGGTGCCGGCGGAGCGGTAGTCGACCGCTTTGCCCAGACGGACGGCGCAGGCGAGCAGTTCGGCGCGGAGTTCGGGGGCGAGGCCGGGGGCGGGCGTCTCCTCGATGACCTTCTGATTGCGGCGCTGGACGGAGCAGTCGCGCTCGCCCAGTTCGATCACGTTGCCGAGGCCATCGCCGAAGATCTGGACCTCGATATGGCGGGCGCGGTCGACGAACTTTTCGAGATAGATGCCGCCCTCTTTGAAGCTGGAACGGCTGGTCCGCTCGACGGAGGCGAACGCCTCGGCGACTTCCTGCGCTTCGCGACAGAGCCGCATGCCGATGCCGCCGCCACCGGCGGTGCTCTTCAGCATGACGGGCAGACCGATGCGCGCGGCTTCGGCGGCGGCTTCTTCCGCGTTGGCCAGCAACTGCGTCCCGGGCAGGAGGGGAACGTGGTTCGCGGCGGCGAGGGCGCGGGCGGTGTGATTGAGGCCGAACTCGCGCATCTGCGAGGGGG
>Ga0118677_10014672_pt1 | contig 11007 bp, 8 predicted proteins | sample AliMusrvi5mmetaG_FD_86154 | JGI IMG/M metagenome (GOLD analysis project Ga0118677, IMG submission 86154)
GTTCAACACGGCGGCGACTTTCCGATCGCTGGCGCCGGCGTCGAAACCGATGCGGCAGCCATCCAGATGTCCGCCGACGGCGACGGTGGATTCGCGCGCGGTCGGCACGTCCTCTACCGCGCACGGCACCACGGTGAAGGTGTGCTCGAAAATCTGTCCCATGATATCCGCGTCGAATGCCCGCGCGCCGCCGGGAAGATAGCACGCGCGCAACGCCTCACCGATCTCCGCCGGACCACCGAGATAGACCTTCCAGCCGCCGCGTGCCCACAGCAGTGTTTTTACAAGCCGCTCGACATAGCGAAAATTCTCCACGGCGCCCGGCGTGCCCGCGGCGAAGATCGCCGTCTCGCGACGCGACAGCGTGCCGTCCGCTCGCTCGACGCCGATGACCAGCGGCACCGCCGTGCCCGACGCGGCCACTGCGGCGCAAAACGCGCGGTCGGTCAGCGCTAAGGGTTGAAACGCGACATCCAGCGGTGGGATGACGCGCGGTCGAATTCCAGTGAGTGCAGTCGTCATGGTAGTGCTCCTGAGTGGCTGCCCGAGAAGGATCGGGGCCGGCGTGCACAGGCAAGCCGGTGCCGAGACTTTTTCGACAGCCGCTGAAATTTGTCTTCGGGGGGTAACCCGTACCATAGTAGCGAATTGCCGCTGATCCTTCAAGGGCTGTGATGAGCAGCAGATTGCGTGGGATGTCGGACTGGTCAGACAGGTCGGACAAAGGGAACTACCCCCCCCATGATTGCATGTTCAGGCTGCTCGATAGTCCTGCCGGTATGATGCAACCACGGAGACGGTTCCGCTACGGTTCACCACCGCGGGTTTCGGTGGTTGAGTAGGCCACGGATGGCCGTATCGAAACCACCGAAATTCGCGGTGGTGAACCGTAGCGGAACCGTCTGTGGTATCCCTTATCGTCCGATTAAAAAGACTCGCGCCGGCGCGCCATCCGCGCCGGCCAGCTTCAAGGGGGCGCACAGCAGGTCATAATCGCCGGGGGGAACGCTGGACAGGAAAAGGTTTTCGACGATGATGATGCCCGCGCGCAGCAGCAGATCATGCACGGCGCCATCGCTGCCATAGCATTCGATCGACGGCCCGTCGATGCCGATCAGTCGCAGTCCGGCGTCGCGGAGCAGATAGGCAGCCTCGGGATCGAGCGCGACAAAATCGGGGGTGAACTGGGTCGGATCTTTCGCCCAGTGGGAAGAATTACGCGTGCGAAACAGCACGCGCGTCACTCCCGGCAGATCGTAATCGAGCAGCATGTCGGCGGTGATGCGCGCCGCGTCGTCCACTTCCACCACGCGACAGGCGCCCAGTAGCACCGCCGGGTCCATCTGCTCGACCGTGCCCGTGCCGGCGGAAAAGTGCGCCGGCGCATCGACGTGCGTGCCCGCGTGACTGCCCAATGTCCAGCGCGACACCTTCACCCGGTCGCCGGTCTGTGCCACCGTGATCGCCGGATCGCCGGGCCACACCGCCAGCGTCGGCGATAACGGCAGGGTAACATCGTAAATCATACCGCCAGTGTAAGCGACGGGCAAGTGGCGTGTAAAGAGGGAGTCCTGGCGCGCGCGTTTCCCTGTGAGCAAGTCGGTTACCTCTGGCGCACGAGCGTCCCCGCGAGTAGGTCGGTTATCTCTGGCGCGCGAGCGTCCCCGCGAGCAGGTCTGTGAGCTTTTTGCTCGCGGGGACGCGCGCGCCAGAAGGTGACCGTCACCGATCGGGCCTTACCCCCACTTCTTCCCCAATTCTTCCAACCCGGAACGTTTCAGGTCATCCGGGCTCATGACGATGTGAAACTCCACATCCGCCTCGAATTGCAGGAAGAACGGTTCGGCAATAACGGGAACCTGCGCGGGATCCTCCACGTTGAGAATCATGATCGCCCCCCGCTGTCCGTACAGTTCCGTAAAATATACCGCCTCCGGCTTCAGCGCGTCGAGAATCTTCCCGATCTTCTGTCCCGCGCTGCCGTCCTTGACCGCGTTATTAAAGTCGGTATGAGGGAACCGCACTTCAACCAACATCCGCATAGCAACTCCTTGTCAACCGGAGAATGTCGGATTATCCGATAATGCCATTGTAGCCACCCCGGCGTGGCAAACGTGTCTACTGCAAGATGAAATGGCATGATTGTCGTACCCGATCGCCCCATCCATCGCTGTCGTCCTGCGGCGGACGACCGGTTCCCCACTCCCCAGCGCTCATACCCCACACACCCGTTGGATCACGAAAACTGAAGCATGCTTGCGCAAGGTGAACGAAAACTCGGTAGTCCGTGCCCGCCGTGGCGCGTGGTTGTGCATGGCCCCCACGGGAGGATGAGTAAAAACCACGCACTATCAACGGCATCGATTCTACCGCGCAAACTCGCTTCCGTCTTCGTGATCTAATGAGCCGGACAAAATATTGGCATACAATTCCATAGCCCACAGCAGCGCTGTGGGACCCGTGCCGCCACAGCGCGCTTCAGCGTGCTTGCCCCAGTTTGCCACGTCCTTCAGGGCGTGGCCACCGTCTGGTCCCGGCATATTCATGCTGGGCATACGCTAGCCCCCAATCAACTGCTGCACCGCCTTCAACAGTTCCTCGCGCATAAACGGTTTCCGCAGGAACCCATCCGCCAGCGCGGTTTCGGCCTCTTCCAGCTCACCGGGTTGGCGTACCGAGCAGACCAGCACCGGGAGCTTTGCCGTTCGTGGGTCGGCGCGCAGACGGCGACACACCTCCCAGCCATTAATGCCGGGCATGCGGATGTCCTGGATAAGTAGATCGACCGCGTATTCCCCGAGGAGACGCAGTCCATCCTCACCGCTGCCGGCAAGCAGGACGTGGTAACCGGCGCCTTGCAGCAGGATCGCGGCAAGCGCGCGCAAATCGTCATTGTCTTCTACAATCAGGATCGTATACCCCATGATGTGTTTCCTCCACCTGTGCAGGGAGACTCTCCCCCGCGTTCGCAACGGCGAGGGGGAGAGCGATGGTGAATGTGCTGCCTCGATTGCGTCCCGGACTCTCCGCGGTAATGGTTCCTCCGTGCAGTTCGATGATGCCGCGGGTGACCGCCAACCCTAATCCTAAGCCGCCGTGCTGCTCATTGCGCTCGACCTGGCGGAAGACGGCAAAGAGCGTCGGCAGCGCCGCGGGGTCGATGCCGCGCCCGGTGTCGGTGACGGTGAACAGGGCTTGCTCGTGGTCGCGACGGCAGGCCACGGTGATGGTGCCATTTTCCGGGGTAAACTTCAGGCTGTTATGCAATAGATTGCCGATGCATTGCTGTAGCCGGACCGGGTCGACCCGGATCGGCAAGGGAGCGGTTTGCGCGACCAAACGCAGGCGCAGTTTCCGCTCCGCCGCCACATGTCGTACGTTTTCTACCGCTTGCTCGGTCTGCGTCCACAGATCGGTCTCTTCAAGGGTGAGTCCGATTTTTCGATGGATTAACCGCGACATGTCCAGCATCTCTTCCACCAGCCGCTGCTGGCGCAGGGCATTACGATGCACAATGCCCATCGCGTGGGCCATCATCTCCGGCGACCCATCGCGCAAGGCCTCCGCGGACCATCCCAACATGCTGGTGAGTGGTGTTTGCAGTTCGTGTGAGAGCACCGCGAGGAATTCGTCCTTGGCGCGGTCGGTTTCTTTTAACGCGGTGATATCCTGCAGTACGACGCCGGCAGCGATATTCTGCCCTTCGACAATTACCGGTGCCGCGTAGAACAGGCAGGGAATTTCCTCTTCGGTGGACGGGATCGCGAGCAACAATTCCTCGGCGATGACCACTTCGCCGTGCAACGCGCGGATAGACGGCCAATCGTGCCGGGGAATCAACGCCTTCGTCCGTGGATCGAGTAATTGTGACTCCTGCCGGCTGTTGATGTCCAGCGCGGTCAGACGCTCTTGTGCCGCGCGATTCATCAAGATTTCTTGCTGATGGTGATTGAGAAATGTTAACGGCAACGGCAACAGATCAATCGCCGCCGCCAGAAATGCGCGCTCGCGTTCCAGTTCCTGCGCGGTCTTCCGTTGACTCAGCGCGATCGCAATATGCTGGCAGAGCCATTCCGCTAACTCGATACGCTCGACCGAAAAACGCCCCGGCCGTTTATCGTTCAATTGCAGCAGGCCGAAGGTTTCCTGGCCCAGGCGCAAGGGGATTAACGCGACCGATTCATATCCGGCGCGATTACAGGTGTTGCGCGTGCAGGCGTGGCGGTCTGCCTCGGTCGTGTTGGCAAGCAGCACGCTGGTGGCATTGCTCCAGAAACTGCCATACGTGGTAAAAAACGGTTGCGCGGGATCAAAGCGCCCGCTGAGCACATGGCCGCACATGCACTCCAACAACGGATTGCCTATCGTGTCGCGTGCGCATTGGCCATCCGGCGAGTGGCCACACAGCGAGTTTTCCGCCAGGATAAATGTCCGGGGAAATCCGCGTGAGACGTAATAGGGGAAATCGTCCCCATCGCGCAAGCGAATCCCGACCGCCTCACACCCCGACCACCGCTGGAAGAACTGACAGAGCTTGGTGATCAATGCCGGCAAATCGTCAGCGGCGTTGAGCAGGCGCAACACCGCGAGCATCGTTTCACACGTCTCTTCCGCCTGTTTGCGCTTAGTGATATCCTGCACGGTGCCAAACAACCCGCATGCCTGTCCAGCCGCATCGTGGATCACTTCGCCCTGGAGATGGACGTAGCCTTCGACGCCATTCGCGGAAATGCCTCTGAGATCGAATCCGGGAAGCAAACCCTCTTGCATCGCTTGGGCGATGACCGTGTGGAAGGTCCCACGATCGTCCGGATGGATGAGTGAATCGACTAATGCTCCGGATGGCGTAACCGTCTCAGCGACACCGGTGATCCGGTAGAGTCCGCGCGACCAGTGGAGGGTATCGGTACGGAGATTCCATTCCCAATACCCCAACTTCGCGATATCCTCGGCATGGGCCAGTCGCCGTTCACTCTCCCGCAACGCCTCCTCCGCCTGCTGGCGCTCGCTGATGTCGCGTATCATGCTGAGCAGCAATTCCTGCCCCTCGACGATCACCCCTTGTGAGCTGACTTCGACCGGCACGACGGAGCCATCCTTACGGCGATGCATGGTCTCGAAGAGAATACCACCGGTTCTGGCTTGTTGCATCTGGCGCCGAATGGTCTCCCGGTCATCTGCACAACGGAGATCAAAGATGCGCAATTGCCGCAATGCCGCGCGCGGGTAGCCATAAAAGGCTTCGGCTGCCTGATTGCATTCGATGATGTGGCCATCGATATCGGATAATAACAGCGGATCACGCGCATGCTGCATAATCAACTGATACCGGGCCATCATTTGCTCGGACTGTTTGCGTGGGGTGATGTCCAGCACGTGGGTAATGAGATAACTCGGGATCCCCGCGCTATCGCGCACGACAACCGTACTCATCTCTCCCCAGACCAGGTGACCGTCCTTATGGAGATACCGCTTTTCCATGCGAAAGGAGGCCGTCTCGCCGGTGATAATCTGCTGGATACCGCTGCGGTTTGCCGGCAGATCGTCCGGGTGGGTCATCGCAAAAAAGGATTGCGTCTCCAATTCCGTTTCCGTGTAACCGAGCATGCGGCAGAACGCGGCATTGGCGTGCCAAATGTGGCCATCCAACGTGGCGATCGTCATCCCGATGGAACCTTGCGCGAATGCGGTGTGGAAACGATCTTCGCTGTTGCCGGCCTTGGCCACCGCGGCGCGGAGGGCATGGAGGACGCACACCATAAATACTCCGGCGGCAATAGCAATGCCACTCCGCACCAGAGTGGTGCCGGCAAAACCCATCGGGAGCGCTCCGGAGATGAACACTTCGACGGCCATGGCATCCAACACCACGAACACCAATCCCGGTCCGCTGCCGAACAGGATGGTCGTGATGACTATCGCCGGGCCGCCGATACAGTAGGGGAGAGCCGTGCCCAGCCAGGGAAGCAACTCCCAACGTAAAGATGTGGCGACCACCACGAAGACAACCGCCAGCCCGTATCGCCAAACCGGGAGGAGTGACCATAAATGCCGTGGCGTCAGCAGGCGTAAGAGCCGATCATCCCAGCCGGCCAACCACCGATGACAGTCGAAAGATGAGGGTTTTGCGAGAGACATGCTGCATCACCCTCTCGCCATAGAGGCCGCCTGAAAAGTATTGCCCCGATATCGATTTCCTTGCTGTGTCGCCTGCATTGAAACTTGCCGCTAAACGTGGAATAACTATGCCAACGCTATATTAATAGCTTCCCGCTTGCTTGCGTTGAATCCTACGCCGACTTTGTCGTACTTTTCATACAAGATGCAGAATGACAGGAGAATTGCCTGGGGTGCATTAGCAGAGGCAGCCTGGCTCAGGAGGGCGATCATCCCTGACCGCCTGCACGAGCCGACGCCAACCGTGGAAGCGGAGAAAACGTAAGCGACTGTTCCGGTAGCCGCTAGATCACGCTGGCGGAAGAGAATATGCGCAAAGGAATCATGAAGCCGTGGTCGGAGTGCCGGCGCTTGTCCGCCAAAGCATTTGCGAAGGCGGGTCCCGCCGGCACGTGGCCAGCTTATGCTCTTTGACAAATATGTATCGCTATGGTGGGCTGACTCGGCGGAAACGAACCTGGCTTCACGATCAGATCATGGTGGATCGTCCGCAAGCCGGATGCATCCGGCGCAATCGGATAGCCCGGCCATGAATGGCCGGGTCCGCCTTCACAAGGCCACCGCTGGCATTACAGGTCGTTGCGGAAGCCGATTTTGGAGATGAACTTATCCTGGACGTTGCGATAGGCGAAGCCGGTTTCCTTCGCGCTCAACGTCACCGTGGTGGTATAGAGCGAGAGGACGCGACCTTCCGAGGTGGCGGCGGTGGCAACCGTAAGGTTGATCAGATTTTGCGCGATCAAGTGCTTCGGCGCCAGTGGGGTGGTGCCGGTCGCCGGCAGTGTGACGCGCCAGAGATTCTTACTCCCGTTGACCCCGCCTAATGCTAGATAATACTGCACGCGGTGATCGACGGTAAATCCGGTCATCGGATCGATGATGGCATACCCGTTCCCATCGACCGTGGGGATGGAGAGCGTAATGACGGAATCCATCGCGGCGGGCGCCGGCGAGACCTGCGACGAAGTGACCGTCACCGCGGCGGCGGAACGCAGTTCCGTGTTGATGCGGCCCATCACCGCCATCGCCGGCGGATAAATCTGCTCCTGGATACTCGTCATGCGCCAGAGCTTCATCGAGGCGAGGTAGATCGCCCAGATGACGAAGGCAATCATCGGGACGATCACGACGACGATCAACATCTCGAACGTGGTAAAACCAGGCTTTTTATATCGACTGCGCATAGTGTAAGCTCGCTTAGCGGGATGGGGCATGGCCCATGGCTCCCGACCCTCCCTACGTGTTCGGCAAGATGCGGTTGGGCATCACGGATTGCAAGATGACGTGGCGGATTTTCTTGTTTGCGCCACCCCAAGAGACATCGACGGTAATCAGCTTTAAATTGAGCGCGGTTAGATAATCCGCGACGGTGACCGTTTGTTTGGTGTTCGTCGGCATATTCTGATCGGTAATCGTGGTGGTGACGGCGCCATTCGCCGGCGGCGTGCCCAAGCTCAATATATCCTCTAGCGCCGCCTGGGCGTAGAGCGTGGCCGTGCCGGTCTGGGTGGCGGTGCGGGTCAAAAAGAAGCCGGCCATCAAACACTGGGCGGAACAAACGATGCCGATGCCCAGGATAACGACCGCAATCAGCACTTCCACCAGCGTTAACCCGCACCGGCGGCCGGAAGTTCGGTATCGAGGCTGTTCTTTCGTCTGTTTAGAATATTTGCCAGGCATCCACATCGTAGCCTCCGGTGGTGGGGAAAAAGGGGGGCGGAAACAGACTCGCGCGCCGATCGTAGGTATAATGCTCCAGATGCCCACTGGTCATCGCGCCGCTTCCCGAATCGAAATGGCCAAAAAGACCGGCGGTATCGTTGATGACCCCGCCGGTCAGATACATATTGCCGGCATGCCCGCTGGAATCCGTATAGTTCGGGTTGGCATCCTGCCAGGTGCCGCTGGTTCCGTTTTCCGCCATCACGATCGCGTTAATATTGTAGGTCGGCTTGGTGCCGTCGATCTGGACAGTATAGCCATAAAGACCGAGGGTGGCGGATTTTAAGTTCGCCGGATCATAGGGACCGCCATTGACATTTGGCAACGTATTGTTTACCAGATTATCGGTGACGGTGATGGTTTTGTTGGCGGCGATATTGGTCGCCACCGTCCAGGAATTGTGCGCCAGAATGCCGATCGGTGTGCCGGTGCCGTCCACTGCCACCCGGTTGTCCGCCAGCGTGCCTTTGACGCTGGTGACGTTGCCGGTGCAATAGATGACGCCGTTGGGCACCCCCGTCAGCGTGGTCGCACTGGTGTCGCCGGTTTTCTGGATCGTCGTAAGATTGGTGGTCATATTGACGATCATTTTCGTCGTGGTGGTTCCCTGTAGGAAATCGATTTCCTGGTTGCCGTTGTTCACGCTGAAGGTCATCGAACAATCGCCCACAATGTAAACACCGGCCGGCGTGGTGTAATTATTCAGTTGGTTGATATAGACGCCGGTACTGGTCGGCGCCGCCGGGCTCGGTGACGTCGTCGTGTCGGTGCTGGCGATATTCAATCCGCCAACCCAGGCGCGGTTCTGCTGCAGCCGGGAGGTGGTGGGAAATGTCAGCGGTTTGACGCCCAGTTTCAACGCGGTTTGTCCGGCGTCGAAGATATTCTGCCAGTCCGTCGTCGTTTGCGGTGTATGCGAAGCATCCCACCAGTTGACGCTCGTTTTCGCGCTGGAGACGATATCGCCAAAGATGGGGTGTCCGGTCGATTTGTCCCAGTAGATCGACAACGTGTCATTGGAGAAGACCGGACCGTTGTAGCGCATGCCGGTAATCATCCACCCCCCGGCCAGCGCGATGCGTTCCGCGTAGGAATATTTCGAAAAGTTGGTGGGGCGCACCTGCATCACCGCCTTGACGCTGCCGCCTTCCGGGGCGACGCCCGTCGAAACCACGCGGTAGCGGATCAACCACGGATAACCGGTCGGCGGGGTTAACGGCGTCGTGGTATATGCATAGGTGGCGCCGGAGGGCAAGGTACCGGAACCGGTCAGCGTCAGCGTCGGCGGGGTCGACTGCGCTTCCAACGACGATTTCGCCGTCCAGGCGCCGGCTTCCGCGGCGGCCAACGATTGGGCGTAGAGCTGCTTTTTATGGCTCATCCGCATGTTGTTGACGCCGATGGTGACGCTCATCACCCCGAGAATCAACAGGATGGCCAGCACGACGATCGAGAAGATGAAGATGTAGCCGCGATGACGGCGATAACCCACACGAGGAGGAGCGGCGGAATGATCGCATGCCGAAGCTGCATCTTCCCGTCCCCTGCCCGGAGCCGAAACCAGTGACAACCGATGCCGTAAAGCTGTTCTATTCATCATCGTGCGATCTCCTCGCCCACCCCCTCAGCAAACAAGCATTAGCATAGAGTAATATACCCATAATTACCGGGAACTACAACCGATCAATGCAAAATGGCGCTCTTACTCATTCCATATTTCCCCTACCGTTTCAGAATACCCTACCACATCCGTTGCCGGTGTAGCGAATTTCAGTCGGGTATGGAATAAATCGATGTCTCGTTAGTCGAAACAATGGTATTGCTATCCCCGCGATGCTTGCGAGCACGCTGGCGGAAGAGAATATGCGGGAGGGCGACGCGCCGTCGGAGCCGAAATACTCGCCGAAGGCCGATTCCGTATTCATGACACATTAACGAATTAATGAGCCGGACAAAATATTGGCATACAATTCCATAGCCCACAGCAACGCTGTGGGACCCGTTGCGCACACCCTGGTATAAAGAAAGCGTAGTAGGTAGTCAAAGCGCGCTTCAGCGTGCTTGTCCCAGTTTGCCACGTCCTTCAGGGCGTGGCCGCTATCATCCTGACGAAATCCTGCTCCGGATCATTCATCAAGTCCATCCTTCCATCCTTTCCATCAAGGTTCAGACGAACCACCGCCCACCAACAGACTGGTAGTCCGTCCATTTGAAAGGGCGCACACCCTGGTATAAAGAAAGCGTCGCCCGCCGTCAAAAAGCGCTTCAGCGTGCTTGTCCCAGTTTGCCACATCCTTCAGGACGTGGCCAAAGCGTTCGATAAATTGGCCCTCGGCAGGAGCTTGCCAATCACCGGCGAATTCGTCATTAGTGAAGCACCTTCGCAAGGGAGCAACAAGCATGTCGGCAGACAAACTGATGATCGGCGCGCATCTCTCGACCAGCCAGGGGTTGCCGGCCATGGTACGCACGGCGGTGGCGTTAGGCGCCGAGTGCGTGCAACTCTTCACCAGTAGTCCGCAGCAATGGCGCGGCAAGCGCTACACCGCGGTGGAGGCGGATGCATTCGCCGCCGCGCAGGCGGAGGCGGGCATCGGGCCGTTCATCGCGCATGAATCCTACCTGATCAACCTCGCCTCCAGCGATCCCGAACTCTTGGCAAAATCCCGTCTGGCCTTCGCCGAGGAGATCGCCCGCTGTGGGCAACTGCGGTTGCCGATGCTGGTGATCCACTGGGGCTCCTATAAAGGCGGAACACTGGACGATGGCATGGCACGGCTGGCGGACAGCCTGGCACAGGCGCAACCCCTGGCCGACGCCGCCGGCGTGCAGATCGTGTTGGAAACCACCGCCGGGCAAGGCTCCTACCTGGGTGGCGACTTCGCGCAATTCCTGCGGCTCTTCGCGCTGCTCCCGGACCCCGAGCGCCTGGGCGTCTGCCTGGACACCTGCCATGTCTTCGCCGCCGGCTACGACCTGCGCGATCAGGCGCTATACGACGAACTCTGGCGTCGCTTCGACGGCGAGATCGGCCTGCACCGCCTACGGGTGATCCACGTCAACGACACCGAGAAAGCGCTGGGCAGCCACGCCGACCGTCACGCCGGC
>Ga0118677_10014673_pt1 | contig 11007 bp, 5 predicted proteins | sample AliMusrvi5mmetaG_FD_86154 | JGI IMG/M metagenome (GOLD analysis project Ga0118677, IMG submission 86154)
CTTCAACTTCGACGGCGACCATGTTATATTGGATGGTCACCTTGGCGCCGACCTTGAGGTTGCCGGTGATCTTGGTGTTCTTGTTGCGGGCGATTTCCCATTTGTCCTCGTTCTTCTGGATGGTGATCGAGGTGGGAGTGACTTCAAGCACCGGGCCGGTGACCTGGTAGGTCTTCACGTCGGTCGCAAGCAGGGTGGCGGAGCCAAGCAGGATTGCCCCGCACACGGTGGCTGCACAGATGGATTTCAGATTTTTCATTGGGCTGGTTTTGTGTCCTTTTGTTGCTCGTGCCGCGCAAATCCAGATGCGTTGAGCCGGCTGCGGCGGCAAATAGCCCGGGGCCGATTATCGGCCATCCCGGGAGCCGGCAGTCTGGAGTTTTGTGCCAGCCAAGGGCGCTTAGGCCCGAGCGGCGGGCCTGCCTTTGGCAGTGTCCAAGATAGCGGCGACGATGCTGTTGGGGGCCGGCTCGAATCGGAAAGGTTCCATCGAATAGGCCGCGCGGCCTTTGGACAAGGAACGAATGGCGGTCGCGTAACCGAACATTTCGGCCAGTGGCACTTCCGCGCTCAGAATCGTCGATGCATCTTTGGCTTCGATGTGAACGATTTTGCCGCGGCGGCGATTCAAGTCACCCAGCAAATCACCTTGATACTCATCAGGCGTGGTGACTTCCACCTTCATGATAGGTTCGAGCAGAATGGCGTTGGCCTTCTTGGCCGCGTCTTTCAGGGCAAAGATGCCCGCCATCTTGAACGCCAACTCGCTGGAGTCCACCTCATGGAAGGAACCGTCCACAACGGCCACCTTCACATCCACCACCGGGTAGCCCGCAAGCACGCCGCCCTTAATGGCTTCTTCGACGCCGTCAATGACCGCCGGGATGTACTCCTTGGGAATCGTGCCGCCCACGATCTTGTTCTCGATTTCAACGCCTTTGCCGCGTTCGTTCGGGGCCAAAGTAATGCAGGCATGGCCATATTGGCCGCGACCGCCGGATTGGCGAATAAACTTGCCCTCGCCCTCGGCAGCCTTGGTCACCGTCTCGCGGTAGGCGATTTGCGGGGCGCCCGCGTTGGCGCTGACCTTGAACTCACGGAACAGGCGGTCCCGGATGATTTCCAGGTGCAACTCACCCATGCCGGCAATGATGAGCTGGCCCGTCTCTTCGTTGGTGAAACAACGGAAGGTCGGATCTTCCTCGGCCAGACGCTGCAAGCCCTCGCCCATCTTCTCGCGATCCGCCTTGGTCTTGGGCTCGACCGCCATGGAGATAACGGGCTCGGGGAAGGTGGGCGGTTCGAGCAGAACCTCGAAATCCTCGTCGCAGAGCGTGTCGCCGGTGGTGATGTTCCTCAAGCCCACCAGTGCGGCAATGTCGCCAGAGAAGGTCGTCTCCACATCAATGCGCTTGTCGGCTTGAATCATCAGAACCCGGCTGACGCGATCACGCTTGCGGGTGCGCGGATTGTAGATGATGTCGCCCTTGCTGAGCCTGCCGCTATACACGCGAAAGAAGACCAGCTTGCCGACGTAGGGATCGGTCCAGAGCTTGAATGCAAGCGAACAGAACTTAGCGTCGTCGTCGGAGGGAACTACAACCGTGTCTTCAGTGCCGGGCACCATGCCGACCGGCGGGGGCACATCGAGTGGGGAGGGCAGGTAATCAATCACCGCGTCCACCAGCGGCTGGACGCCACGCTTCTTGAACGCGGAACCGCACAGCACGGGCACCAACTCGATCTTGCACGTCAATCGCCGGATCGCCGCCTTCAGGATCTGCGGCGTGATCGGCTTGTTGTCAATGACCAGCTCGGCGACCGTGTCGTCCTTGTTCGAGACCGCGTCCACCAATTCCGCCAAGGCGGCCTTCGCGGATTCTTTCAGCTCGTCCGGGATGTCCGTAATGCTGTATTTGAGGCCAACCTCGTCGGCAGGGTCGTAGGCAATGGCCTTTTGGTTCACGACGTCAATAACGCCATCGAAGTGGTCCTCTTTGCCAATGGGCAGGAAAATCGGGTAAGCATACGCGCCCAACTTCTTGCGCATGTCGCTGAGCGCATTCTCGAAGTTCGCGCCCGTGCGGTCCATTTTATTGACGAATGCGATGCGGGGCACCTTGTACTTGGTCGCCTGGCGCCAGACGGTTTCAGATTGGGGCTGCACGCCCGCCACGCCACAGAACACCGCGACCGCACCGTCGAGGACGCGCATGGAACGTTCGACTTCCGCGGTGAAGTCCACGTGCCCGGGCGTATCAATGATGTTGATCCGGTGCGGCACGTTCTGGAAGGTCTTGTAGGTGCCGTCTTCCTTTTGGGTCCAGTAGCAGGTGGTTGCAGCCGAAGTGATGGTGATGCCGCGCTCCCGCTCCTGCTCCATCCAGTCCGTGACGGTGTTGCCGTCGTCCACGTCGCCCATTTTATGGATGAGGCCGGTGTAAAAGAGGATGCGCTCGGTCGTAGTCGTCTTGCCGGCGTCAATATGCGCGGCGATGCCAATGTTGCGCGTCCGGTCCATCGGGTACTGCCGCTGGGGTCCCGTCGCTTTGGCTTTTGCCGGTTTCTTTGTTTCCTGTGCTATGTCCATCTGAGGTTCGGGTTAAAATAAAAACGCCCCGGGTCAAGGTCGGCCTTCGGGGCGTTGATCTAAAGTGTCTTACCAGCGGAAATGTGCAAATGCCTTGTTGGCCTGAGCCATCTTGTGCACTTCGTCACGCTTGCGGATCGCGTTCCCCTGCCCCTGGTAGGCCTCCACAATCTCCGCGGCGAGGGCTTCCTTCATCGGGACACCCTTGCGCGCATCGGCATAATCCACCAGCCAGCGCAGCGCCAGCGAGAACTGCCGGTCCGTCGGCACTTCCAACGGAACCTGGTAGGTCGCGCCGCCAACCCGGCGGGCTTTGACTTCCAGGCGCGGCTTGGCGTTGTCCACGGCCCGTTGAAGGACTTCGAGCGGACTGGTTGCCGGATTCTTGGCCACCAGTTCGTCAAAGGCGCCATAGACAATCCGCTGCGCCACACTCTTGTTACCGCCTTTCATGACCGTGTTCACCAGGCGCGTCACCAACGCGCTGTTGAATTTTGCATCCTTGGGAACCGGCCGACTGACTGCTCGACGACGTCGCGACATGTGTTTGCTAAATCTTTAAGATGTTAAATGGGGTTAAACGAATAGGGTTGGTGCCTCAGGCTGCCGGCGCTGCGGCTGCGGCTGCGGCCGGCTTGGTGCCGGGCTTGGGCCGTTTCACGCCATACTTCGACCGGCTCACGCGGCGCTTCTCGACCCCGGCAGCATCAAGGGTCCCCCGCACGATGTGGTAGCGAACGCCCGGCAAATCCTTCACGCGGCCCCCGCGCACCAGAACGATAGAGTGTTCCTGCAAGTTGTGACCCTCGTCCGGGATATAGGCAATGATTTCATGCCCGTTCGTCAGGCGCACCTTGGCCACCTTCCGCATGGCCGAATTCGGCTTCTTGGGGGTGCGGGTCATGACCTGCACGCACACCCCACGGCGGAACGGGTTACCGTCCAACGCCGGGGATTTCGACTTGGTGCGCACCTTGCGGCGGCCTTTGCGCACGAGCTGGTTGATGGTCGGCATGAGTAGTTTGTAGAGTGGGAATTAGGGAAAAGAGGAAAACGCTACCAAGGCCCAAAAGCTCGGCAAGAACTTTCTGGCGAAAAGCAGCAGGATTCGCGAAACCCGGGATTCTGCCCCGGCTCGCGAGTGATTGAACAGCAACCGACAGCGGCGTCGGTCAACTGCACTGAAGAAAATGGGAAGGGCGAAAATCAGGTCCATCCCGAGAAACTCAAGCAGATTTCTTCGCGCCACGCGTTTCCTCGAAAATCCGGCCCTCAACCCGCATCTATTTCTCCCCCACCCGCTCCTTCCCAGACGGCTCAAACCCGCTCAACACACTCTGCCTTCCCTCCCATTTCTCCCTCCATGAAAGTCACGGAATCGTATGGGCAATGATCGCAGCCCCATGAAATTTGTCTTTGTAAGATATTATCATCAGTATTGTTATCCCGCTCGACCACCTCGAGGAAGACCCTGCCATCGATGATTAATTCTGAAATACGCCCCCGGCTGCTGTGGCTCTGGATCGTGGCCGGGCTGGTGGCGACAGGTCTGGCCTGGGCGGGCTACACGCACCACGCGTGGGAAGATTATTACATCACGTTCAGGGCCTCGAAGAACCTCGCCACGGGCCAGGGACTGACCTTCACACCAGGGGAAAGGGTGCATTCCTTCACTTCCCCGCTGGGCGTCCTGCTTCCCGCCCTGGCCAGCGTCCTGACCGGGAACCACTCGGATGACGCCGCCCTGTGGGTTTTCCGCTGCATGAGCCTGGCGGCGTATGCCGGGGCGGGATTCCTCCTCTGGCGGCTCTGCCGGGCGCTGCATGGCAGCCGGTGGGCCGCATGGCTCCTGCTGGTGCTCTACGCCCTCGACACCAAGATCGTCGATTTCAGCACCAACGGCATGGAAACCGGCATCCTGATGCTGTTCCTGGCCTGGACACTCTCCGCCCTGCTGCTGGCGCCACCCCGGCAGGCATGGCAGCTGGGCCTGGCGTGGGCCGGGCTGATGTGGACACGGCCGGATTCCTGCGTGTACATCGCGGTCCTCTCGCTCGGGGCGCTGCTCTTCGGCTCCTCGGGTGCCGCGGCGGGCGCGCGGATAAACATGCTCCGCACGCTGCTCACCGCCGGCGTGATCGCCGCGGTCCTCTATCTTCCGTGGCTGGTGTGGGCCTGGTCCTACTACGGAACACCCGTGCCGCACACCATCACTGCCAAGGCGCTGTTTCATCCGCCGGTCACGCTGGGCAACCTGCCCGACATCATCTGGGCATTCCCGGCCATGCTGACGGCGCACGTGGACATGCTGGCGACGACCTTCATGCCGCCCTACAGCTCCATCACGGGCTGGCCCGTGGCCATGCTTCAAAGCACGTTCTGGGTGGCGGCGCTGGTCACGCTGGTCTGGGCGCTGCCGGGCGTCCGCCGGGAAACCCGGCTGGCCTCGGCCGCATTCTGCGCCGGCCAGTTCTACCTCACCGTCTTTGTCGGGTTCCCCGTGCCGTGGTACGTGCCGACGAATACGGTCTTCGCCCTCCTCGTCATCGCGGGCGTGACGGCCCAGCTCGATCAGGCCACCCGCCCGGATCCAACTCTCACGCCACCCTTCCGGGCGCTGCGGGTTGGCGGCTGGATTCTCTCGGGCCTGCTCGTCGCGGGATCCCTGACGATCACCGTGCTTGCCGCCCACCAGCTCCGCCGGCAGCAGGCACTGATCGAGCGCGGCGAGCGGCAGGCCATCGGCCTGTGGCTGCGCGACCAGGCGGCGACGCCGCGCGACACCGTGCTGCTCGAGCCGCTGGGCTACATCGGATTCTACTCGAACCTGAAGATGCTCGATTTCCCCGGGCTGAGCTCGCCGGAGGTCATCGCGGCCCGTCGCCGCGCGCACGTGAAGGCCTACCCGGACTGCTGGGCCGAGCTGATCGTGGACCTGCGGCCCGACTGGCTGGTGCTGCGCCCGTACGAGGCGGCCGTGATCCGGCGGCTCAACCCCGCCATCTTCCGCCAGGACTATGACCTCGCGAAGGTCTTCGACGTCCGCCCGCAGGTGCAGGCCCTCCCCTTCATCATGGGCCGCGGGTACCTGCTCAACGACGCCTGCTTCGAGGTCTATCATCGGCGCGCCCGCCACGAGTGACCCGGAGCATTTTTCCGCGGCAAAAAAAAGCCGCAGCCCCCGGTGGGGACTGCGGCTTTGAAGTGTGAACGGAGCCGAGCTCAGCTCGCCTCGGTGGCCTTTTCCTCCTCGACGGGGAGATCGGCGCCGAACGGCAGCGTGATCTTCAGCTTCGAGTAGGACGGCATGCCGGTGCCCGCGGGGATCATGTGGCCCATGATGACGTTTTCCTTGAAGCCCTTCAGCATGTCGACCTTGCCGAGGGTGGAGGCGTCGGTGAGCACGCGGGTCGTCTCCTGGAAGGAGGCGGCCGCGAGGAAGCTCTCGGTCTCGAGCGAGGCCTTGGTGATGCCCAAGAGGATCGGCTCGGCCTCGGCGGGTTTGCCGCCGGCCTCCTCGATGCGCTTGTTCTCGGCCAGGAACGCGGTGCGGTCCACCTGCTCGCCCCAGAAGTTTTCCGTGTCACCCGGATCGGTGATGCGGACCTTGCGGAGCATCTGGCGGATGATGATCTCGATGTGCTTGTCGTTGATCGTCACGCCCTGCAGGCGGTAGACCTCCTGCACCTGCGAGATGAGGAAGTCGTACAGCGCGGACGGCCCGAGGATCTCGAGGATCTCGTGCGGGTCCGCGGCGCCCTCGGTGAGGTGCTGGCCCTTGTGGACCACGTCGCCCGGCTGCACGATGATGTGGCGGCCGGTGGCGATGAGATGCTCCTCCTCCTGCGAGGTCTCCTCGTTCTTGACGACGAGCTTGCGCTTGCCGCGGACGGTGCCCTCGAAGCCGACGATGCCGTCGATGCGGGACATCTCGGCGGCCTCCTTCGGACGGCGGGCCTCGAAGAGCTCGGCGACGCGGGGGAGACCACCGGTGATGTCCTTGGTCTTGGACGCCTGGCGCGGGGTCTTGGCGAGCAGCGCGCCGGGGGCGATCGTGTCGCCCTCGTTGACGGCGATCTGCGCGCCGACCGGGATCGAATAGGCCGCGAGCGGCTTGTTCTTCGCGTCGCGAATTTCCACCTGGGGATTGAGGTCCTCCTTGTGCTCGATGACGACCGTGGCGATGCGGCCCGACGACTCGTCGAGCTCGCGCTTCACGGTGACGCCCGGGATCATGTCCTTGAACACGATCGTGCCGCCCTTTTCGGAGAGCACGGGAATGTTGTAGGGATCCCACTGCGCGAGGACCGCGCCCTTCTCGATCTTGGCGCCGTCGCCGACGTGCAGGAACGAGCCGACCACGATGTTGTAGGTCTCGAGTTCCTTTTCGTCGGCGTCGAGGATCTGGATGGTGCCGGTCTTGTTGAGGACGATGTTGGCGCCGTCGGCCGTCTCGACGAGACGCAGGCCGCGGTATTTCACCGTGCCGGCCGCGCGGACGCGAATTTCGGGCGTCTTGAAGCCGCCGGACGCGACGCCACCGATGTGGAACGTGCGCATCGTCAGCTGCGTGCCGGGCTCGCCGATGGACTGGGCGGCGATGATGCCGACGGAGTCACCGATCTTCGCGACCTTATTGGTCGCGGGATTGATGCCGTAAGACTTGCCGTCGATACCGTGCTGGCTCGTCGAGGTGAGCGGCGACATGACCTTCACGCGCTCGATGCCCATCTCGTCGACCTTGGCGGCGATTTCCTCGGTGATGAGCTCGCCGGAACCGACGAGGACCTCGGAGGGATTGATCGGGTTGGTGACATCGTCGCTGGAGAAGCGGCCGATGAGGCGTTCCTTGAGGCCGACGATTTCGTCGTCACCCTCGTAGATGGCCTTCTTCCACACGCCGTCGCGGGCACCGCAGTCGTCCTCGGCGATGATGACGTCCATCGCCACGTCGCAGAGCTTGCGGGTCAGGTAGCCGGCGTCCGCGGTCTTGAGCGCGGTGTCGGCCAGGCCCTTGCGGGCGCCGTGGGTGGAGATGAAGTACTCGAGCACGGTCAGGCCCTCGCGGAACGAGGACAGGATGGGGCGCTCGATGATCTCGCCGGAGGGCTTGGCCATGAGGCCGCGGGTGCCGCACAGCTGGCGGACCTGCTGCTTGTTGCCGCGCGCGCCCGAGTCCATCATGATGTAGACGGGGTTCACCTCGTTGCGGCCGTCGTTGTTCTCGAGCTTGGCGAAGACCTCCTTGGCGATCTTGTCCGTGGCGCCGGTCCAGATGTCGACGACCTTGTTGTAGCGCTCGCCGTCGGTGATGATGCCCTTGTTGAACTGGGCCTCGACCTCGGCGATCTTCTTGCGGGAGTCGGCGACGATTTCCTTCTTCGACTCGGGGATGATCATGTCATCGATGCCGATCGAGATGCCCGCCTGCATGGCGGTCTGGAAGCCGAGCTCCTTGAGCTTGTCGAGGGTCTCGACGGTGACCACCTCGCCCGCCACCTTGTAGGTGTTGAGGATGAGGTCGCCGAGCTTGGCCTTCGGCACCGGGAAGTTCACGAACCCGAGCTCCTGCGGCCAGATCTGGTTGAAGATCACGCGGCCGACGGTGGTGCGGAACGTCTTCTTGTCGCTGCGGCCAAAGACGGTCTGGCGGCCGAAGTCGGGGTTGGGCACGTCGATCCAGTCGTGCTTCTTCAGGGCGCCGTCGGCGACGGCGAAGAGCACCTCGTGGAGGTCGGCGAGGACCGGCACGCGGTCGTGCTTCGTCGGCTTCTTGCGCGGCTCGATGGTGAGGTAGTAGGCGCCGAGGACGATGTCCTGCGACGGCGTGAGGATGGGCTTGCCCGACGACGGCGAGAAGATGTTCGACGTCGCCATCATGAGGAGCTTGCACTCCATGATCGCCTCGAGGGAGAGCGGCACGTGCACGGCCATCTGGTCACCGTCGAAGTCCGCGTTGTAGGCGGTGCAGACGAGCGGGTGGACGCGAATGGCCTCGCCCTCGATGAGGACGGGCTCGAACGCCTGGATGGAGAGGCGGTGGAGCGTCGGCGCGCGGTTGAGCAGCACCGGGTGGCCCTTGGTGACCTCCTCGAGGATGTCCCAGACTTCCGGGGACTTCTTCTCGATCATCTTGCGGGCACCGCGGACGGTGTGCACGAAACCGAGTTCCTTGAGGCGGCGGATGATGAACGGCTCGAAGAGGACGAGCGCCATCTTCTTGGGCAGGCCGCACTGGTTGAGCTTGAGCTCGGGACCGATGACGATGACGGAGCGGCCGGAGTAATCGACGCGCTTGCCGAGCAAGTTCTGGCGGAAGCGGCCCTGCTTGCCCTTGAGCATGTCGGAGAGCGACTTCAGCGGGCGGTTGCCGGCGCCCGTGACGGGGCGGCCGTGGCGGCCGTTGTCGAAGAGCGCGTCAACGGCTTCCTGCAGCATGCGCTTTTCGTTGTGGATGATGACGTCGGGCGTCTTCAGCTGCATCAGGTTCTTCAACCGGTTGTTGCGGTTGATGACGCGGCGGTAGAGGTCGTTGAGGTCGGAGGTCGCGAAGCGGCCGCCCTCGAGCGGGACGAGCGGGCGCAGGTCCGGCGGGATGACGGGCAGCACCTCGAGGACCATCCACTCCGGACGGGACCGCGAGTGGATGAAGCCCTGGATGACCTTCAGGCGCTTGGAGAGCTTCTTCTTGATCTGCTTCGACTTGGTCGCGCGCATCTGCTCCTGGAGCTCGACGACGGTGGCCTCCATGTCGGTCTTGATCAGCGCGTCGCGGACGGCCTCGGCGCCCATCTTGGCGACGAAGGAATCGTCACCGTACTCGTCGATGGCCTGGCGGTACTCGGTGTCGGTCAGCAGCTGGTGCGGCTCGAGCGGGGTCTTGCCCGGGTCGATGACCATGAAATTCTCGTAGTAGATCACGCGCTCGAGCGAGCGGGCGGTCATGTCCAGCAGCAGGCCGAGGCGGCTCGGCATGCTCTTCAGGAACCAGATGTGGGAGACCGGCACGGCCAGCTCGATGTGGCCCATGCGCTCGCGGCGGACGCGCGCGATCGTCACCTCGACGCCGCAGCGGTCGCACACCACGTCCTTGTACTTGATGCGCTTGTACTTTCCGCAGGCGCACTCGTAGTCGCGCACCGGCCCGAAGATCTTCTGGCAGAACAGGCCGCCCGGCTCCGGCTTGAAGGTGCGGTAGTTGATCGTCTCGGGTTTGGTGACCTCCCCGTGGGACCAGCTACGGATTTTTTCCGGCGAGGCCAGGCTGATGCGAATGGCGTCAAAATCAGCGATAGAATTGCCGAGATCGAATGGGCTCGAACGGTACAAAGTAGCCTCCAATTTGCGGCAGAGCGCTGCCGCGGGGCGGCCCCCAAAACAACCGCCAAGGTGAATCCCGATCCCTGGCGCCCAATCCCAGCCCGCTTCTCTGGGAGCAACCGAAGCGGGCCTCAAACCAAACGAAACTCTGTGCGCTCCCGGAGTTGAAAAAGCGCCAACTCCGGGCCAACGGGGCGGCCTAGTCGGCCGCCGCGGCCACCACGTGCTTCTTCTGCGGATCGTCCATCTTGATCAGCTCGACGTCGAGGCATAGCGACTGCAATTCGCGGATCAGCACGTTGAACGATTCGGGCACGCCCGGCTCGATCGCCGCCTCGCCCTTGACGATGGCCTCGTAAATCTTGGTGCGGCCGTAAACGTCATCGGACTTCGCCGTGAGCAGTTCCTGCAGGATGTAGGCGGCGCCGTAGGCTTCCAGCGCCCAGACTTCCATTTCGCCGAAGCGCTGGCCGCCGAATTGCGCCTTGCCGCCCAGCGGCTGCTGGGTGATGAGCGAGTAGGGACCGATGGAGCGGGCGTGGATCTTGTCGTCCACCAGATGCGACAGCTTGAGCATGTAGATGTAGCCGACGGTGACCTGACGGGTGAAGCTTTCGCCCGTGCGGCCGTCATACAGCGTCATCTGGCCCGAATGGGTCAGGCCTGCCTGCTCCAGCATGTCCACAATGTCGGCTTCCTTGGCGCCGTCGAACACAGGCGTCGCGATCGGAATGCCGGGACGCAGATTGTCCGCCAGTTCCAGCAGGCCCGCGTCATCGACTTCGCTCAGGCGTTCGTCATTGCCATAGAAGCTCTTCAGCTGGCGGCGCAGCGGCTCGTGCTTGCCGTCGCGCTTGACCTTGTCGAGCATGTCGCCGATCTGACGGCCGAGGCCCGCACAGGCCCAGCCCAGATGGGTTTCCAGGATCTGGCCCACATTCATGCGCGACGGCACGCCCAGCGGATTGAGCACCACATCGACCGCGGTGCCGTCTTCCAGATGCGGCATGTCCTCGATCGGCACGATGCGGCTGATCACGCCCTTGTTGCCGTGACGGCCGGCCATCTTGTCGCCCGGCTGCAGCCTGCGCTTCACC
>Ga0118677_10014021_pt2 | contig 11005 bp, 10 predicted proteins | sample AliMusrvi5mmetaG_FD_86154 | JGI IMG/M metagenome (GOLD analysis project Ga0118677, IMG submission 86154)
GCGGACGAAGTGGCGGATGATGGCACCGAGCACGTTGTCGCGTGGAAGGTCCCGTCCGGATTCGGTGCGCAACGAAGTGGCGATATCCGCGACTTCCGCCGGGAAGCGGGTGGAATTGACATTGATGCCGATGCCGACGATGGCGAAATCCGCAGTGGCCTCGACGAGGATCCCCGCCACCTTGCGGTGACCGATCCAGACATCATTGGGCCATTTGATGCCGGCGGGCACTCCTGATTCTTCAATGGCTTCGGCCACGGCCAGACCGGCGGCCAGGGCGAGGCGCGACCACCGCGCCCGTGCTTCCTCCGGCCGGACAAGGATGGAAAACGCGAGCGAGTCCCCGGGCGGCGAGAACCATGCGGCACCGCGGCGCCCGCGACCTGCGGTTTGGTGCAGGGCTAACAGAACCAGACCATCGGGAGCGCCCACCTCCGCCAGGGTGCGCAACTCATCGTTGGTCGAATCCGCCGTTTCACGGATCAGCAGGCGGAACGGATCCGGAAAATCGGCGGCGGTCCCGGTGCAGTCGTCAGTCATGACCGGTTCTAGCAGATCGGTGAGAAATCCAAGCCGATGTCCAGGGCTGGAGCGGAATGGGTGAGCGCGCCCACCGAAATGAAATCCACTCCGGTTTCCGCAATGCCGCGCACGGTTTGCAGCGTCACCCCGCCGCTGGCCTCGAGTTGTGGCATGATGCGATCCCCGCGGGCCGCAACCGCCGCGCGCAGTTCATCAAGACTCATGTTATCTAGCAGAATATGGGAGACTCCCTCCATGGTGAGAAACGTGCGGACCTGTTCGATGGAGTCGGCTTCCAATTCCACCTCGATGTCGGGTTTTGCGGCATGCAAGCGGCGGATCGCGGTCTGGATCGCCTCCGCGCAGCCATCGGTGACGAGGTGGTTGTCCTTGACCATGGCGCGGTCGTAAAGCCCCATCCGGTGGTTGGTGCCGCCGCCATGGACGACCGCCAGTTTCTCTAACATCCGATAGACCGGGGTCGTCTTGCGGGTGTCCAGAATGCGGGCGCGGGTGCCTTTCACCAATTCGACATACCGGTTCGTTAGAGTGGCCACGCCGCTGAGGCGTTGGAGGAAATTCAGTGCGGTGCGTTCGGCGGTGAGAATCGGGCGGGCCTTGCCTTCCACCCGGATCAACAGCGCGCCATCGCTCACCCGGTTGCCGTCAGGGATCAGGATTTCCACATCCACTTGCGGATCCACCCGGGAAAACACGCATGCGGCCAGCCCGACACCGGAAACCACTCCCTTGCGGCGCGCGGTGACAAATGCCCGCGCCTGCCGATCCGCCGGGATGAAATAAAGCGACGTGACATCCCCGTCACCGATGTCCTCGGCCAAGGCAAGATCGATGAGGGTATCGGTGGGGGCGTTCATGGCCCGTCGGTGACAAACGATTTGGTGACCGTAAGGTGAACCGGCAGTTTGATTTTGGTGGTTTCACCGGGCTTGCTGGCGATGCTGTTGATGGTGCCCTTGATGTCGAGCGTTTCGTCGAGCATGGTGTTGAGGTTCACGGAGATCTGGCCTGCCAGTTCGATTGACGCGCTGGTTTGGCTGCCGTCCGCCTGGTAGTCTCCGCCGGTGCTGCGCACCGACACATCCGCCATTGCCTTATCGAACTTTTCGGAGTGGCGGATCTGCCGCAGATTCATGGTGCCGATGGTCTGGGCTTTTTCCAGATCCTTTTCGATGATCATTTTGATCCATGCGGGATCAAATTCCCACGAGTCACTGAGACTGACCTCGTGTTCGGGAAACCATTCCCGTTTCAGATAGACCTTCATTTCCTCGATTTCGTTAGCGGCACTGGCGTCGGGAAACGATCCGTCGAGTTTGATCATCCACTCGCCCGTCGGCGCTTTGGACATCGCGAACATCTTGTCGGTTAACTTGCTGTCGTCGGTGGTTTTCTCCTCCTTGCCGCCGATCACGATCCTGGTGGTGGTCGTGAGTTTGTTCACCCTGACCATGCCGCGTTTGGTGCCGTCGGCCATCGGCGCACGGAAGGTCCACACCAACTCACGGTCGCGGGTGATGTTGATCGTGCCTTTGCTGGTTTTGCCGTCGATGGTCCGCTCGATGGTGCCGCCCGGCGTTTCGGCATGCGACACGAGCCGGACGCTTTTGCCAGGCTGACTGCGGACGGGACCAAAGGTGACTCCTGCAGACGTCGGGCCGCGCAGGGTGGCGAAAACCAGCGCGCATGCGGCAAGGTGGGAACGTGTCATACGCTCGGAGGTTTTCTGATGGAACCGTGCCGGTCAATCAGAATCGATGGCGGATATGGCCCATCAAGGCGCAGGGGTCTCGCCGCATGCCCGCGACTCTGCGATGAGCTGATCCAGTTGGTGCCCGTAGGCATCGCCGTTGAGCGGCAGGGTGACGGTTTGGCCGGTCAGGGTGGAGTGAAGCATCGCGTTGGCGAGTTCCACGCTGTGGATGCCCTCACCCGCCGGGGCTAACAATGCGCCAGCGTCGAGGATCGCGGAGATGAAATTCTCCATGATGCCGAGGTGTTGGGTGCCGTGGCCGGAAATCGGAATGATTTCCTCCGTGGTGCCGGGTGCGCCGAATCCGTCGGCGGAATTGCGGCTGAAGCGGCTGGCTTCGATCTCGTTGCGGGTGCGCACGAGTCGGTCGTTTTCATAAACGAGTTTGCCGCCCTCGGTGGTGATTTCCAGGCGGTTGGTTCCGGGGGCCTCGCCGGTGGTGGTGATGAAGACGCCGCTTGCTCCGTTGGGGAATTCCAGATAGGCGGTGACGTCGTCCTCCACCTCGATGTCGTGATAACGGCCGAAGCGGCAGAACGCGCGGACCGCCACGGGCATGCCGAAGATCCACTGCAACAGGTCGAGGTTATGTGGACATTGGTTGAGCAGGACGCCGCCGCCTTCACCGCGCCAGGTGGCACGCCACGCGCTGCTCGCATAGTAGGCGTCGGTCCGGAACCAGTCGGTGATGATCCAATTCACCCGCCGGACTTCGCCCATCGCGCCGCCCCGGACCAGGCGCCGGATCTCCTGATAGAACGGATCCGTCCGCTGGTTGAACATCGCCGCAAATACCTGTTGCCTGCGGCCCGCGTGGGCGGCGATCAGTTTCAGACACTCGTTCTTGTGTACTCCGACCGGTTTCTCCAACAAAACATGCAGTCCCTGTCCGAGCGCGTCGATGGCGATCGGCGTGTGCGAGAAATGCGGCGTGGCAATGAGCACCGCGTCCGTTTCCCCGGAGCGGATCAAGGCGGCGGAGTCGGTGAAGTGAGCGACATCGGGGAATTCCAGCATGGCTTCAGCGCTACGGTTGCAGACCGCGGTGAGGCAGGCCCGTGGCACCAAGCCGCCAGCCAGTTGCCGGGCATGGGCCTTGCCCATTCTGCCCAAGCCGATGACGCCGATGCGGACAATGGAATTATTGGAATTCATTTTAACCGCAGATGAACGCGGACGAACGCAGATTGGGATTGAATCTATCAAGGTAAATTGAAACCACGGATTTCACGGATTATACGGATTAAGATGGGATCGATCATCGGAGTCTCAATAGCTGAAATGACGGGGAAATCCTCCTCGAAAAACCCGTTATATCTAATCCGTGGTTTCCCAATGTGGATTGTAGGTTTCAACTCCGGATGTTTGGTTTATAACATGCTGTCTATTTGTTTGCGGATCCTGAAGGTGTGCAAATCAATTTTTATCAATGTTCATCTGCGTCCATCTACCGGTTCTCATCATCTTCTCCAGTCACTGCAACAGCGCGAGGATCGGTTGCGGATAGATGCCGAACACCAGCGTGGCGATGGTGAGCACGATGACACAAGCTTTGCTGATAGCCGGCAGTTCGACCGGCGCGAGATCGCCCGGCGGAGCCCACCACATCGCGCGCACCACGTTGAAATAATAATAGAATCCCGCGGCGGCGCCAATGAAGGCAACCGCAATGCCGGTCCAGAGCCCGGCGTTCACGGCGAGCGCGAAAACGAAGAACTTGCCGAGGAACCCGGCGGTGAGCGGCACTCCGGCCAGCGCCGCCAACAACACGGTGAGCGCCATCGCCAACACCGGGTTGGTTTTCCCCAGTCCGTTGAAATGCGCGATATCCTCGCCCTCGCGCCGAATGCGCACCTGCGCCAGCACGAAAAACACGCCCAGCGTCATGAGCAGGTAGGTCGCCAGATAGAACGACACCACCTTGGACGAGCCGAGCGATCCGCCACTCTCTTCCATGCCGGCGGCCAGCGCCAATAACAGAAACCCGGCATGGGCGATCGACGAGTATCCTAACAAACGCTTGAAGTTGGTTTGCGGAATCGCCGCCAGATTCCCGAACAGCAGGGTCGCAACAGCCAGAATCAACAGCAGGTTGAGCACCGGACCGCGGGTGATTGCGCTGCCAAGAAACGGTTCGAGGAAACGCATCAGCAGGATGAATCCGGCGGCCTTGGAACCTACTGATAGAAACGCGGTGGTCGGGGTGGGCGCGCCCTGATAGACATCGGGGATCCAAACCTGCATCGGCACCGCGCCGATCTTGAACCCCAGCCCGACCATCACCAGCGCGATGCCGAAAAGCAGCGGTGCGGGTGGAATGGACAGAGAGATCATCCCACCGGCGGTCGGGAAATCACCGAATGCCCGGGAAAGTGCTAGTCTATTGCCAATTTCCACAAAGTTCATCGTGCCGGTGGTGCCGTACACCCAGGCGATGCCATAGACGAGGAATCCGGTGCTGAGCGCGCCGAGGATGAGGTATTTCACGCCGGCTTCGAGCGAGCCGACATTGCGGCGCATGTAGGCGACCAGGATATAGAATGTGACCGTGACGAGTTCGAGCGCGACAAAGGCGCCTGCCAGGTCTTTGGCGGAGGCCAGGAACATCATGCCCGCACAGGCGAACACCGGCAGCGCGTAATATTCCCCGGTGCCGTCCTCCGATCCCGGATGATCGGTGTAGCGGGTGAGAATCTTCCGGTAATCCACCGACATCAACACCACCAACAACGTGCAAACCAGCGCGAAGACCTTGTAAAACATCGCCAGGGAGTCCATGCGATAGAAATTCCACAGCGGCCAGGTCATCCAGTCTTTCGGGAATTTCGGCACCAACATGGTGACGCCATCCCGCAGTCCCATTGCGACGCCCCAGTCCGGCCCGATGGCGATGGCTGTGAGGCCTAGTATGACCGCCAGTCCGAGTGCCGCGGCGATGCCGACCCAGGCTTTGCTTTTGCTTGGGACAAACGCCTCGGCCAGCAACAGGACCAGTCCGAGAGTGATAGTGAGGGCTTCCAGGTAGTAAGCGGGCATGGTGGGTGGGGAAAGTGATAAGTAATCAGTAATCAGTAATCGGTGGAAGAATCATATCCTATATGTCCCATAAGTCCCCTTGGTCCTATTTCATCAGGTTCAGCAGAATGTTAGGATAAAGCCCCACCGCGAACAGCGCCAGCGCCAGCAACGCCGCCGGGACCCGGTCGGTGAGGGTGAGATCCGCGGCGGATGCGGTGGCGCTCACGGGCGGGCCTTGGAAGATGTTGCGGTAGGCGCGGAGCATGTACACCGCGGAGATGACCACCCCCCACAGCGAGAAAACACAGGCGATCTGCACCGGACCGAAACCGCTCAGACCGTCGTAGGTTTTGAAAGAGGCGAGAAACACGAGTATCTCGCCGGAAAAGTTGGCAAGTCCGGGCAAGCCGATGGATGCCATGGCGGCGATTTCGAAAAGGAAGGCGAGTTTGGGCGCGGATTTCGCCAGGCCGCCCATGTCGGACAGATCCAGCGAGCCGGTGGCGCGTTCGATGCGGTCGGCCAGGCCGAAAAGCATCGCGATGGACACGCCGTGGGCGAACATGAGGAGCACCGCAGCCGGTTTGGCCAGCGGATTTTGCGGGAACGCGATGAGCGCGGCGATGGCAAGGAAGATATAGCCCATGTGCATCACCGAGGAATTGCCGAGCATGCCGTCGAGCCGCTTCTGCGAGATGGTGACAAAACCGACCCACAACACATTCCCTAACAACAGCACCAGCAGCGGCGTGAGCCAGGCCTGGAGGCCGTCGGGCACCAGTGGGATCGCCAGCCGCAACAAGCCGTAGAGCCCGAATTTTTTCAGCACCCCGGCATGCAGCATGGCCACGGGCGCGGGGGCGCTGGCATAAGCCGGGGCGGCCCACGAGTGGAACGGGAACAACGAGACCAGCGTGCCGAAGCCGACTAACAACAGTGCGGCGATGCCCTTCTGCGCGGCGGGATCGATGGTGCCGACGGCGGCCACCATTTTGCCCATGTCATAGGTGCCGGTGAGATTGGCGAGCCACACCAAGCCGGCTAACAGGATGATCGATCCGAGGCCAAGATAGATGGTGATTTTCCAAGCGGCCGCGCGGCGGTCGCCGCGGCCGAGCATGCCGATCATCAGGAACGTCGGAATCAGCGCGAGTTCGTGGAAGGCATAGAAGAAAAACAAGTCGGTGGCGGCAAAGGCACCGAGCGCGCCGCCCGAGATCAGCAGCGAGGAACCGAAGTAGAGTTTTTCCCTGCCGGCGGGGGCCGCGCCGGAAAGCACGGCGGCCAGCGTGACGATCACGGTAAGCAACACCATGATGACACTCATGCCGTCGGGAAACCCGAAGGCCAGATGCAACGACGGCTTCTCCAACACCGGCAAGGACAAACTCCAACAAGAGTCATGCCAGGTGCAGGTGGCGTAAAGACCGAGCGCCAGATTGACTGCGGCCGCGCCGATGGCGGTCGCCCGCGCGGGCGCGCCGAGCAGGATCGCGAGGAACGCGGCAATTGGAAGTAATACGAGGAGGACTAGCATGGGGTGGGTGAGTTGTCAGTATTCAATATCCAATAATCAATACTCAATACTCAACGGAATACGGTGAAGTAGATGACGAGGATGACGCCGAAGCCGAAGGCGAAGGCATATCCTTGGAGACTTCCGGACTGGACTTTGCGCAGCAGCTTGCCGGAACTTACGGCGGTCCGGCTGAGCCCGTCAACCATCAGACCGTTGATGAGGAACTCGTCGAAAAAATGGACGATGGCGGCGAATGCGTCCTGGAAGTAACGGACGAGGAAATTGTCGTAGAGGGTGTCGAAATAAAACCGGTTCCTCAACAGCGGGATGGTCACAGGCTCCTTGTCCTTGCCGGCATAGGCGGCCAGTCCGGCCAGCACGCCGAGCACCAACGCTCCTAACGAAATGTAGCTCACCATATTGAAATGGAACTCGCCCGCGTTTTCCGGCAGGGCGGGGGAGCATTTGGCCAGGAACGGGCATTTGGCGACATAGCCGGAGAAAACGGCGAGAATCGCCAGCAAGGCGAGTGGCACCCACATCAGCGGGCCGACCTCATGGGCATGTCCGGAGTTGTCCGAGCGGGATTTGCCCAGGAACGCGACGACAAACAGGCGGGTCATGTAAAACGGCGTGAGCACCGCGACAAAGGCCGCTACCCAGAACAATGGCGAACCGGCCTCATGGGCCGCATCCAGAATGAGTTCCTTCGAGAAAAACCCCGAGGTGCCCGGGAAGGCGACGAGAGCCAAACATCCTGCGGCGAAGGTGATGCCGGTGACAGGCATCCTTTTCAGCAGGCCGCCCATTTTCCAGATGTCCTGTTCGTGATGGCAGGCATGGATGACCGCGCCCGCTCCGAGGAACAACAAGGCCTTGAACCAGGCATGGGTGAACAGGTGGAACATGCCCGCATCTCCCGCCACAAACCCCACGGCCATGACCATATATCCCAATTGCGAGAGCGTGGAATATGCCAGCACGCGCTTGATATCATCCTGCTGGGTAGCCATCAGCGCCGCCAACAACGCCGTCAACCCGCCCGTCCCGGCGATCACCGCGCTCGCCGGCAGGTTGTGGAATAGTTCGAATCCCAGGGAAACCTGCACGCGGAACAACATGTAAACCCCGGCGGCGACCATCGTCGCCGCATGGATCAGCGCGGAAACCGGCGTGGGACCTTCCATCGCGTCCGGCAGCCAGACATGCAACGGCAATTGTGCGGACTTGCCGATGGCCCCGCAGAAAAGGCACAGCACCGCGATGGACAACGTCTCGAGAGGAACATCTTTGAGCACTTTCAGGTGCATGTCCGCGAACGTCACGGTGTTGGCGCTGTGCCACAACAGGAGGATGCCGATCATGAACCCGAAGTCGCCCACCCGGTTGCACAGAAATGCCTTCTTGGCCGCGTCGGCCGCGCTTTCCTTCTGATACCAATGACCGATCAGCAGATAGGAACTGAATCCCACCAACTCCCAGAAGATGAAGGTCATGATGAAATTCGATGACAGCACGATGCCGGTCATCGAGAACATGAAAAACGCCAAACCGGTGAAATAGCGGGCCTTCGCGTCATCGTCCTTCATGTAGGCGAGCGAGAACACATGCACCAGCGCGCCCACGCCGGTGACCACCACCATCATGCCGGTGGATAACTGGTCCAAACTGACGCCGATCTCCAGATGAAAATCACCGATGGTAATCCAATCGAATGCCGCCGAGCCCTTTTGCCCTGACAGCAGAAACGATATCGTCAGCATGGCCAGCGCGGATGCGGTGGACAGCAGTGGCACCAACGCGCTCTTGCGCAGCACGAAATGGCACACCACCGCAACACCTAATGGCAATAACAGGAGGATCCAGGGAAGGGAATTCATGGGGCTGATGAAGTTGGCTTGATACGCGCGAAAATGGTGGTGGATTCGACTTGGAAGGTGGCCGGCGGGTTGCCATTAGCCCTAAGCGACGACTGGGCGATCGATATGCCAACTCCGAAACGCTGGACCAGATTGAGAACCTTCTCGACGGTCAGGGTCGGGGGCGGAACGATGCGCCCATCCGTCTTGATGTCTGCCAAAGTGAGCAGAAGTTGGTCGGTGATGGGAGTCGCCGCAGGCGTTCCATCGTCACAAGCCCCGATGAAAATGACGCCGGGTTGTTGATGGTTGGGCAGGTCGTTGGCAAACGCGCAAACCGCCTCGCGGACTTTCTCCGGGGCGCTGCCGGCCCAGGCTTCCTTCCGCTCGACGCGATCCGACTCCAAGTCGCCCAGAAGCGCGGTCAGTTGGATGTCGGTGAGTGGGTTCATATCAGTAAATCAGTGTAATCAGTGGTTTCTGCCTGCTTTCCAAATGAAGTTGACTATCCCTTCAAACTCGTCAACTCGTCGGTGTGGATGGTTTGGCGGGCGCGATAGAGGGCGACGATGATGGCCAGGCCGACTGCGACTTCGGCGGCGGCTACAGTGATCACGAAGAACACCAGCATCTGGCCGTTGTAATCCGGCAGGCCTTTGACGGTGTTGAAGCGGGAGAACGCGACCAGGCTGAGGTTGGCGGCGCTGAGCATCAACTCCAGGCACATGAACACAACGATGATGTTGCGCCGCAACACCACGCCCGCAAGGCCGATGGCGAACAACAGTCCGGATACCAATAGGTAGTCATTGAGGGTGGGCATGTTCATAAAGCACTAAGCAATAAGTATGAAATTCGAAACGAAGAGGGTTGGAGAATGGGGAGAGGCTGAAGGGCGAAGTTCTTGTTTCGAATTTAGGATTTAAGATTTAGGATTTGGCTCTTCTAGTCCTGTGTCTTCTTCGATAGCACCACCACCCCCACCGTGGCGACCAGGAGGATGACTCCGACAATCTGCAGCGGCAGGTTGTAGTTGGTGAACAGGGTGTGGCCGATGAGGTGCACATCTGGCAAGCGGCCGTCGCCCAATGCGGTGGCGATCTTGCCGCCCTTGTCGAAATGGCTGGCGGCATTGGCCAGCGCCTCAGGGTCGAGCGCAGGGGCGTATTTGTCCGGCGTGCCGGCGAGCACGGTGAGCAATTGGGCGACCAGCAGGACAACCAGCACGAATCCGGCCAGCAACGGGGCGAGCGATTCGGTGCGCTTTTCCTCTTTCTTGAGGTCCAGCAACATGATGATGAACAGGAACAATACCATCACCGCGCCCGTATAGACGAGGATCTGGATGACTCCGACAAAAAAGGCGCTCAGTCCGACAAACAGACCCGCCAGTCCGACAAAGCAGGCGACCACCGCCAGCGCGCTGGACACCGGATTGCGGAACGCAATGACCGCCGCTCCACCGAGCAGCATGACAGCGGAAAAGATCCAAAATAGGTAAGTGGGCATGGTGGGGTGGTGGGTAATCAGTAATCAGTAATCAGCCATTGGTGATAAGTCATGGGTCATGGGTAAATATGCTGGCGCGCTATTTTTCTCTTCACTCATGACTCATGCCTCATGACCCATGACTACTTCAACTCATTCCATTTGTTGACGAGACCGGTGCGGATGCCGCCGATTTGGTAGAGTTTCTCTTTGTCGTGGATCATTTCGGCGCGGGAGTGGCCGGTGACGAGGTAGTCCTTGCGGAGGAAGATCGCCTGTTCGGGGCAGACTTCCTCGCACATGCCGCAATAGATGCAGCGGGTCATGTCGATGTCGAATTCCTTGGGGCGCTTTTCGACTTTCGCCCACGGGTCGTCGGAAGGAATCTCGCCGGGGACGATGCGGATGGCCTTGGGCGGGCAGATGAATTCGCAGAGTTGGCATGAGACGCAGCGTTCGCGGCCTTGTTCGTCGGTGACCAGGGCGGGGGTGCCGCGGTAATAATCCGGCAGTTGATCGTCCCAGCGTTGTTCGGGAAACTGCATCGTGACGCCGAGGCCCGAGGAGGCGAGGGTGTCGGCACCGGCGGATTTTCCACGCAGCGATTGGATCGCATGGGTCAGGGTGAGAAAGAAGCCCTTGAGGAGGGCCCCGAAGTAGATTTTCTCACCGAAGTTGAGCTTCGGGCGATGGAGTTTTATGACGGACATGGTGGAAGAGAAGTAATCAGTAATCAGTAATCAGTAATCAGTAATCGGCGATTCAGGGGCGCAGGGGGGGGGATTTGGCTTCGGAGGATTGGGCGACGCGGATGAGGGCGGCAGG
>Ga0118677_10014676_pt1 | contig 11005 bp, 12 predicted proteins | sample AliMusrvi5mmetaG_FD_86154 | JGI IMG/M metagenome (GOLD analysis project Ga0118677, IMG submission 86154)
AAGTAGAATGGAGACCGATGCTTCAGGAAATGATGTACTGACAAGTTGGCCTGGTGGTGTAGGTACGCTGGCTAAGATTCCGACAGGACCAGTTGCGGTTCGTGGTGGTCGTCGCACTCGTCGTAACCGCAAGAACCGCAAGCAGACTCGCAAGAATCGTAATCGCAAGAGCCGCCGCGTAAATCGCCGCTGCTAAGTAGATGGGTTTCTTTGATTGGTTGACTGGCAAGAAGAATGCGCCTGCCGCAAATACTCGTGCGATGAATGTTCGTCCGGCTGCGAATATGATGGCGGCGGCACCTCCTGCGCAGTTCGGTGGTCGTAAGCGTACGCACAAGGCAAGGAAAGCGAGCAAGGGTCGCAAAGGTCGTCGTGCCTCTCGTCGGGTTCAACGTGGTGGATGCACATCTGCCTGCTGGGAGCCGCGTCTGAAGAAGTGTGTATGCTAAATTTTGAAATTCAATCCCTCGTTTACGCTAGTATACTACGATAAATGAGTGATTCAAAGCCAATTCGATGTGCATTCCCTGCCTGTAAGAAGAAGGTCGGTCTTCTTGGATTTGCCTGCAAGTGTGAAAAGACCTACTGCTCCGGTCATCGCCAGGCGGAGATGCACCTCTGTACCTTTGATTATCTGGCCGAATCAAAGACGAACCTACTAAAGTATATGAGTACAGCCATTACTGCACCGAAGATTGAGGCACTATGACAATTGCTCGCGTAGATACAAGACAAGTAGACTCGGTGACCATTTTCCCATCATTTTTGTTCTCCGAGGGTCATACCAGGCCAACGCATCCTTTTCACGCACATCCTTGCGCATCCGTGCAAACGCCTTCGGATGCTCATTGAGCCACTCAAATTCGCCTAGAGCATTATTAATCTCAGCAGGTGTTACTGTTCCACGGAAACAGTGATATTGAAAATAGGTGTTCGGTGGATAGTCCTTCTCCTGGGCCTGTAAAACGAGCCCCGTATACTGTAAATTATCAATCTTCTTGATTTTTGCCTCTTCTTCCACTTCACGACTTACATTTTCGGTAAGAATATCTAAAATACTCCATGTGGGATGAGAGAGACCATCCTTTCCCTCCATTTGCCCCTTCGGAGGTTCCCAGACAGCTCCATTCGGCCGAGCCTGATAGCGTTTCACTACAAGAAACCGCTTGGGATCAGGATTTCCCTCCTCGTGGAGAAAGGTACAGGCGCGAAGAAACACCTTCCAACCCTCCGTAGGGTGTTCAACATAGAAATACCGTTTATGAGGAGCAAAGGCTAGACGCTCAGCACCGCGTCGGAGACCTGGTTGGTGGACGTCGAAAATCGTATTCATGCGTCTCTATTCATTACGGATGCTTAAAAATCAGCAGGTACGCATATTCAAATCCTATTGTTGTCAGGTCAACATAGGACTTGTATTCCCAGCCGACTGTCTTTGCAATTTTTACAATCTCTTCAATGGCCGGCATCACGAAAACATGTTTCTGTCTACGAACGGAGCCGTCCTTGAAACGAAAGGTCTCGCGGAACTCAGCTACAGGGTCAATAAGGTCAAACTTGCCCTCGTACTCGAACTTATCAAAGGTGACTTTGCTCTGTGTCACTCTCTCCTTTGAATACTTCTGAAGACTGAATCCGGTCCACGGCGCGGATGAATCCAACATAGGGTCGAACTTGTACTTGTTCACCACTTCAACCGCAATCATTCCTCCAGGAGCTACCCACACAAAGAGATTACGGAAAAGTGCCTCAACGTCATGAATATAGTAAGTAACAAAATAAAAGACAATCGCATTTGTCACTTCACCAGGAGCCAGAGCACTCGGATTGAGAAGATCGGATTGACGATATTCAATTCTATCTTTCTGGGCCTGTGTCAGTGTCGATTGTTCAAGTGTAATCGTCTTTGCACGGTGAAGCATGGCGGGGCTCATATCCACCGCAATCACCTTTGCAGGATTCATCTTGGCCATGGCCGCGGTGACGATTCCTGTTCCACAGCCAGCATCTAAGATTCGCATATCGGTGATTTTATTACCTCCTGCCGAAAATGCATGAAGTGCGAGACCAAGTTCAGCCTGTAGACGATTTGAACCCTGGGCGAGTTGGTCGTAGACTTTGCTGTAAAAATCGTCAAAAAGTTCCGGTGGCTCGAGCCACTTCACTTCAGATTCAGTGGCCATTGTCGCCTTTGTATCTTCGAAGCCTTCAATCGACCCTCCAGAGCTCCAAGGCATAACTTGATTACGGCTTATCCAGACATGAACTAAATAATGCACTAAAAGCAATCCAAAAACAATTAAAAAGAGAATTGTTGTTGGGTCCATCCTACCTATTTCTTTAGTGTCTTTTTGTTCGTACCACGCAACCGCTTACGACATGTAATGGCCCTCTTTGATTTTGCACATCCACTCCGATGATCTGCAAGTGTGCGACACAAGTCAGCGAATCGTGTACGATTCTGTAATTCAAGTTCAGACTCCATTGTACATCGTAGGCGCCAGAGTGCCTTTAAAAGTGCCCAGCGATTTCCCGTATGCGCTCGCAGTCCGACTTTGCGGGCTTCCTTCTCCCAAAGACTCCGCCATTCAGGATACGGTAATGACCCTCCAATCGCAGTCCAAAACCGGCGATAATAGGGGAGTCGCTCCTCAGGCCGCAGGAGATTCCATTCATTCAAGTCCTCATCTGTCATACCGGGACTTCGCGGTGGCGCATCAGGTAATGGTGTTGTTTTGCGTGATTCTTTACAGAGTGGATGATTTTCGGCAATACTAAATAAAAAGGTCCAACCTGGAAAATGTGTCCGCGTACATCCACTTGCAAGTGAATCCATATAATAGGTCTTTACTGATTCAAAGCTCGGATCATCACCCACATCTTGACCCTGTTTACGGAGTTTATCATTTACGGCATTATGAATTCTCCAGAGCCATCGTGAAAAGGCTTCACGGGTACTCAAATCAATTGGATCACTTTTCAAATATGTTGTTAAACTTGCACGGCAGAATTTACAAGGTAGAACAAATGGCAACATTTCAAAGAGTTCTGTAACTGGCTTTTTCTGAGTGGGTTCATATGCAAATGTAATTTGATGGAGACATTCCCATCCTGATGGACCCCAGAATCGTGTATCCATCCCCTACTTTTATCTTATAAAAGAGAAGTAGGATGCTGGGATTGCTTTTTATTATCGTGCATTTAGTCTGTATTCACGGAACCATTCTGATGCTGACATTCAGTACAAGCCTTATTGTAGTTGGTCTGATGACTTTTTTTACATTTATTGTGTTTATTCAGTGCCTCCTCTTCAATGGATGTATCTTAACTCATCATGAAAGTGTACTGCCTGGAATTAATCAAAAAATGACCGAATTTGTAAAGAGTCGTCTAGGTGTTAAATCGGATATACCAAATGGAGCTTTGGAGAAAGTATTTGTAGGGGTTACCCTCTTTTTCTTCCTAGTGAAGTTAACGGCACTCTCCTTTGGTTGGGTTCCCGTTCAGAAGAGAATTGACGGGCTTTTTCCTGCCATTTAGTGGGTGCCACAGAGTAGAATGGAGAGAGACTTTCTACAAGCCTATGGGCCATTTCTAGCTGTTACAATAACTCTCTTTACCTATCTAGGTGTACCTGAATACGGTTGGCCCATCGCTTTTCTACAAACACTCTTCTTGCTCTTCTGGTCCTATGCTGGACATGCATGGTGTCATATGCCAGAGATGCCAGTTTACTTGATAAATCCTCATGTACAACTTCATCACAATCATGCAATTGACTTGCCTCGTTGGTTAGCTCTCATACTTGAAGCGATAGTCAACTTTTTCGGATTTGCCATTTTGCTAGTTGCGGAATGGCTTCTAGGAGTGAAGGTGCTGAGTACATGGATTGTCTTGGCCGCTGCCTTTTTATATATCTGCATTCATATTCTCGACTACAGCATTTGGCCGAATGCTGAGCATCAATTACATCACGCCCAGGCAACCTGTAGTTATAGCCCACAGTTCATGGATGTCATCTTCAATACGCGGTGTGATCCAACGCTGCCGTATGATGATTTCAACTTGAAGATTCCACATGCTATCGCCAGTTTTGCTCTCGCATTCGCACTTCGTGAAAATGAGACAACATCTACATTTATTAATAGTCTTACGCCATCCCAAATCCACTGATTCCGAGAGGAGCCAGGTAGGGGCGTACAGAGGAAGCAGGTGTCTCCTCCGCTCTGCACTTCACCGTCGTGGGCGGGCAGACGGGACGCGGGCACGGCGCGGGCGGCGGGCACTTGGTCGGCGCAGGGCACTGGACATCGGGGCAACGAGGGCGCGGGCACGGCGGGCACTCACCACACTGCTTCGAGCAGGCACTGCTATCAATGATGACCGGCTGCGGCTTCGGGATACTGCTCTTCAGCACATACTTACTTAAATCAGGGACTGGAGGACACTCTGACTTAAGCATATAGTTGGTCATATCGGGGCACTGCTGGCACGGAGGCACAGTCGACTTGAGAACATACTTGCTCATGTCGGGCTGAACACACGGGGGGCACTGCGGACCCGCCTGGCAGCCGCACGGACTACGCCCGCAGCGACTACAGCCACCGCTAAATCCTTCACTCTGCATCTTTTTGAAACCGGCACCCATGAAGACACCCAGCAGAAGGGTGACTAATAAGATGAGTCCTGCACTTTGTGTGGTATTCATTCCTTTCCTACCTAAGAAGGGGTTTTATTGCTTCCAGCCAGGCCAGTCAACGGGAGGACAGCCGCATGTTTCGGGAAGTCCTTCATCCAGTGTTGTCTTCAGACGATTGCAGACCATCTTTGCATATCCGCGCCAGGAGAAATCCTGGCCGACCTTGGAGACATTGGCGAGACACCCAAAATCGGCGGGGTCAAGGCCATGGAGACGCACAGATTCGCAGATCTGTGAAGAGCGGTCCTTCCAATTAAACTGCTGTGTCGGTGGTTCAGGTAGAGTTGGACGAACGCCGGAAGTCTCACCTTTCTGTATTTGTGCTATGGCCTGGTCAAAGGCCCCGCGTGTCGAAGGAGGCATCTGAAGTTGAGGAGAGCCGAGTTGAAACTGTTGCGTCCCAACATTTGTCGTGGCATTCAAGGCTGAACCATCCGCGGGGGAATACTTCATGTTGATGTCCCACGACAGACCCTTTCCGTAGTTTTGCAGTAAAATATTTGCGAGAGCCGCTCCTGAAATGTCTCCACCCACATATGCAGGGAAGAGGTTTGACATTGAAGTCGGAGCCTGGATTGAGTTCAAGAACTGTGTTACAGGGCTCGAGGGGTTCGAAATCTGCGGGAGAAAATTCTTGAGATTCTCCTTTGTAATCGGAACATCTGCGGGTTGAAGAGTATTATTTTGGAGTTGCGTGATGTAATTTCCAATCTGCTGTTGAATCTTGACTAAGATATTTACACGGGCCTGAAAACTCGGATCGGTTGTTCCACTCGCCTGAAGGCGAGCAATCTCTACGCTGATTTTTGTATTGGTATCCTTAAGATCATCAAGTGTCGCCTTGGGTGATGCCGTTGAATCTTCAAATCCCTCAATAGTGCCTGAGTTCATCGCCCGCGCCTTCTTTTGCAGATATGTGAGGTTCACGCGGATTTCATGAACATCTTCTACAGTGAGAGTGGTGTCAATGCCAGGATTGCGATTGAGGAATGCAACTTCATCTTCAAGGCGCTGGAGGTCACCGCGGAATGTATTCAGGGGCAGACTAATTGCGGGGTCTGAAGTATCCTCAAGCTTCTCGAGTTCAAAGGCCTTGAATCCGTGCATATCCTGGAGGAGTGAATAGAGGATTACATATTTTGATTTATCGAGAGCAGGGTCCTGAAAGGGGCGTGATGTAACATCTGATGTCTGTCCAATAGGCGCCGATAAAATCTGCGTTGAAGGCTCCGTGTAGGGCATCGCCTTCGCTCCAGCATTAATCGGCTGTGCTGGAGGACCGGGTGTAGGGATTACAAGGGGTTGAAAACCCTCCTTTGTTGGCATTGTCTGTGAGGCAACCACAACAAATATAGCAAGTACTAAAACGAGTCCAAAAAAGAGAAGACCGTTTCCCATCTACCACATTTAAGTATTATTTTAGAGGCTACATGCGTAGCAAGGGATGGAGTCCTTGCGGATATATTCCTGGTTATATTGTATGTTGTTTTGCGCAGTGCTGAAGTCAGTACCCTGTTGCAGAGACGGTGAGCAACTTGTGTCTGCCTCTGTTTGCGCTGCAGCGGTGGCAGCGGAAGCAGGTGCCGTCGTCGCCTTGGCCTCAATTGCCTTATTAATGTCATCGAGGAGCATCGGGCGGAACTGATTATAGAAATCCTGACCGGCAGTCGTTGAAGTTGCAGGATTATTCGAAGGAGTGGCTGCTGGAGGAGGCGCACTTGTTCCTGTAGATGTGCTGCCAAAGAGAGTAATCAAATCGGCAAGACTTAAATTAATTACTCCAGAACCACCTTTTGGCACTGCATTTCCAGATGCATCCACCGAATTTCCTGAAGCATCTTGTGTAGTTGTTGTAGTTGTTGTAGTTGTAGGAGGGAGGACTGTTGTTGTCCCTGGTGTTGTTGTTGTCCCTGGTGTTGTTGTTGTCGTTCCAGGTGTTCCAAAGGTCGGCGTGGTTCCAGAAAACCCTCCCCATATATTTCCTAACTGTGAATTAATACTAGTTGTATCGACGCTAGGATTTCCAAGATAGGAGCCAGTATATCCGCCAGTACTAAGACCACCTGTTCCACGATGACCTACTCCATTAGGATTAACACTCGCTGTATTTGAAACTAAATTAAAATTCGTCCAGACACCAGAACCATTGAATGCCCATCCCTTACAGGCAGCGGGAACTGAACCGCAGACACCACCATTCGGATCCGTTATAACACCTGTTATATCGACTTTGTATCCACATGTAGACGGAACAGCCGTTCCTTGTGGATTTAATACAGCCCCAGTCGTACAATTTACGGAATAGGTGCCTGTCATACGCGTGCATAAAGCAGTTGTATTTTCACACATTCCTGCTCCTCCGCGAAAAGTCCATCCTGTGGGGCATATGGGGGGAGAGCCATCACTACAAAGATTTGTTGCAGGATTAAATGTTTTTCCAGTAGGACATGTTGGAGCCTGTATTGTAGAACCATCAAAGCCTTCGACTCGCCGAAGTTGTATGAAGATAACTGCTAAAAGTAATAGCAGTGGAATCAGTATCTTCCACATCTATCTACAGTAGGCAAAATTTGACGGTGATTATTAACTACTAATCAAGTACAATGCTAAAAACACGCTTTATGAATGACTCAAAGATTGAAGCAGGTGTAGACGAGGTTGGCCGAGGATGTCTTTGGGGTCCACTTGTTTCGGGAGCCGTAGTGTGGCTTCCTGAAGAGGAATGGACGGAGGAGATTCGTGAACTCACTCCGCAAATTAAGGATAGTAAGAAACTCTCGGCAGCCCGCCGTACAAAACTCGCCGCACAGATTGAAGGTGCGGCACTTGATGTTGGAATTGGTCGCGTAGAGGCGACTGAGATTGACGCGATTGGTATGACCAAGGCCAATCAATTAGCGTTTGAACGAGCCGTTGGGAGTCTCACGGTTGAACCTGAGCGACTTCTTGTAGATGGTATTCTACCATTAAGCTCATGGACGGATGAACAGCATACAATTATTGAAGGTGATGCAGAGTATGTACCCATTGCGGCCGCATCCATTGTGGCCAAGGTCTACCGTGATACATGGGTTGAGGAGTGGTGTGCGGCCAATACGGCCACGGCAGAAACATATGGACTTGCGTCCAGCAAGGGATATGGAACGGCAAGACATCGTGGCGCGGTTGTTGACCACGGTATTTTAGAGCAGCACAGACGCCTCTTTCTACGAAAGATTGTGGGCGAACATGTATACCAGGCACCAGTAAGGACTCAGACTATCAATCAATATCTGATTCATGATGAATAAGGCATTGGTTGATTAGAAATCCGTTATTTAACGGCGTCCGCCATGGCGGTTACGGCGCGTACGGTTGCGACGGCCGCCAGCCATGCCCATGCCCGTGCCATTGTTGCCCTTGCGGTTGTTCGCCTTGCGGTTCTTGCGGGAGGCGACGCGGTTCTTGCGGTTGCGGTTCTTGCGAGTTAGGCCGTTCATTTTATAGTCAGTACTCACATTTTTTATTGCCAGGCCAGGAGAATTGCCAAGTCCGTCGCCCGTTCATCAAAAAGACTCGAACCATCTACAAAATGCCCTTCATCCTCCGAATATGCCAAGAGTTTCTCAGAATCTTCACGCCCTCCTCGAGCCCGTGTAATCCATTTTACAGGTTCATAGGGCAAGACCTCCCGATCATTTTCTCCAGTTCGCAGTAATACGCGCAGGCCAGGAAGGCCTCGTTCAGGAATTCTATCAACCGGGGAAATACGAGCCAAGGTCGCCAGGTCGACAAGCTTCTCAGCCGGATGTCCAAATTCCTCGTACTCCAATTGTGTTAATGGTAAATTCGGATTCGTTGTGGTTCGTAATATATCTAGATACGGTACTTCGCCGTAGACAGTTCCAAAAAGCCGTGTTCCGTACTTGGCCGCTAGGCTGCCAATCAATAGACCTCCAGCAGACCGACCGTAGACCACTGTTCTCTTAGGTGAAACACCCGTAAATGCCTGTGCATCACGAATGACATCTTCAAAGTCATTGAGTGCACATTCACGACGCCATGTGCGAGCAGCATCAGCCCATGCCATCGTATGATCACCACCTCCACGAATAAGTGCAAACACGACAGTCCAGCCTCGCATAAGTAGCGGATACCAGCGCGCCGTATTTAATTGAGTGACCATACCATAAGCACCGTATCCAACAACTAAGAGTCCTCTAGAGATACTACCGCGTTGAACAACAATATACGGAACACGACGCCCAGTGAATCTTCGTGAAGCCAGTGCATAGGAGGGTAGGAGCGGAATCACAGGTTTCTCCTTGTCAATCTGTATTGAGATACGCCCAGTTCCAGGAACTGTAAAGAGAATAGGCTCCTCTTCAAGTAAATCGTTAAACTGAATTTGACAGAGGCCACGGATAAGTAGGCGTGGCTCATGCGCTCCACATTTCCAGAGAGACCGTTCACCATATGAGCGAGTCACAAGAAGCCCTCGTGAAACAGAAATGCTCTCAGGTGTTCCTTTGGGTAATTTCCATTTAGCTAGACTTCCGTGAGCCTGCCACCGGTCTGTTCCGCGACCGAGTGTTGCCAAATAATTACGGCCCTGGCCAAGAACAAAGAAGCCCTGAATTCCAAGAGTTCGTGCACCCCCTCGTTCAATCAGAAACGCCTCCTGAAGTCCAGAGTTTTCACGAACCATATATCCACCCCGCACTAGACTTAAATTCCAGCGAGGATTCATCTCCTCGTAGACAATTTTGCGGTCACCACCTGTTGTAGCGTTCACGCTTACGAGCCGATAGTACCAGAGTGACTTCTTCGCTTCAAGAAAATAGCAACGCCCATGAAGCACAAGAACATGGGGACCGGCACCTTTATGAGTCCAGACCGGTTTCTCCGAGCCGTATTTCCAATAGGACACCTCATACGCTTCGGCACCTTTTCCAGAATCAACGACCTCCCAGACAGTGTTGTTATAGATAGCAATATCTCGTGCAGACCGGAGACTCGTGATATCTGTTTTCCATTGTATCGACATCTGAGTAATAAAGGTGAACTCAATCTTTCCAGACTTTGAGCTCTCTCTCTTATCGAGTGAACTCGCATAGAAAAGTTCCTTCCAGAGTTTCTCCTTTTGACTTGGACTCACTAGACTTCTACAGGCGGATTCAAATCTCTGAGTTTCACTTCGTATGACACTCTTCCAGCGCGGCCCATTCATGGTCTCCATCCACGCCAACGGGTCGGACCATTTTAAAAATCCAATATCTCGAAGTTCAGACATCGTGCGCCTAAACGCTCTACTTGATTGTGCGATAGATGTCTGTCGAAGTTACTCTTGTTTATAATCGCTCGAACCCGTTCGGAATTGCCGAGGATTCGAAGGTGATTGAGGGACTTATTAAGGAGATGGGGGTCGATTTTGCTCCTGTGCGTCATGTAGACCGCCTTGAACCGCCTCATCCGATGGATGTCTGTATTCATCTTGAAATGCCGTGTACGACGTGGATGCCGTGGGCGCGTACAAATATTCTTATGGTGAATCCTGAGTGGTGGGTGCCTGCATGGGACTGTCTCCTGCCTCGTTTTGATGCGGTGTATGTGAAGACGCAGGGCATCGCCAATCTTGAGAAGGCCACCTATATTCCGTGGCGACCGGCTGTGACTCCCGCGGCCTTTTCAGGCTCCCAGTCAACGAATCTTGCGGACGGTTGCCTCTGGCTTCTAGGTGGCTCAATGAATAAGCGTGCTGCGGCTGTTGCACTGCTTCCGTATTGGACCACGGAGATGCCGAGGCTTGAAGTCTATACGACGAGTCCTCTAGATGTGACCGGCCTTGCGGCCAATGTAACTGTCCATGTGAGGGAACTCGATGAGCCCACACGTCGTCGCCTCCAGTCATTTTACCCTGTTCATCTTGCGGTAAGTCAGTCAGAAGGGTTTGGTCTCGCTGCTGCAGAGGCGGAGGCTGCAGGGGCCTATGTGATTGTCAATACGATTCCTGCCTACAAGACGGCTTTCAGTAGCAGCGCACATGTTGGTTGGATTCAGACACGAACGACTCTGTCAACGACCTATACGCGTGCTGAGTTTGCTGACCTGAGTGGAGGACTCCTCACAGCCACCAATGACCTCAGCACAATCTTTGCGCATCTTCGTGGTGCTGATTTTGCTGAGATTCGTCTTGAACAGAAGCGTGCCGCAGTAGCTCGTGCAGCCAATTTCAAGAATACCATGGTACCTCTTCTGAAGCAGCTTGTTCTTGATGTGCGGGCCCTCAAGAAGGCATCCAAGCAGGCTCTTCCACCTGTACTTCCC
>Ga0118677_10014677_pt1 | contig 11005 bp, 7 predicted proteins | sample AliMusrvi5mmetaG_FD_86154 | JGI IMG/M metagenome (GOLD analysis project Ga0118677, IMG submission 86154)
GCGCGTTGCTTAACTGCTTGACGAGCACGTTTTCTTGCTTGTGCGGTATTTGCCATCTGATTTTCCTAAAAGCTATTCAAAATACGAAGCCGATCATAATATCGATAATGTAAAAACATTGCAAGTTAAAATCATGTAAATATCCTGTGCAATTGCTACGTGATGACAGCTGGCATGATAAAATTGCCGAATATATGGTTAATTCACTTTTCCGCAGCTAAATTTCACATTGAATCTCTCCGCTTACTACACATGAATTTACTTAAAGCACTGGCTAAAGTTGGCAGTATGACATTTATGTCGCGCATACTCGGGTTTGTGCGCGATACCCTTATTGCGCGTGTATTCGGTGCGGGTATGGTCAGTGATGCTTTTATTGTCGCTTTTAAGATTCCTAATCTTTTGCGTCGTGTTTCTGCCGAAGGTGCTTTTAGCCAAGCCTTCGTTCCAATTCTTGCTGAATATAAAAGCCAGCGTAATTTTGAGGATACACACAGTCTGATTAATCGCGTGGCAACTTGGTTGGGATTAATTCTAGTCGGTGTGACTTTACTTGGTATGCTCGCTGCACCATTCATTGTGGCCCTAATTGCACCAGGCTTTCAGGCAAATCCAGAAAAAATGCAATTGACGGCTGAGTTGCTCCGCATCACCTTCCCTTATATTTTCTTTATTTCGTTAGTGTCTATGGCTGGTGGTGTACTCAATACGTACAACAGGTTTGGTATTCCAGCTTTTACACCAGTTTGGCTTAATCTTTCTATGATCGTTGCGGTGTTGTTTTTTGCTGATCATTTTGCCGAGCCAATTAAAGTGCTAGCGTGGGCGGTGTTTGTGGGCGGATTTTTACAGCTTTTGTTTCAAATTCCATTTTTAAAGGAAATTGAATTATTACCAAAGTTTGATTTTCATCGTAAAGATGATGGCGTATGGCGCATCTTAAAATTGATGGGGCCTGCTGTTTTAGGGGTTTCGGTTGCTCAAATTTCTTTGATCATTAATACTATTTTCGCTTCTTTTTTAATTACGGGTAGCGTTAGTTGGCTGTACTACGCTGACCGGTTAATGGAGTTCCCCACCGGCGTATTGGGGGTGGCTTTAGGTACGATATTATTGCCTAGCTTATCTAAGGCCTACGCTAGTCAAGATACGCAAGAGTATTCGCAGTTGTTGGACTGGGGTTTGCGTTTAACCTTTATTTTAGCCGCGCCAGCAGCGGTCGCATTGGCGGTATTATCCGCGCCATTGGTGATTACGTTGTTTCATTACGGAAAATTTACCGGTCACGATGCATTAATGACTGAGCAAGCACTGATTGCTTATAGCTTAGGTTTGCTTGGATTGATTCTCGTTAAAATCTTGGCGCCAGGATTTTACGCACGGCAGAATATTAAAACACCAGTCAAAATCGGCGTATTTACATTAGTTGCTACCCAGTTGATGAATGTGTTATTTGTATTTGTTCTACATTTACAACACGCAGGCTTAGCGCTTGCTATAGGATTGGGTGCTTGTCTTAATGCATCTCTGCTTTATTACCATCTTCGCAAGGCCAGTATATTCCACCCGCAACCAGGCTGGTTTCTGTTCTTATGCAAGTTAGCAATCGCTTTAATTGTCATGGGGTTGGTGCTTTATTTTGCGATGGGTAACAACGACGCGTGGTTAGGCTTTAGACTAATCACGCGTCTGATGTACATCAGTGGATTGGTAGGTTTAGGCGGAATTAGCTATTTTGCAACTTTGATGTTGTTAGGGTTTCGGCCACGGGATTACATCCGTAGGGTGATTCACTAATGCAGATTTTTAGGCATATTCCTGCCACCTTGCAATCTCCTTGTGCGTTAGCTATTGGTAATTTTGATGGCTTGCACTTAGGGCATCAGGCTTTATTAAATAAGTTAATTCAAGTGTCGCAGACGCAACATTTAGTCTCTGCTGTAATTACCTTTGAACCGCATCCACGAGAATTTTTTACACCAGAAAGTGCGCCAACACGACTTTGCTCACTACGCGAAAAGTTAGAACATTTTTCTGCTGCTGGTGTTGAGCGAGTTTATGTCTGCCGTTTTAACCGTAACTTTGCCAAGGTGACTGCGGGTGAGTTTATGCAAAACATATTGCGACACGCCCTTAATACGCAAATTGTTTTAGTCGGTGAAGATTTTAGATTTGGTGCGAAGCGTGCAGGCTCAATACAAGACTTTGTTCTGTCCGGATTTAACTTAATATCCTTGCCACAGGTGGACTCTCCTCAAGGCGATAATGAAACCACTCGGGTTTCGAGTACGCGAGTACGTATGGCACTGGCGGCGGGGCATTTGCAGGAGGCGTCTAGCCTATTAGGACGACCTTACAGTATGAGTGGCAAAGTGGTGCATGGGGCTAAGCGTGGACGGGAACTAGGTTATCCAACTGCCAATGTACATATGCGCCATGAGCGACCTGCACTTAGCGGAGTCTATGCGGTAAAATTAGACGGCTTGCCTAGCGTAGCCAACTTAGGCGTTCGACCAACCATCGTTGGCGTACCCAAGTTGCTATTAGAAGTGCATGTGTTGGATTTTTCTGCTGACTTATATGGACGGCATGTGCAGGTAGAGTTTTTGCATAAAATACGTGATGAAATGAAGTTTGATAGCTTAGACGCTTTAAAGACCCAAATCACAAAAGATGTGGCAGTGGCAAGAAGCTTTTTTGCAGCAAGATGAATAATAAACCTTGAAATAATGAATGCAGGATAGCGCTTCAAACGCTACTCTGCAGTATGTGTTGGATAATGAGATGACTGAAGAAAATAATAAAGCCCAATATAAACTCAATTTGCCGGAGACTAGCTTTCCAATGCGTGGCGACCTAGCCAAGCGCGAGCCAGCTTGGTTGCAACAATGGCAGGACAAGAAACTATATGCGCGTATTCGTAAGTTACGCCAAGGCGCTAAAAAATTCATCTTACATGACGGGCCGCCCTATGCTAATGGCGATATTCATATTGGCCATGCGGTTAATAAAATCTTAAAAGACATTATTGTTAAATCTAAAACCATGAGTGGTTTTGATGCCCCCTATGTGCCGGGCTGGGATTGTCACGGTTTGCCGATTGAGCTGATGGTAGAAAAAACACACGGTAAGAATATTGACCCCGCTTTGTTTCGTCAGCTTTGTCGTGATTATGCCGCGGAGCAAGTGGCGCGCCAGAAAAAAGATTTTATCCGTTTGGGTGTGCTGGGCGATTGGGAAAATCCTTACCTAACAATGGACTTCAAAACCGAAGCCGATATTATGCGTGCTTTAGGTGAAATTTATAAAAATGGTTATTTGTATCAAGGCAGTAAGCCTGTGCATTGGTGTGTTGATTGCGCTTCTGCGCTGGCTGAGGCGGAAGTTGAATATGAAGATAAGAACTCTCCAGCCATTGATGTAGGTTTTAAAGTAGCCGATAGCGCAGCCCTAAGCGTAGCGTTTAACATTACCGTTAACACGGACGCGTACGCTGTGATTTGGACGACCACACCATGGACGCTACCTGCCAATCAGGCGGTTTCTGTGCATCCGGAATTTAGTTACGACTTAATTGAAACCAGTAAAGGTTTATTGATTCTATCGCATGAACTGGCCGCAGCAACGTTGACACGCTATGGTGAAACAGCGACTAAAACTTTAGCTAGTTGCAAGGGTGCTGCACTTGAGTATCTACAATTACAACATCCGTTTGAATCTAGGCAAGTGCCAGTTATTTGTGGTGACCATGTCACTGCCGAGGCAGGTACTGGCTTGGTACATACCGCACCAGCCCATGGTTTAGATGACTATGCAGTTGGCACGCGTTATCACTTACCCGTGGATTGCCCAGTAGGCGATGATGGAAAATTCTATAGCCGTGTTGCGCTATTTGCAGGCATGAGTATTTGGGATGCTAACAAGGCGGTCATTGAAACCTTGGCTACCAGCGGCAACCTAATGGCTTCAGTGCGTCTTAATCATAGTTATCCGCACTGTTGGCGCCATAAAACGCCGGTGATTTTTCGCGCCACGCATCAGTGGTTTGTTGGTATGAATACACTGGGCGTATCTGGGAAAACACTGCGCGACTATGCCAATACTGCGGTCGATAAAACCGAGTTTTTCCCAACTTGGGGCCGTGCAAGATTAGAGGCGATGATCAAGAACCGACCAGACTGGTGTGTTTCCCGTCAGCGAAACTGGGGCGTGCCTATGCCATTTTTTGTGCATAAAGAAACCGGTGAACCACATCCACAAACGATGGACTTGTTAGAAAAAGCAGCTCTGCTGGTAGAGAAATCCGGGGTTGAAGCTTGGTTTAGCTTAGATGGCGCGGCCTATTTGGCAGCGCATGCTCCAGCGAATATGGCTGATTATAAAAAAGTAACCTACACGCTCGATGTCTGGTTTGACTCCGGCGCTACTCATGCTGCCGTATTGAAGCGCCGTCCTGAATTGCAGTTTCCTGCAGATTTATATTTAGAAGGTTCAGATCAGCATCGTGGCTGGTTCCAGTCATCACTATTGACTGGCTGTGCGATCGATGGCCGTGCTCCTTATGAAGCGCTGCTGACACATGGTTTTGTAGTGGATGGCTCCGGCCATAAAATGAGTAAGTCAAAGGGTAATGTAGTTGCCCCGCAAAAGGTGATGGATACCTACGGTGCCGATATTTTACGCTTATGGACCGCTTCTACCGACTACTCTGGCGAGCTGACAATTTCTGATGAAATTTTAAAACGCGTTGCTGAAAGCTATCGCCGTATCCGTAATACCATGAAATTTTTATTGGCCAACTTAGCTGACTTTGATGCAAGCCATGATTTATTACCGGTGCATAAGTGTTTGGAGATTGACCAGTACGCGCTATACCTAACGGAACAGTTGCAAATGGAGATTTTGGCTGATTACGATAAATATGAGTTTCATTCTGCGGTGCAAAAGTTTGTTAGTTTTTGCTCAGAAGATCTAGGCGGTTTCTACTTAGACATTCTGAAAGACAGGTTATATACAGCAGGTGAAAGCTCTCATGCGCGCCGTGCCGCACAAACTACCTTGCATCATATTACGCATACCATGATGCGATTAATGGCACCAATTTTGAGCTTTACTGCCAATGAAATTTGGCAAACACTAGGATTGGATGCAGAAAGCACGGTATTTGAAGATATTTGGTATGCAGTACCCGCGCACGGCCTAAGTGCCGAGCGTATTCAAGCGTGGAAAACCATTATCACTGCCCGCGGTGAGGCGGCTAAAGAAATTGAGGTATTACGTGCACAAGGTTTGGTGGGTTCTTCATTGCAGGCCGAACTTGAATTTAATGTGCCTACAGAAACCTTTGATGCACTTAATAGCCTAGATGATGATTTACGTTTTGTGATGATTACTTCTAGCGCAAAGGTTTATAAGTTGGCAACTGGGGGAGTGACAAAAATTGCTGTGACAGCAAGTGCCCATAGCAAATGTGAACGTTGTTGGCATTACCGTGCCGATGTAGGCGCAGATGTAGCGCATCCAACCATTTGCACCCGCTGTGTTAGCAATTTGTTTGCTACAGGTGAGGCACGTCATTTTGCGTAATTGGTTAGTCATCAGTGCCATCGTGGTGGCGTTAGACCTTTATAGCAAACACCTGATACAAGGAGTGTTTGCATATGGAGACCATCTCACCCTAACTAGCTTTTTTGATTTGGTTCGTTATCACAACACAGGCGCTGCATTTAGTTTTTTAGCGGATGCCGGTGGTTGGCAAAAATTGTTTTTTAGCGGTGTTTCTAGCATAGCAATTACGGTGATTATTTATCTACTCAATAAACACGCAAAGCAGAAACTTTTCTGCATCGGTTTAGCCTTGGTATTGGGTGGCGCGATTGGTAATTTGTATGACCGCCTGACGCTGGGCTATGTGGTCGATTTTTTATATTTCCACTATGAAAATTTCTACTGGCCAGCATTTAATGTAGCTGATAGCGCTATTTGTGTTGGTGTGGCGCTATTATTTTTAGATGGCTTTAAAAAGCCACAGAATGTAGATTCCACAAGCTAGCACGGCGCTTGTAGCAATAAGGAGTGAGAGATGCCTGATTGGAAGAAGCTAATAGCAGCCAAAATTGCCCTCGCTAAACGTGGTGCCAAACCTGGAGCAGCTAATGCCAACCAGCAAGTGCCAGCTGGGCAAACAGAAGTTAATAACTTTCCGATTTTAGATTTAGGCATCGTGCCTGAGATTGACACCACAAATTGGCAGCTACGCATTTATGGCTTGGTGGAACATGAGCTCAATTTAGATTGGGCCGCCTTTCAGCAACTGCCCCAAGTGAGCGATATATCTGATTTTCACTGTGTAACGCGTTGGAGTCAGTTAGACATGGATTGGAACGGCGTATCAGCCCAACACTTACTAATGCTTGCTGCGCCATTAGAAAACGCCAAATACGTCACCCTTCATGGTTTTGATGGTTACACCACTAATATTGACCTTAATGCTTTGTTGGATGACGATGTAATCGTTGCTCATTCGGTATTAGGGAAACCTCTCACTCGCGAACATGGAGGACCAGTGCGTATGGTGGTCCCTAAGCGCTATGCTTGGAAAAGTGCAAAATGGCTTAAAGGCATAGAGCTGCATGCGGAAGACCGGCCAGGGTTTTGGGAGGTGCGTGGGTATCACAACTACGCTGACCCTTGGCTAGAGCAGCGATTTTCTGATCATTAATTGTGACTAAGTGGGAAATGAATTCTCAACTTCATCTGTTAAAACTCACTTAAGCTTTTGATATGTACCATGGCGCAGCGGCCTAAGGCATGAAGTGCATAGCCGCCCTCTAAGGCAGAAACAATGCGGCCGTTGGCATGGCGCTGTGCAATATCTTTAAGCGCTTCTGTCAGCCATAGATAATCTTTTTCTCGTAATGCTAGGCCACCCATATCGTCTTCCCAATGCGCATCAAAGCCTGCTGATATTAGTAGCAGTTGTGGTTGAAAGCGCTCTAGTGCTGGCAACCATTGCTCAGTGATTGCTGTGCGGAATTCCTGACTGCCAGTACCAGCGGCCAGTGGGACATTGATGATATGGTCATTACTACTGTCGGCTCCGCAATAAGGGTAATAGGGATGTCTAAAGGTTGAGCACAGCATCACGCGCGGGTCATCATGAAAAATATCTTCTGTGCCATCGCCGTGATGTACGTCAAAGTCAGCAATAGCAACCCGTTGCAAACCATAGCTTTCTATGGCGTGTGCCGCTGCTATAGCTACGTTATTAAATATGCAAAAGCCTGATGCGCCCGCACGCCCTGCATGGTGCCCAGGTGGACGGATATTGCAAAATGCATTTTGCATTTCACCTGACATGACTAAGTCTACCCCTTTGATTACAGCACCAGCCGCATGTAAAGCTGCGCTTAAGGTGTGCGGATTCATGGCAGTGTCATCATCAATTTGCATTAAGCCAGACTGTGGTGACTGATGGAATATGGAGTCTATGTAATCACTATTATGTACGCGTGCTAGTTGCTCCTTGCTAGCTTTGGGGGCCTCATAATGCGAAAGAAAATCAAGTAGACCTGAAGCAATTAGCTGGTCTTTAATCGCGTGTATCCTTGCCGGACACTCTGGGTGATCCACGCCCATATCGTGCTTGAGGCAGTCATCGTGAGTAATGTAGGCGGTGCGCATGATGATTACAAAACCTTACGCACTCTTTTAATGCTTTCATCGTCTGCGCTAGCTTCAATATTAAAGCCTAGACGCTTCATCAGTCGTAACATGCCAGTGTTGTTATTCAGCACTTCACCTTCTATTGCTTGTAGGCCTTTTGCGCGAGCAGCGTCCATTAAGGCTACCATCAGCTTATGGCCCAATCCCTTGCCGCGCATTGAGTCGGCAATCACTAGGGCAAATTCACATGTTTCGCCATCAGGGTTAATCGCGTAACGGGTGACGCCTAACTCAATTTCTTTATCGTGCTCAATAGTCACAGCAATCAGCGCCATTTCTCGGCTGTAGTCAATTTGTGTGAAGCGCACCAGCATCGATTCGCTAAGCTCTTGTACACTATTCATAAAGCGGAAGTATCGCGACTCTTCAGATAAGTTATGTACGAATGCTTGTTCCAACTCAGCATCCTCTGGGCGTATCGGGCGAATCACAATATCGGTGCCGTCGGCAAGTTGCCAGTCACTTACCAACTGGGTGGGGTATGGATAGATTGCCATGTGGGCGTAGCGGTCAGCACTAGGTTGGCAGAATTCCACCACGACGCGAGCATCTGCAGCTAGTGCACCATTTTCATCTACGATTAGCGGGTTAATATCCATTTCCATCAGCATGGGCAACTCACATACCATTTCAGAAACTCGTAACAACACGCTTTCTAGTGCTTCGATATTGGCTGGAGGCATATGACGGAAGTCACCTAGCATTTTGGCAACGCGTGTACGCTGAATCAGATCTTTTACCAAGAACGTATTTAGCGGTGGTAAGGACACTGAGCGGTCGCCCATTACCTCCACCGTGGTGCCGCCAGCGCCAAACGTAATCACGGGACCAAAGATAGGGTCATTGGTGACGCCCACCATTAATTCGCGGCCGTTAGGTTTCATGATCATTGGTTGTATAGATACGCCATCAACAAGCGCATCAGGCCGATTGCGTTGCACATTATCGATAATTTCATGATAAGCACCACGAACAGCCTGGGCATTCACTAAATTAAGTAACACTCCGCCCGCGTCACTTTTGTGTGTGATATCTGGCGAATTAATTTTCATGGCTACTGGGAAGCCTAATTGCTGCGCAATCAGCAAGGCCTCATTAGGCGAGTGTGCCACCATGGTCTGGGCTACAGGAATATGAAAAGCCGCTAACAGCGCCTTAGATTCCATTTCACTGAGTACTTTACGTCGTTGCTGTAATGCGCCTTCAATAATCATGTGAGCGCCCTCAACGTCAGGTTCTAGATGATGGGATAGTGGCCCAGGTACTTGCATTAATAGCTTTTGGTTTCGATGGTATGCTGAAAGAAACGAGAACACTTCAACTGCCGGTTCTGGGGTTCGGAAGGTAGGTTTTTTTGCGCGCTTAAATGCCGCGCGAGAAGATTCAACCTGCGCTCCACCCATCCATGAGGTCAACAAAGGCTTATTAAATTCATTAGAGAGCTTAATGATGGTATTGGCAACAGCTAATGGCTTGGTCATTGCTTGGGGTGTGAGTATGGTCAATACGCCATCCACATTAGGGTCTTCCAAACAGGCTTGAACTGCTTGCTGATAACGATCGGCTTGCGCATCACCGATAATGTCGACTGGGTTGCCGTGTGACCAAGTGACAGGCAACACCTTATTCAACTTCGCTAAAGTTTCTTCTGACAAAGTCGCCATGACTAACCCTAGGTCGACTGCGCAGTCAGTCGCCATTACGCCGGGGCCACCACCATTAGTGACAATAGCCAAGCGATTGCCGGTTGGGTTAAATCCGCAAGAGAGCGCCTTTGCCGCTGAGAATAGCTGTGTAATAGACTGCACACGCACTACCCCAGCCCGTCGCACTGCGGCGTCAAAAGCATCATCCGATCCAACTAAAGATGCTGTATGTGACATAGCGGCTTTAGAGCTGGCGGGATGCCGTCCAACCTTCACTAGGATTACTGGTTTAACGCGAGCCGCAGCGCGAATAGCACTCATAAAGCTACGCGCATCGCGTATGCCTTCAATGTAAAGTAAGATGCTCTGCGTTTTTGTATCGGAGATTAAATAGTCAAGAATCTCACCAAAGTCTACATCTAGCGAAGAGCCCATAGATATTACGCTGGAAAAACCTACATCACTAGATTTTGCCCAATCTAGAATGGCCGTGCACAAGGCCCCCGATTGTGAAACAAATGCCAAGTTGCCACTGATAGCATTTCCATGGTTAAAGGTGGCATTAAGGCCAATTTCAGGGCGCATTACGCCTAGGCAATTAGGGCCTATCAAGCGTATGCCATAACGTTGCGCGATTTCTAATACTGCTAGTTCTAGGAGCTTTCCAACACTACCGGTCTCACCAAATCCGGCAGTAATAATTACCGCGGCTTTTACATTATGTTTACCGCATTGTTCAATGATATCGGGTACGGATTCAGCAGGCGTAGCAATCACTGCTAGTTCTACCGGATCTTTAATCTGTGCAATAGAGGGGTAAGATTTGCAACCCTGCACTTCTGCATGGTTGGGGTTGATAGGGTAAAGCGCCCCTTGATAGCCGCCTTGTAACATATTCTGAAACACAATCTGACCAACAGAGTCAATGCGGTCACTCGCACCAAATACGGCTACAGACTTGGGTGAGAATAGTGGTTTTAGGTGATGCTGGCCCATGATTTTTGGCGATTAATGTTGAATGTTTAATCTTAGCGCATTGAGAACATTTTATGATGCTGTGTTGTTAATATTAATAGGATGCAGGCCAATTCTATCTGAATCTTTGGGACATTGTTAATGAGTATGTCCCATCTTATCGTTAAGACTTAGTAGAATTTTTCCCTAATTTTCTTTGCAAAGTGCGTCTATGCATATTGAGGCTACGCGCAGTGGCTGAGATGTTGCCTGAATGTTCAGCAAGCACGCGTTGAATGTGCTCCCACTCCAACCGGTCAATAGAGAGCGGGTTGTTTGGTAGCTCTACTGCATCATCACCTGATTTTTTTTCAAAGGCTGCGACAATTTCATCTGCATCTACCGGTTTAGCCAGATAGTGGGTGGCACCAAGCTTAATCGCTTCCACCGCTGTTGTAATACTGGCGTAGCCAGTTAATACTACAATGCGTGTGCCTGCATCTAAGCTAGCGATTTGCCTCACCAATACAAGGCCTGAGTTGCCAGCCATTTTTAAATCAACTACTGCAAACTCTGGTGGATCAAGCTTAGCTAGTTCAAAGGCGCTTTCGGCGCTACTGGCTATGGTTACAAAAAACCCACGCTTGCGCATGGCGGGGGCCAGCGCATTAAGAAAATCC
>Ga0118677_10014679_pt1 | contig 11002 bp, 4 predicted proteins | sample AliMusrvi5mmetaG_FD_86154 | JGI IMG/M metagenome (GOLD analysis project Ga0118677, IMG submission 86154)
AGGATGAGAAACAGTACTCATCGCTGTTTGTCTCCAATGCTTGTTATCCAATTTTAAAATTGGATTATTAGGATCAGAATCAATAAGTTTATTAATAAATCTATCAGGATCAAAATCCTTAAACATGTCAACAAAAGCAAGATATAAATAATTTTCACAGGTTGATAATATAATTTTTGAGTACCCTCGACCCTCGAATAATGCGTCTTTAATTGCTTTTTCAGTATCATTATCAATGATAAGCGCCGAATAAAAAAATGTGTATTTTAGTTCTAAAAAAATTGGCCAATCAGGATCATCTGGGGCTAAAGATGCATAATAAGGAAAAGGCTTATTGCGAGGCATAATATGCAAAATATTTAACGCACCTGAGCATGTGGCAAAAATAACAAATAGATTGTTTGCTGTAGCAATATTAATATCCGTAAGCTTTTCTAGCAACTCATGCCAACAGACAAAATCACCGTTTTTTAACGTAATACCATCTTGCTGCTCACGACCATGAATCTCAAAATGAATTAATGGAATCTCATTTAGCGTATAGACTTCAAACCCAATCAAAGACAGTTGCTCAAATAATTGAGCCGCAGAATCGACTACTCTTAATTCAAATTTTATTGGGCTTACACGAAAGCTATTACAATAAGGGAAAAGCTCTGTAGTATAATACTCTCCATATGACAAAAATTTATTGTCCCTCAATTGACGTTCATGTTCTGGCAACGATTCAATGATTATTATTTTATTACATTCAAACCCAAATTTATTCATGATGAAGGCACATATCCTATGTTGGAATTAGTTATTTTGATTGTGTTTGAACCAACGGCACTTTCAATTGCATATCATCAAGAAACTCAGATGCCGGTTCGACGCTTGTCACAAGCAGATGATCGCGTGCGCGGGTGCAGGCAACATACAGCAGGTGGCGCTCAGTATTATAGACCTCTTCCAGGTCAGCGTCATCCCCAACGGTTTCAATGCGCTCCTGTAAGGGAATGACTTCATCATCACAGGCCATTACGACAACGACGCGAAATTCCAGCCCCTTGGCGAGATGCATAGTGCTGATTGATACATTGCCGCTGATTGTTTCAACGTGTTCATCTAGTACCTTGTAGGGCAGCCCGGCAGCGTTGACTGCTGACCGGGCTCTATCAAGCTCCGCCTCAGAACGAACGAAAAACCCAATTTCATGAAGCATAATTCCTTCACCCGTACGATCTAAAAGCCATCTACTCACAGTTTTGATTTCATCGCCCTCGGTATCCATAGCCATAATTGTCGGCACAGGGCCATTAAATACCGAAATCGTACCACGTCGTTCTTCTGTATTGCCGTCAACATCTGAAAGTTCAGGCCCCAACAACCGGTCTGCCTGCATTCTGATCTGGTGGGATGTGCGGTAATTAATTCGCAGTGTGTATGAACGCCCACGGATATCGACGCCGAGTGCTTTCCAGGAAAAAGGTTGCTGAAAAATCCGCTGGCCAAGGTCTCCGGCTAGAAAAAGGCTATTTGGTTGTCCAGCTGCAAGTGCGGAAAGAAACCGCAACTGAGGCACACTTACGTCTTGTGCCTCGTCTACAACGGTATAATCAAAAGGCGGTGTTTTGCTTGTTGCAAGTTTTACGGCCAACTGGCTGAATATGTCAGCATTCGTTACTGTTTTTTGAGCTTTTAAAGCTGTTCGTACTTTGTCAAAAATAGACCAGAGCACGATACGCTGTTTTTCTGGTAAACGTGTTTTTCTGCCGAGACGTACAACATCACGATATGCTTCCCACGTGTCAAGCTGCCAGGCATCAACGACCTGCTCCCATTCCGTCATTAAAAAATAAAGGGTGAATTTATGGCCTTCGATCTCTGTTGATGCCTGCTGTAAAAGCTTTTTTATTGTTTCTTTGGAGGCAATTTTAGTGCGCCCAAAGTTTAACTCATAAAGTCGCTGCCCAATCGCATTCATGGCATAGACTTCCAGTCGTTCGCCAATACGTGGTTCGTTGCTTATTAGTCGGCGTAGTTTGGTTCTCAGTGCATTAGCAAGAGTTTCTGAAAAAGTAGTGAGAAGCACTCTGGCATCAGGATTGGAGCGGGCAAGAAAGACGGCCCTATGGAGTGCAACAATGGTTTTTCCCGTGCCGGCTGATCCAGCAATACGTGCAGGGCCATTGTAATCACGCTCGACAAGTTGCTTCTGTGCAGGATGAAGAAAGATGGTCCATTTCTCCCATGGATACTCAAGTGCGCGTTCAAGCTCCTCAACATTGTTCATCACCCGGAAGCGTCGCTGTGCATCGGGATGCTTGAATGGATCTAGACCAACGGCAGCAGGCTGCACAACTTTCGGCGTTACCCCGACAGCAAGATCAAGCAGTGCCTCGGAAGCTTCGCTTGGCAGATGGTCGGCCAGTTCAAGCAGGGTATCTTCATTTGCCTTGAGAACATCAGCCACCCATTCAGCAGGAACACCATAGCTCAACAGTGTTTCTGCTGCTATATGTTTAAAAAGAAGTGGCTTGGGGGTAACTACCGATTCTGCCTCAATATATTTGGGTACGGTAATCTCCTTGACCGTCTCCCGTACTTCGACCAATTGTGCAGCGCCAGTGTTAGGGTGTATTTCCAGTTTTCTTCGTGCAGCCCAATCGTATGCTTTATCGTGATGATCTACATAACAAAGCAAAAGACTATCTTGCGATTTATGAACAACCAGGCGAATGTCAGCGTTAACTCGAACCGACCAGAAATTTTTATCTTTTGCCTTATCAAGTTTATGAAACTGCATGCCAGGGTTTGCGGGGTTTAGTTGAAGATCAAAGGCAGCGGTCTTAACAGCCTTCTGTTCCTCATTAGCTAGTTTTGCAAGGCTGTCGGTAAATGTATCGGCAATACGAAATTCCATTAGACTACCCACATAGGTGCTTCAACTTTATGTTGATTGTAGTGCAAGGGTTACGATCAAAAACGTACACAAATAGCATTAAAAAGTGTTGAAGCTGTATCTAATACAGAAGGAGAAAGAACGATTTTTGCCTCCGCCAAATCCGAGACAATTTTAATGGCAACTGATGCTTTCCAGCCGTCAGGCAACTCAATTGCTTGTCGGGCAGCAGCAGATTTAATTTGTGATGGAAGACTCCCTTTTTTTCGATCAGCATCATTAAGTTTTAACTGATTACTGATAACGGACTTCAAAGCTTTCATCACAATGTCTTCGCCTAAAACATCCTCAATTTCAATATTTTCGCCATTGCGTCCTAGCGCTTCATCAAGCATAAGAATCGCAGAACCTTGTGCTGAATAAAGTTCCTTCATAAGAGCGTCGCGACGAACTCGACCGGCGTCATCACCATCAAGAAGCACCAATGGACAAACTTCCTGTCCCAAAAATAAAGAAGCAATATGCCCAACCATTTTTGTACCACCGCAAGGTGTAATGTAAATGTCTTCAGGAAGAGAAGGGCGTTTAGAAATACTGCATTGGTTTGATAGAGCATGCAAATAATAATAGTCAGACATCCCCTCAACGAGCACATTTTTTTTATTTTTAAATAAACCCCGCACCATTGCATAACCAGCAGCTGCTTGCAGGGGGAATATTGTCTCACGGTCTTTGGGCCAGCCATCAACGCTCACATGGGAATGGCCAGAAGAGTCTTCTGTTACTGGTCTGACTCTTTGAATATTTTCACCATCAATTAAAAAAGGAGAATGGGTCGTATAAAGGAGTTGATTTTTTTCAGTAAGCTTCTCAAAAAATGAAATTAACTCTTGCTGAGCCGTTGGATGTAAATGCAGCCCTGGCTCATCCAACAAAAGAATAGCATCCTTATGGCCCTCATCAGATTCGACAAGAAAGACAAGATAAAAAGAAAAAAACCATTGAAAACCCTTACTTCGACCTTCAAGTTCGATTTTTACACCTGGACGCCTATCATCTGCAATCCAGATTCGAAAATAATTACCATCTGCTTGATATTCAATTGTATGTCGTCTTTGTCCATACCATGTATTAAATCTGCCTGTAATATCCAATGATGCCGAGTTTAGTTTGATTGCTCTGGCTTCTTTTTGCAATTGATCTTGTGCAATAATTTCAGCGCTTGGTTGTTGTCCTTGATCGCGCAATTGTTGTGCTTTTTCCGTGCCTAAAGAAGCAATTTCCTGGGCTGTTAATTTTACATGCTTAAACATTGCATTAACAGTACGTATACGGCTATCATCTGGCGCTCTTGATAATTCGTCCAAAAAAGAAGGGAGACAGATCGCGCTATCCAATACTCCATAATCATCAAAATAAATTAAAACGGGAATCCGATCTTTAATGAGTGCGGTTATTTGCTGATCAAAAGGTATCTTTTGTGCATCTTCTAATAGAGGGTCGATGGCAGACTGCAGCGTTTCAATCATATCCGCTGTTTCAGGTTTAGCATATTTTTCGGACTCCTTACGGAGGCTGGATAGAAGTGTCGCACCATCTTTATTGTTCAAATTCATACTGGGGATGAATTTTTTCTCCCACTCTGCTGCCCAAGTGGCGAGATTTGTTCGCAATTCTTGTATCTGTTCTTCTTGTTCGGGTGCCAAAGCTTTTATGCGCCTAGCTGAACTAGCAAATGCTTTGAGTACGGGAATAACCTCTTTAGCTTCTATAATCTTATTTTCAATTTTGGGTTCGAATTGTGTTTGTAATGTTCCATCATAGAACTTTGTGCAAACTGCTACCTGAGGTATATCTTCTTTGCCTAAAATTGATTTAATTTTCTCCTGAAGCTGCTTATCAAATTCAAAAGCAACTGAACAAACTGGCCAATCCTTACCATTATTAAATTCATGCGTATACCGATCACGGGGAAACTCCCGTTGAGGGTTGTACGGTTCAGGAGTTGCTGGATTGAATTTATGTAAAGCTTTAAGGAGAGTGGTTTTTCCAGACTCATTTCGGCCTACAAAAGCTGTAACTTTTTCAAGAGGTATCCAGCCACTATCATTAACGTTGCGAAAATTTTGAACCCTAAATCTAATAGCTTTAAGCATAGTAACCCCCTATATATTGTTTTTGCTTTTTGCATTATCTCGGGAATCCCTAATTAACATGGAAAACCTTCATAACTTCATCGCCTAAATGATTGATTACTTTAACGGCTATTCTGCCTGATTGAGGCTTGTCAAATGGTCGGGAGGTATCGCTATTGAGCGTGCTCCATGCTTCCTCATTAACCTCAGCTTTGAGGGTGGTTTTAAGGGATTTGTATGGATCGTTTGCGCCGAGAAAATAGGCGTGGCGGACGAAGAAACTTTCCTCATTGTAGTCAGTGTCGATAAACCAGCAGGCTATGCCCTCTGCTCCGTCACTGCGTACTTCACCTGTATTAGGGTGAAACACATCTACGCCATTGATTTTAACCTGTATCTGACCTTCTTTGCCGTTGAGAATATCAATATCTGGCTCACCGAAGATGACGAAAAGGTTTCCTTTGCCCGTGTTTTTAAGGTCGTCAGCCATGTGCAGGTCGGCGTTCATACGGGCCTTAAGTACGGGTATACGGCCAAGCTTATTAAATTCAGATGAGTGTGCATCGTAGTTGAAGGCACAGGTAATAAGCACATCGAAATCAGCATCTCCTGCTTCACGAGCGGCAGCGACAAGATCGGGACGAGCAACGGTGCCAAATTCTGGCCCGATAAAGATGGCTGCACGTTTTTCAGTGCCTGACTCTATATCTCCTTCAACATAGCGACCTTCTGCGCATACAAAATACCCTGGCCATGGTGCGATAGAGATAAAATTCATCTTATCGTCCTTATGTGCCTGCTGCACGCCTGATGTTTTTAGGTTTTCCAGAATCATTTTGATAAACTCAGCCTCGTCTCCAGCCTGTTTACCACCTGCTTGCTGTGGGTCGATCAGTTCATCATTTTCATCTACTGCCAAAACGCGGTGCGGAGAGAGGCTTTCAACAGTAAGTGGCCCAGCCACACGGACCTTTTTTTTGTCTTCATGTGGTTTATCGTAAAGGTATTCATAATCTGCCTTAGCAGCAATGGATGCGTCTATCTCCTTCTGCCGAGCAATACACTGTTTCCACCAATCAGAATGGTTTTTCTTTACATCCTTTGGCCATTCTTCTTCCGCCTCGCGGGGGATTTCCCACTCTTCCCATTTCTTGCCAAGTGACTTGTTGAGTTGCTCACGCAGTAGTTCCAACTTTTTTTGATATTTCTCCCAGATCACATCGATTTCGGTATTGTTGGCAATGGATTTGAGGGTGATATGCGACACACGTTCACACACAAAACCTTGTCGGATATTGTTATGGGTGGGAACTTCAGATGGAAAAGCGCCTGTGATTTCAGCTTCTTTGATCTGCCCTTCGCGGCTATCTGCCAAAATGTAATATGGATAACGAGCCCCCATTATTCGAGCACGTGCCAGCGCAAGCGATACACGTGAGGTGTCGATGGTAACCCACCGCCGCCCCCATTGCTCGGCAACATAAGCAGTGGTACCGGATCCGCATGTCGGGTCAAGTACCAAGTCACCAGGATCGGTGGACATGAGAATGCAACGCTGAACAATTTTGGTTCCGGTCTGAACCACATATACTTTTTGATCTGTAAAGCTACCAGTTCCAGTATCAGTCCAAATATTTGAAATTGGAACCACTGAAAAATCATGAAAAAAACGAACGAACCCAATCGATGAAGCCCTCACTTCAACTCGATTCGCTTTCGTCAAACGATCTAAACCTTGTATAGGAGTTGCCCATTGACGAACTCCAGACTTGTACCGCTTACCCCTAAACATATAATCATAAATTGTAGTAGAAGCGTTTGTTTGCGAAGTTAGTGGCTTCACAGCATACACATTTCGCTCGTCATTTCCATCGTTATGGCGAAGGTCTAAACTTCGGAAGCCCGCCTCATCCTGATAAAACTTATACTCGTATGCATACTGCGAAAGCTCTTTTAACTGGAAGGCAGGTCGGTATTTGGTTTGTTCGGAATTTTTTGCATACCATAAAATGAAATCTGCTACGCGATCCACATACTTCATGCCAGCACCAGATGTTTTTTCAACGATGATATCGGCAATTGAGTTGTTATCTCCAAACACCTCATCCATCAAAGATCGCACTCGATGCACATTCTCATCTCCGATCTGCACAAAAATTGAACCGCTTTCAGTCAGCAGGTCACGTGCCACGGTCAGGCGGTCGCGCAAGTAGGTTAGGTATGAATGGATGCCATCACGCCAAGTATCACGAAATGCTTTAACTTGCTCTGGTTCACGGGTGATGTGATCGACCTTACCATCCTTAACCTCACGGCTTGTTGTGGACCACTGAAAATTTGAATTAAATTTGATGCCGTAGGGAGGATCAAAGTATATACACTGAACTTTACCTCTCAGTCCTTCACGTTCGGCAAGAGAGGCCATCACTTGAAGGCTGTCGCCAAGGATCATGCGGTTTGTCCAGTTGGCATCGTGCTGGTAAAACTCCGTCTTGGCATTTTCGCTCGGAAGACCATTGAAATCAGCAAACAGGTCAAGCTGTCGGGCACCCGGCTTTACTTGCTTTTCGGTTTGCCGAACCAGATCATCAATCAGCACTTTGGGATGGACTTTTTCCTGAATGTACAAAGGCGGTGCATGCACTACCAGGTCAGACCAGTCCTGTTCATCTTTACCTCGCCAGACAAGCTGCGGGTCGAGATCACGATTGCGTCGATCATATGCAATCCGAACAGGGGTTTGTTCCTCCTTGCGCATGACCGACTGAAACTCGGCAGTGGGAATATTTTTGCGCGAAGCATCATCGTGAGTGATCGTTTCAACGGTCTTTTTTTTATTCTTTTCAGGAGCTGTCTTTGCCATAGTGATTCCTTAATTTGCTGCCTGTGCTGTGACTGAAGCAATCATTTTTTTAAATTCGGATTCGACCTTGGATTTAAAATCTGCTTCTATCTGATACACCTCAGTGAACTCGGCAAAAGCCCAGCGGCCATACTGCCGCAGATTGTTTACCCCCGGCACCCAGTAGGTGTCCATGGTCGATTTCTTTTCCTTGGCGTCTTCGCGGCGGTAACCCTTAATTTCAACGATCAGATGCAGCAGGTCGTCACGACCATCATCGATAAGAACGATAAAATCTGGCCGATAGATACGATTCTCCGAACCGTAACGATAAGGGACTTCGAGACCAAGATTATGGTTTTTGACATAGGCCTTTACCGATGGATGAGCTTCGGCAACACGACAGAACTCGGCCTCCCAGTCGCTATCAAGAATGACCCAGTTAATATGACAGCGGCGAGAGTCGGTTTCCCAGCGATCCGTTTTTGAAGTATTAAAATTTACGTGAATGGTTGAACCAGTAGGGTTATATGCATTAGGAACAGCCTTAATTGGGCACTCGCCTATAAGAGAACGAGTAATGCCGGCAGTAATGCGCTCGCAGGCCATATCAGCAAGCTCCTGGTAAACAAGCTGCGCAGGATAGGTGCCGCCTTTACATACCAGGCAGGTATCGAGCCACTGCCTGGTGATTCTTTTCAGTTGGCCGAATAAATGGAGCTTGGGGTCTTCGCCAGTGTCTCGCCATTTGGTATAAATCAACCGTTTGGTAACGTGAAATAGCAGCGTAGATCGCCGCATGTCTTCGAGATGTTCCAGGGTAAGGTCAACACCTTCGCCAATGATGCCCTGATTTTTAGTGATTGATGGCCCGACGAGATCAGGGGTCAATTCCAGAATTGAGTCGTCATTAAATTCTGCAGTAAGCCGTTCCTCGGGTAGCTCGACACGGTAGCCATCGACATGGGGGAACTTGATCTCAAGGTGATCGCGGTCAGGGCGAATAGCTTTTACCTGAATGGTTTCGCGCGGCGGCTGTGGCGGTGCAATGACCGGTTTCGCCGTAAAGTCAAATGGAATGCCTAATATGTCTGCATATTCGACATTGAACAGATTATCTTCATTGAGTTCGTATGACTGTCGGCGTAGTGCACGGCCAATAACCTGTTCGCATAAAAGCTGTGTACCGAATGCTCGTACGCCTAAAACATGAGTAACCGTGTTGGCATCCCAGCCTTCGGTAAGCATGGAAACCGACACGACACAGCGGATTGAATCGCCAAGACGATTCTTTTTTCCTACGGTGTTCATAACTTCGCGCAGCAGGTCCTGATCGGTAATATTATCTGCCTGGCGAAGGTCGCCGGTACGCTCGATAATTTCCCTGCGGAAACGGTTGATCTCATCGGTAGCCATGGCGCGAAAATTATCATCAAGCGCATCACCGGATTCCAGCTGTTCACTGTCTATCAGCAAAGTGCGAGGTCGGCCAAGCTGATTACCATGCTCGTCGAAATTTCTGAAAAGTTCCAGGCGGCCATTCTCAAGCGTGGTGGAGCCATCTTCATTCTCCCTTTGAAAGCCTGAGATATAGTCGTAAATCAGCTTGGATATGGAGGTGTTCTGGCAAACGACAATAAAGCAGGGGGGAATATGCATGCCTTTTTCTTCCCACAAATCGTAGGTCTTTTTATAATGGCCATAGAGCGCTTCAAGGGCGGTTTGCAGTTCGACCGGCAGGCTGAGCGGGTCAAGGGTTTTTGACTTGCCACGGCCTTTCCTTGGCATCTTTTTGCCTATATGTTCCCAGAGGTTGCGGAATTTGGGCATGTCATTGCCGGGTATATTATCAGCCACTGGCACACGCGGCAGTTTGACAATACCGCATTCGATAGCATCCATTAGGGAAAAGTCACACATTGTCCAGTGAAACAGGGTGCCTTCGGCATAGCCAGAGCCTCGAAGGAAAAATGGCGTTGCAGAGAGATCAATAACATACGGGATGCCAAGCTTGCGGTTGACCGCTTCAAGACCGGAAATCCAGAGCCGGGCAGCCTCATTGTTTTTTTCAGCTTCTTTCTTCTCATCCCCGGCCAGGTCACCTTCAGCGATTTCTCCCGGCTTTTCACGATAACAGTGGTGCGCCTCATCATTGAGCACCATGATGTTCTTCAGGCCCATGAGGTCTGGCATGACTCGCTGAATCATTTGCCCTTCGGTTTCCATCGTATCAAGCGCTTCACCATTCCCCTGGAGAAGTGAGCGGCCTCCCTTGGAAAGCTCCATGCGCTCGCGAAGTTTGAAGGCATGAAAATTAGTGATGACGATCTTTGCACGCTCAAGATCACCGATCATGTCATTTGGAATCAGCTCGCGGCTGGCATAGTAGCTGTCAGGGTCATTTGGCTGCAAAACCCGCAGGCGATCACGAATGGTAATTCCCGGTGTGACAACCAGAAATCCACGGGTAAACTTTTTACTGTTGGGGCGTCTGACGGCATTAATGGTCTGCCAGGCTATGATCATTGCCATGACCGTAGTCTTGCCTGTGCCGGTTGCCAGTTTCAGAGCCATACGCAAAATTTCAGGATTTGCGTCATTGTTGGCATTGACAAGGTGATCCAGAAATCTTTTCCCGATATTTCCGGCTTTTGGGGCTACTTCGACAAGCCAGATGGCTGTCTCAACAGCTTCTATCTGGCAAAAGAATGGGCGGATGTTGTTGAACGGGTGATGTCGCCAATGCTGAAGCAAGCGAGCGGTTTCCGGGGTGACCTGCCAGTCATTTGGATTCGGTTTGCTGCGCCATTGATCAACTTGATGTCGCAGGTCGTTGATTATGGACGTGGGATCATACTGCTGATCTTTAGTTGAGAGACCTTTGTTATCCGTTATTAGCTGAAGTTGTTTACCAGCCCCTTTTTGCTTGCGGGGCTTGGGAATAGGTGTGATGAACTCTGCACTGCGGCGGCGCTCGATTATCCGTTGTGTTGGCTGGCCCTGGTCATCAAGTTCCCAGTGCCGCTTAGGATAATCATAGGGGGAATTAAGGATAGGACGCTCGAAAAACAGATTATTCATTACCCACTCTCCCTGACACGCAATTGCTGCGACTTACACCCCCTCATCGGGTTCAAATTT
>Ga0118677_10014680_pt1 | contig 11002 bp, 7 predicted proteins | sample AliMusrvi5mmetaG_FD_86154 | JGI IMG/M metagenome (GOLD analysis project Ga0118677, IMG submission 86154)
TTCCCCTCGCCCTCGCGTTTTGCGCGCGACATGGTCTATGCCCGTGTTGTCGAGCCCGAAGAACCCCGACCCGGCGCACCCGCCCTCATCTACTGCGGCCCCTTCGGCATGGCCTATGACCAGCTCGCCAACTGGCCGGAGGAGAAGTATCTTGCCCGGCCCCTGGCGCAGCAGGGCTGCCGCATCGTCATGCTGGAAGCGCCCTGGCATGGCAGGCGCACCCCGGCCGGATATTCAAGCGGCGAGTATTTTCTTGCCGCCTCGCCAGGCGGCTGCATTGCGTTTTTAAGCGCGCAGGTACAAGAGGTATCGGTTGTAGCCGGTTGGCTGCGCAAGCGCTGGAACTGCCCTGTGGCAATTGCGGGCATGAGCCTTGGAGGCATGGCCGCCGAGCAGGTGACGGCATGGTGTCACACCTGGCCCGCGGAGCTTCGGCCCGATGCAGTGCTGCTCTGCGCTTCCGGCTTCTACCCCGAGCGCATCATTGCAAACAGCAGCCTCTCGCGAGGGCTCGGCATATACCGCGCGGTTAGCCTTGCAGGCTGGAAAAAGCAGGACTTTGAAGCGCTCGGCCACCTTTTTCAGCCCGGGGTACAGCCCTGCATCGAACCGGGACGCATCATCACGGTCTTTGGCCGCTATGACACGATAGTCCCGTATGCCTACGGCAGGGAAATGGCCGGCGCATGGGCAGTGCCTGCAGAAAATATTATCCTCTGGAATACCGGTCATCTCGGGGTTCTGGTCGACATGGTGCGCACGCCGCAGGGCTTTCACATCTTCAGACGCGCGCTTGACCTGGCGCAAGACGCGTTCTTAAAGCACAGCAACTCCTAGGCCGGATTATTCATGATAAAAAATCAAAATCGTGGGGAGGCAGGGGCGCCAGGTCTTACACAACAACGAGCGACTGCCTGCTGCGCGCGGGCATCGAAAAAGAAATGTTCGCGGAAGCACTCCTCAAGAACCAGTTTCACCTCACGGTATAGAAGCGGAAAAACTCCGAGCTTTTCAAAAATTTCATCGTAGGCAAAGAGCGCGCCGGTGTAGTTGAACATGTCGCCAAAAACAACGATGTCGGCAAGGCGGGCAATATTTTTAATGGCCGGGATGGTGGTATACAGGATCGATGCCCGCGCATAAACAAGGCAGGGTGGCTGGATTTTTCAATAAGGGCCTGTGCCGGGGCAGCTCTGAGGGCAAACGCAGCCGGTGCCCTCGCGGGTCGGAACCGGAGGAAAAACAGCATGCGCGGTTTGATGAAAAAGGGCTGAACAAACAGCCTCCTTTACCGGTCATAGGACATGGTGCGTTGTGCCAGCCCTTTCTGAGGGGTGGTTTGCGGCTGCAAATCCGGCCTGCCGCCGGCATGTGAGCCATGGGGGCCGTCATGGCCGTGCTGCCGGGTGCTTTTGGTGTCGACTAATTTTTTCAGAAAGTCAATATATCCCTTCATATGATCTGATTCAACCTTAAGCTCTTCAGAGGCTGAAGCCAATTCTTCGGCATTGGCGGCATTCTGCTGGGTCACGGAATCTATCTGCGCGACAACCTTGTTGATCTGATCAATGCCCTCGGCCTGTTCGCGGGAGGCCCCTGAAATACTGGACACCAGTTCAGCCACTTTTGCCGCCTTGCCGGATACTGCGCCGAAGGCCTCATTTGTTCTTATCATCAGCGACGAGCCGTCATTAATTTTGCCGACCGTGGTTTCAAGAAGGCTTGCCGTATTCTTTGCCGCCTCGGCAGCCCGCAGGGCAAGTCTGCGCACCTCATCGGCAACAACGGCAAAACCCCTGCCTGAATCTCCTGCGCGAGCCGCCTCCACAGCGGCATTGAGGGCAAGCAGATTTGTCTGAAACGCAATTTCGTCAATTGTTTTTACTATCTGGGAGGTCTCCTGGCTCGACCGGGATATTGAGGCCATGGATTTGCTCAACTCGGTTATGGACGTATTGGCATCTTGTATAACCTGATGCGCCTCTGCCATGAGACTGTCTGCCTGCGTGGCATTGGCTGCATTGCGCTTTGTCATGGAGGACATTTCTTCAATTGATGATGAAGTCTCCTCCAGTGCGGCGGCCTGCTCCGAGGACGCCCGGGAAAGCAGCGTGCTTGATTCCGAAAACTGCTGCGCGCAGGTGTTGAGATGCATGCCGATCTGCAAAAGCCCGTCCGTGGCTTCATTTAAGGGCTGGGAAATAGAATGGGCGAGCAGCTGTAACAGCAGCAGCACCAAAACGGCAAACAGGCCTATCAGGGTAAAGGTTGTAGTGCGTACGGATTTAACGCTGGCGACTGCATAATCGCTGGAAAACCCGGTCCCGAGTATCCAGCCCCAGGGCTTGAACATTTTCACATAGGCATGGAATTTAACAGGCGCATCTGATCCCGGGGGGGCTATATAATATTCGATGTTGCCCTCCCCCTGCTGACTGCACAGACTTACCGCATCCGCGTACACCTGTTTGCCACGGGAATCTCGAAAGCCGCTCAGACCTGAGCCCTCCAGTTCTGGCCTGAGCTGATCGGCAATCATTTTAGGAGTGCTGTCATTAATCCAGAAACCAGTCCTGTCTTCATAGCGTAAATTTTTAACGGCTGCCGCAGCGCGTTTTTGAGCTTCCTCCAGCGTCAGCTTCCCCTCCTGCACAAGTCCGTCATATTCGGTGAAAACGATAAAAGCCGAATTGACAACCTTTTTTGAGGCGTCAAGCTTCTCTGACAAAATGCTTTTTTGCAGATTGTAGGCTACTAGAACAACAGAAAACATGAAAAACGGCACCAGTATGGCGGTTAGAATTTTCATTTTTGTCTTGATGTCTTTTTTATTTATCATTGCATGCCCCAATGGATAGTGAAAAATATATCATAAATAGTATATTTTGTAAGAATCGCAAATAGGGTATATTGAAAAACATCGTTTGCTTTCGCTTTTTAGAATCGTATAGCCACAGCCGTTGTATCATGGATACCTTAATCCATTAAGAGCTCCCCTATGTAAAACATCATTTAAAAGCGATTAAAATGCTTGCCGTGGGAAAGCCTGTTTCCTGTTGCGCGCGGGCATCAAGAAAAAAATGCTCGCGAAAACACTCGTCAAGAACCGGTTTCACGTCGCGGTAGAAAAGCGGATATACGCCGAGCTTTTTGAAAATTTCGTCATAGCCGTACAGCTCGCCGGTGTAATTGATCATATCCCCGAAAACGACGATATCGGCAAGACCGGCAATATTTTTAATGGCCGGAATAGCGGTATATATGATCGACGCCCGATCATAGACCAGGCAGGGCGGCTCGACGATTTCCAGCAGAGCCTGCGCCGGAGACTGGTTAATGTCCCACTGCTGTGTGACGAGATTCAGACCGGAGTGCTGGCTTTTAATCGCGTCGATATTCTGAAGAATCGCGGGATTGGTGTCCGTGACGATGAGCTTTATTGAACTGTTCTTTTCGGCAAGCTTTCCCGCCATGACGCCGGTCAGGTGCCCCTTGCCGGCGCCGACTTCCAGCAGGGTTTTAACGCCCGCCTCATCGCACAGGCGGATGGCGCTTTCCGTTATTGTTTCGGCCATGAGCCGGTAGAGGGGGTTCCCTGCAGCTTCTTCAAACACCTTTCTCAGCTTCGGGTTATTCCAGTCCCATGCGCCGGCAGCATCCATTTCCATAACAACCTTTGTCAGGCGGTACTCAAACTTGAACGATTCCGGCACTTCGTCTTCGGCAACCGCCGTGCCGGCAAGCAGCCGGTCTGACTGCTCAGCCCACTGCTTCCAGCAGGCAAAGTGCTCCTTCATAAAACTGCAGTACCGGCTTTCCAGGTCAGCCAGTTTTTCTTTGATTAAATCCTTTGTCAGCATGCAGGCCCTTTCTGAATCGGTTTTTTTCAAAATGTGTCTGAAATGTTAAACCTTAACTGAGCGATTATTTTGGCAGTCATTGGCTCCCGCCAAGCAGGGGCAATGGCTTGGAGCGGATTCATGCGGTGCGTTTGTTTTACCCGGAGGGTAAACGCACCGCATGCCTCGCAGGCAGGCAGAATGCCTGCCGAGAATGAGCGCAAAGCCATTTCCCTTGCTTGGCTGCTCACTAAATCGCTCAGTTTAGATTAAAACAAGGCCTCAAGCCCCAGATCGGCAATCTCTTTGCCAAAAGCATGCTCGACCATGATTCCTCCGGGGTCTTTCTCCAGCATATTCGTGCGCATTGCCTGCCGCCGCTCGATCAGGCGCTGCATATAGGCCGGGTCCCGCGGCTCGTCCTTCTCCCACAGGCTGTGGTACACGTTGAGATAGTCCAGAACAAGCTTCAGCATCCGGTCCTGATGCTGCTTGGTGCTGGGGTGAAAGTCGGCGTTAATGTAATACGGCGACACCATGGCGCGGAACCAGTTGGGGTTACGGCCCGAAACAGTGGGATAATACTCTTTGCTCGCTTCCCATATATCTTCCAGGGGATCAAGATACTTCTCCATATACGGAATATCGCAGATGCAGTCCGCTGTCGGGTAAAAATCAAGAATCAAGAAACTGCCTTTTTCGCTCTCGGCCCAGAACGTGGAAAACACCGGCAGGGCGTGCCGGTCATCCGGCCAGATGATAGTGGTGTAGCACATGAGCTTGTCCTTGAAAGACTGCACGGTTATGGCTATTTTTTCAAGCTTCGGGGCCGCGTACAGATACTTGTAGCTCCACAGAATCGGCCCGCCCTTGAGATCCCACAGGGGCCGTATGTCCTTGCCTTTATACGTCTCCATCTTCGTGCCGCCGAACTTTTCAAGCGCCTTGAGCATTTCTTCGCCGTAGGGGGGGAAGCTGTATTCTTCTGCCATTAAATTCTCCTTTTCATACTGTGTTCTCACTCACATTTGTATCCGGAGGTGCGCAGCATACCGCGCACCTGCCAGTATGGTCAGCGACAACCTACACCGCCGGCATGCCGTTGAGCTCGCGCATTTTATTGATGAGCGCCTTCACCTCGCCGGGGAACTGCTGCCACTCCTCTTCGGTGAACACCTGCCGGCCCGGCGACGCCACGCTGTTGGGGTCGAACACCTTCCTGATCTTGCGCATGAAGAGATGGGCGTTCGGGCCTGCCTCGGGGAACATGGTCGTGAAGGGTTCTACATTCACGAATGCCATCAACTGGGGCCCCAGATTATTTTTCGCAACTACGGCCGCGCCGTAGATGCCAAACCCCATGGCCCTGCGGATCTCGTCGGGCAGAACCGGGTCGGGATAATTGTCGGTCTCAAACAGGCAGAAGTGCCCGCGCTGCAGGGCATAGACAAAGGGCGTGTCGTCAGCCCCTCCCCGGTCGGTAATGTCGAGCTCGCCGAACATATCAAGTGCCTTTTTCCACTCCCGCGAAACCGTAAGCGCGCTTTCCAGGGGCCCCACGGGCAGCCACGCGTTTGCGTAAAACTTGCGGTTCATGCGGTAGCCGTGCACGTGGCGGATGCAGTCATAGTTCCACGGCCGCAAGGCTTCCAGCACTTCAGGCTTATGCTCCTCTGAAAGCAGGGTCCCGCCTGCCTCGTCAATAATCTGCCGCACGACCTGCTCCTCGTAGGCAATCTGTTTGTCCGAGGTCGTATTGGCAAGAATGACATAGCAGTTCCAGTCGGGGAAAAAGTGCTCCTTGCAGCGCTTGATAGTCACGTCCTGCGTGGGCGAGCAGTAAAAGGCCGAATAAACGCCCGTGGCATTAAGTCCGATGCCAACGCCAGAGTGGCAAATCTCGCGCATTGCCCGTAGCTGGCTTTCGAAATCCGGAAACTCCGCCCAGAGGAGCTTGTGGTTTTTCAGGGGCTCCGGTGGGTTGTCGTATTTCTCATCATGTACGTCGACAAGGCTCGGCCTGCCCGCGGGAAGCTCGGGGAATGATTCTCCGCCCGTCCAGGCATGGAGTTTCACCGTGATCTCAACGACAATACCGTTCGTGCCGAGTCCGGAGCGCTGCAGCCCCATAAGGTCCGGCCCGGGCCCATATTCCCAAAAGTCCCCGGCCCGGGGCATGCACCGCGACCCTGTCTCCAGTATGTCGCCGTCCGGGAGCACCATCTTGACGCTCACGATATTGCGGTTGAAGAGGCCGTACTTCAGATCCGTCTGCCAAAGACCTGCAAACGCGAACTGCGAAGAGAGCTTGCACAGCGTTGTGGCAAGGGGCGTGCCGCCGTTCCACAAGCCCCGCTTCATGGCCTCGGCCTGCAGCTGGGCATAATCCACATACGGCTCAAGCGTGGCGCTCATGTTCTGCGTATCGATGCCGACGACCCGGTTCATGCGCGACAGATGAATGATGAGGGTCGGCTCCTGATTGGTGGGATTGCAGAAGACCTGGCCGTTGGTGAAAGGGATAAACGGGACCGAGTAGCGGTTGCAGATTTTCACAATCGCCTGCACCTCATCGATCGAGGCCGGCAGCACAGCGCAGGCCGGCAGCACATGGGGATCTTTTTCATGCTTTTTAAGAAAGCTTGCGCCCTCGATGGACATTTTGCTGTAGGTCTCGACAACGGAGCGCTGCTCATATATCCACTGCTCGCCGACCACATTTTGCAGGGCCGCATAAACGGGCCGGGGCAGCTTTTTCTGGAGCACCTTCTTTTTTGTTTCACTCATTGTCTGTTTCCTCCATTACAACCGTTTCAGCGGTTTCAACCGTTCAAACTCTTCAATCTGTTCTTTTCCTGAACCCTGAACCCTTTATCCTGGCTACCCGATGCCCAGCGCCCTGACCATAAGCTGCGTCAGGTCATAGAGCTTCATGCCGTCGCTCATTTTGTCGATGGCCTCGCCAAGATTCTGCTCGCAGAAGGGGCAGGCCGTCACAATGGCGCTTGCGCCGGTTTTTTTCGCCTCGCCGATGCGCTTGACCGCGGTCTTCTGTGCAAAGTCGCGAAATGCCGTGCGCACGCCGCCCCCGCCGCCGCAGCACCATGACTGGTCCTTTATGCGCTCCATCTCCACGAGCTCCATGCCCGGCATGGCCCGCAGGAGCCTGCGCGGCTCTTCATAAATGCCGCAGTGGCGCCCGAGATGGCAGGGGTCATGCCAGGTGGCGCGCAGGGGCTCGCTGTTTTTAAAAACCAGCCTTTTTTCCGTTACCAGCCGGTCGAAATACTGCGAGCTGTGAAATACTTTTGCCTGTAGCGAAGGAGCATTCGGGATCTGGGGGTAGTCATGCGTAAGCGAGCGGTAGCAGCCGGGGCAGAAGGTGACGATCTCCTTAACGCCCGTGTCGTTAAGCCGCTCGATATTGCGCCTTGCAAGGCTCATGAAGGTATCCCGGTCGCCGATGCGGGCCACGGGGCTTCCGCAGCAAAGCTCCTCCTTACCAAGAATCCCGATGTCGACATTCGCGTGCAGCAGAATCTGGGCCGTATTCTGCGTGATATGCCACAGCGTATTGTCAAAGGCCGAGGTGCAGCCGACGAAAAAAAGAACCTCAGCCCTGTCTTTGTTCGCATCTTTTATGGGAAGCTTCTTCGCCCACCGGTCGCGCTGCGTGCGGGGCTGCATCCACGGGTTGTCATAGTTTTTAACGCTTTTTATAAGGGCCTTGTGTTCCGGCATGGGCCCGACCCCGTCGCGCACCAGCTGTGCCCGCAGCGTTTCATTGACCTGCAGGGGCTCCTTGTCCTGCAGGCGCTGGCAGTTCATTTCGCAGGCGCCGCAGGTCGTGCAGGTGTAGATGAACTTTACTACCTCAGGGGCGTCTTCATAGTCGAAATCCCCTTCAAGCAGCGCACGCGCGATGTGCATTTTGCCCATTCCCGAATAGGGAAATATTCGGTATTCATGAAAGGCGGGGCATACCTCGGAATACTCCGCGCTCTTGACGTTCCAGCCCCAGTGGTTCTGGCACCAGTTGCACCGGGCGCAGCCCCAAATGGAGTCGCGGTAGTCGGCAAGCTCTTTCTCGAAAAACTTCTTCTCCGGCTTTATATCGTAATACGACATGAGGTTAATCTCCTTTACCCATGAGGGGTGTCTAAGTTAAAAACAGAGTTGACCCGGGTTCATAATGTTGCACGGGTCAAGTTCGTGCTTCAACTCCTGGAGCTTCTTGGTATAAGAACCCGCCCTGCGAAACACCATGTCGGCCCAGACGCCATAGGGCCTGTCGAAAAAGGCGCCTTCGTCGATCATGCGTTCGCTCACGTCGCGCCACAGCGCCTTTACCCGGTCTGTCTCGCGGCTGTCCCGGGGGTTGCAGTGAAAATCAGCCTCGCAGTGATACGCCCTGCCGCGCTCAAGGGGCAGGACGTAGACGCCCACATCCTGCAGCGGGTAATTATAAGTATTGATAAGCTCCATGACCGTTTTCTGAAAATCCGGGAACCGGCGCAGGGTTGTTTTAAATGCGAGATTGTGCACGGAGCCGCGATAGCAGAATTTTTTAAGGATGCCCCAGGGCCGCAAAAGCTCGGCAAGCAGGCAGTCGCGCAGGCGGCCATCCTCATACAGGGGAAGATGAGCAGCGGCGCAGACAGACTGAAGCGCCTCTGTCTCATAGGCGATTTTTCTCTCGGGCATGCGCGGCCCGCCGCTGATGCACACGGCCAGCAGCCATGCCGGCAGGCTCGCCCGCAGGGATTCAAACTCCTGAGAGGGTGTCATGGGGGCGGGAAACTGCTGCGGCACCGCCCAGTCCGTGCAGAGCAGTGCGGCGGCATTAAAGGCATTCAACATGAAGCACTCAAGCCCTATTTCTTTTCCCTGCAGCATGCGCAGGGGCTCCACGGCCTCGGGGAATGAATCAAAAGGAATCAGAAAAAGATTTCGCGAACGGGGCAGATATTCAACCTTGATGTTCATTTTCGTCATAATACCCAGGGTGCCCTGGGCGCCTGTCCAGAGCCTGTTCAGCATGGCCCGCACAGGCCCCATGGGCGAGCCGGGCCTGACGCCTGATGCCCACAGCCCCGTGCGAAACAGCTCTCCTGTGGGCAGCACGATCTCGGTGTCCATAATAAGTTCATTGCCGTATTCAAAACTCGCGGCCGCAAGGGCGGGATCCCGCTCAAGAAAGCTCGTCAAAGCGGAACGGTTCGGGTGAACGCCAAGGGGAAGCATCGCCCTGAGGCCATGCCGCTCAAGTTCGTCCTGCAAAGAGCTTGCGGTAACGCCCGGCTCAATCACGCACGACCAGTTCTCAACGTCTACGGCAAGTATTTTATTCATCCTCGACAGGTTCAGCACGATGCCGCCCTCGCGGGGGACCGCTGCGCCCTGGAGATTGAGGCCTGAGCTGAACGGCACAAGCGGCACCCTGGTTTTGTTGGCGTATTTGACAACTTCCTGAACCTGCTCGACGGTGTGAACAAACGCCACAAGGTCGGGCATGCGGGGGGCAACAAAGCTCTGGTCGCGTGAGTAGGCCAGAAGCGTTTCCTGGTCGTCATGCACGGCGTCGTTGCCGACAATGCTCATCAGATCGTTTTTGATGGACATGTTCCCTCCTGTAATGTTTGTCAGTTGCGCGTATTTCGGCGGGCACGGATTGTCTGCTACCTATAGCGTGACACATTAAATGACCGCGGTCAATATTTTTTATGACCGTGGTCAATATTTTTTTAAAAAAAGACTTCGCGCCCTAACTCAATATCTTCAATGAACAGCATTGGCCCTAACCCTGATTATTCATCGCAGGTAGTTCGGCGACCTGCCGGGCCGGGCTGCCCTAGCGGGGTTCGCGGGCAACGCCCTGAAGCATAAGCTGGCTGACTTCACGGATGCGCTCGATGCACTGCTTTTTCGTTTTTATGAAGCCGTTGGTCCAGTAGATGACATACATGGTGTAGATCGCAAATACCATTTCCGCGAGGTGGCCCGAGTCTATGTCGCAGCGTATCTCTCCTCGCTGCTTGGCCTCGTCAAAAAGCCCGGCAAGCTGGCCCATCAGGTTCCGCTCATTCCTGTTGCTGCCCGTGCCGAGATTCACGACGCGCTCTTTGATGAGCACGGTTGAAAATTCCTTATTGGGGAATATGTATTTGATATACGTCGTGATCAGCAGCTCGATTTTATCGGAAATATTTGAGAGCAAGGGCATTTTCAACTCGATTTCGTCGCTGCTTTTGGAAATCTCCTTATCGAGAAAATACAGCAGCACGTCCTCTTTTTTCGGGAAAAAATTATAGAATGTTCCTTTAGCAATATGTACCTGCCGGGTGATGTCTTCAACCGTGGTCAGGTCGAACCCTTTTTTGGTAAAAAGATCGATGGCCGCGAGCAGAATTTCTTCCCGCCGGTTTTTCTTCTGTGTTTCACGTTTCCCTGGCATGCCGGACTGCCTCCGTATTCATAGTAACCCCTTGAGCACTATAAAAAGCAGCGGCATGCCTGTCAATTTAATTTTAAGCGTTCTAATTAACCGCCCCATGTCTGCCGGGCAGCGCTATTAAAAATGGAGCCTAAAAAAATAAGTTGCACGCAAAGTATTTTATTGACCGCGGTCATTTTTTTTAGTACACTTAAGTTGTCAGTGAGACGATATTTTCATCTGCGACGGGAAATCCGGATTCTGTTTAGAGCTTGTCCTGTGGTGTGTGTATATGTTACTCGCCAAAATCCATCGTTGCGAATCAGATATTTCACCCCATACCCCCACTCGAAGCACCCCTCCGGCGCACATGACTAAATTAGGCCTGGGCAAAAAGCCTTTTTGCGAACGAAGAAGTACGCACTAAGGGCGGACCCAACAAATTCAAAGTTCACGTTTGCCTTGCAGCCGGCAAACTGTTGCAGTTCAGCTTGCGACAATTAATTTTGCAAGGCGTCACCTTCAATAAGCTTGCAAGAATATTTTCAAAGACCATGCAGACTATTAAAAACTTGAATCGTGCGTGAACAGTCCACACAGCTATTACTTCTACTATCCATCTAATTGGCTAGGATTGACAAACACAGCTGCAGTTTTGTTTACACCAAAAAGAAAAGCTTCAAACCCACCAAAATTTGAGGGTCCCCTCTGGATTGCTTTCACTCTCACA
>Ga0118677_10014681_pt1 | contig 11002 bp, 8 predicted proteins | sample AliMusrvi5mmetaG_FD_86154 | JGI IMG/M metagenome (GOLD analysis project Ga0118677, IMG submission 86154)
GCGCCATTTCCAACAGGAACGATCCGTCGCCGCAACCAAGGTCCAGCTCCAGCGGGCGTCCGTCGCGGCAAATCTCCGCACGATCCAGCCGCCGGAAAAAGTCGGCTGGCACGAATTCCCCGGCCATCGCTGGCCGGGGCAGGATATTGAGCGCTTGGCGCTTCAAGGTTACTTGTTGAGGACCTTCATCTTGTGGACGCCGAAGACTGCGGAGTCGCCCAATTCCTCTTCGATGCGGAGGAGTTGGTTGTACTTCGCGATGCGGTCGGAGCGGCTCATGGAACCGGTCTTGATCTGGCCGCAATTGGTGGCGACGGCGATATCGGCGATGGTGCTGTCTTCGGTTTCGCCGGAGCGGTGGCTGAGGACGGCCGTGTAGCCGCTTTCCTTGGCCATTTCCACGGCATCAAAGGTTTCCGTGAGGGAACCGATTTGGTTGACCTTGACGAGGATCGAGTTGGCGACACCCAGTTGGATGCCTTTGGCGAGGAACTCGGTGTTGGTGACGAAGAGGTCGTCGCCGACAAGTTGGGTGGTCTTGCCGAGTTTGTCGGTGAGGACTTTCCAGCCATCCCAATCGTTCTCGTCGCAGCCGTCCTCGATCGAGATGATCGGATATTTCTCCTTCAGTTTGCCATAGTAGGAAACGAGTTCCGCGGCGGTCTTGACGGATTTGTCGGATTTCTTGAAGACGTAGGCTTGTTTCTTCTTGTCGAAAAACTCGGAGCTGGCGACGTCGAGCGCGATGGCAATGTCGGTGCCCACCTTGTAGCCGGCTTTTTCGATCGCCTGGCAGATCACGTCGAGCGCGTCATCGGCGTCCTTGAGGGTGGGGGCGAAACCGCCTTCATCGCCGACGGCGGTGGAAAGGCCGCGGTCATGCAGGACTTTCTTGAGGGTGTGGAAGACTTCGGCACCGTAGCGGAGCGCTTCGCGGAGCGTGGGTGCACCGATAGGCATGATCATGAACTCCTGGAAGTCGATCGGGGCATCCGAGTGGGCCCCGCCATTGATGATGTTCATCATCGGAACGGGAAGCACCTTGGCATTCGGCCCGCCGAGGTATTTGTAAAGCGGGATGCCGAGTTGGGCGGCGGCGGCTTTGGCCACGGCCAGCGAAACCCCGAGGATCGCATTGGCCCCCAGATGTTTTTTGGTCGGAGTGCCGTCAAGCGCGATCATCGCGGCGTCGATGGATGCCTGTTCGGTGGCGCAATAGCCGAGGATCACCGGGGCGATCCTGGAGTTGACGTTCTCGACGGCCTGGAGCACGCCCTTGCCGAGAAAACGCTTCTTGTCGCCGTCGCGCAGTTCGACAGCTTCGTTTTCGCCGGTGGAGGCACCGGAGGGAACCGAGGCGCGTCCGATGGCACCGCCTTCAAGGTGCACGTCAACTTCAACAGTGGGATTGCCGCGCGAATCAATGACTTCGCGGCCGCGGATTTCAACAATGGTAGTGTAGTCCATGGTAGGGTGGGTGTGGTGAGATTCTTGCTTGGAACAAAGAAAGACTCAAGACTTGAAGACTCAAGACACAAGAATAGAGCCGAATATGACCAGAAATGAGCAGAATATGCCGAGCGGCTGGTGTCACGATACACCGGCGGCCTGCTCAAGACCGGAACCCAAACACTCACCCTGTCGGGGACCAACACGTTTACCGGACCAACCCGCGTTCAAGCCGGCGTGCTGGCGGTGAGCTATGCCGCCTCGCTGGGGCGCGGCAGTCTGGAGATCGCCGACGCGGCCAAGCTGCGCCTGGATGACAAAGGCACGCGGCAGGTCGCCGCGTTGTCCGTGGCGGGCAAGGACCAGCCGCCGGACACCTACGGTTCCGCCGGGTCCAATAAAGGGAAACCCATGAAACTCATTGCCGAGAATGGCAAACTGGCTACGTTGACGCCTGTAGAGACAAAACAATATGACTAAAAGAATCATTCTATTTGTGGGAGCCGCGGTTTTGCCTGCTGCGGTGTATGCCGCCGGGCCAGACGCGCAGACGGGTTCGAGGGATTACCCGGTCAATCCGGTGCCGATGAGCCAGGTGCATCTGAATGATGTTTTCTGGAAACCGCGCATCGATATCAATTCCAGTGTCACCCTGCCGAGTTGTTTCAAGAAATGCGGGGAGACCCGCATTCCGAACTTCAGGCGTGCGGCCAAACTGCAGGATGGCGGGTTCCAGGGGGATCCATTTGATGATTCCGATCTCTATAAAGTGTGTGAAGGCGCGGCCTATTCGCTGGCTTCAAAACCCGACGCCGCACTGAAGAAGCAGCTCGACGACCTGATTGCCCTGTTCGGCAAAGCCCAGCAACCTGACGGCTATCTCTATACCTCGCGCATCATACATGGCGACAAGGCGCCCGGCCGCGCAGGACCGGTTCGCTGGCTCAATGAAATGGGCGGTGTTACCGGTGATGACAGTCATGAGTTATACAATGCCGGCCACATGATCGAGGCCGCTGTCGCTCATTATCAGGCCACTAACAATCGCGCCTTCCTGGACATCGCGGTCAAACTGGCGGACTTGATTCAGAAAACCTGGGGTCCGGGCCCCGAGCAGCTCAAGATTTCACCCGGCCACCAGGAAATCGAACTCGCGCTGGTCAAGCTCGGTCGTGCAACCGGCGAGCAGAAGTACCTTGATCTGGCAAAATTCCTGCTGGATTGCCGGGGGCACTATCGCCGGCCGGCGAATGTGAAGTCTGCTTTTCCGGATTCTTATTATTCCAACGAAGTTCCGCTGACGAATCTGACCCATGCGGTCGGGCACTCGGTGCGCACCGGATACATGCTTTCCGGCATGACGGACATTGCCGCGCTTTTTGGCGACCAGGGATACGCCAAGGCGGTGGATGCGGTCTGGGCGGATACCGTGGGCACCAAGCTCTATCTTCACGGCGGGATCGGTTCGGGTGTCGGCACATCGGAGGGATTTGGCAATGCCTACGAAATGCCCAACAATGGCTATAATGAAACGTGCGCGGCCATCGCGAATTGCCTGTGGAATCACCGGATGTTCCTGCTCCACGGCGATTCAAAATACATCGATGTGCTGGAACGCACGCTCTACAATGGTTTCCTCTCCGGAGTTTCCCTGTCAGGCGACCATTTCTTCTATCCAAATCCGCTGGTAACCAAGGGTGGCTATGCCCGCAGCGCGTGGTTTGGCTGTGCCTGTTGCCCGGTCAACGTTTGCCGCTTCCTGCCCTCGGTGCCCGGCCTGCAATATGCGGTGCATGCGGATGAGCTTTACGTCAATCTCTTCGCCGCCGGCACCGCCGAAACTGCCGTCGCCGCCACGCGTGTGAAGCTTACCCAGGAAACGCGCTATCCCTGGGAGGGGACGGTCAAGCTGACGGTTGATCCTGAAAAGCCGGCCCAATTCACCGTGCTGGTGCGCATTCCCGGCTGGGCGCGCAATCAGCCGGTGCCGACGGATCTCTATCGTTATGAGGACAAGCTCCAGCCCTCAGTGACCCTGGCGGTCAACGACCAGCCGCAAACGATCCAACTTCAGAAAGGCTATGCGACAGTGACCCGGACGTGGAAGAAAGGCGATGTGCTAACACTGAACCTTGCCATGCCGGTGCGGCGCGTGGTGGCGAATGACAAGGTGGCCGACGACGCCGGGCGCGTGGCGCTCGAACGCGGCCCGCTCGTTTATTGCTTCGAGGGCATCGATCACGGGAACGACGTGTTTCATCTCACGGTATCCGATGATGTGGTGCTTGATGCGAAGTTCCGCCCCGATCTGCTCGGTGGGGTGACGGCAATCACCGGCAAGGGCAAGGCGGCCGTGCGCAACGCCGCCGGATCGCTCGCCGGCGAGGCGGTCGCTCTAACTGCCGTTCCCTATTACGCCTGGTGCAATCGCGGTGCAGGCCAGATGCAGGTCTGGATGCCGCGCACGCTTGACAAGGCCGAGGTGCGTGGCATGGAAACCGCAGTTCGCTGGCCGGCCGACAAGGCCCATGAATGGTATGCCAAACAACCCTGGCTGGTCGGCTGCAACTTTATTCCCAGCACGGCGATCAACCAGTTGGAGATGTGGCAGGCGGATACTTTCGATCCGGTCACTATCGACCGGGAACTCAAGTGGGCCTCTGAGCTTGGATTCAATACAGTTAGGGTTTATCTCCATGATCTGGCCTGGGAGGCGGACGCGGCCGGATTCAAGAAGCGCATTGATCAATTTCTTGGTATTGCGGATAAGCACGGCATCAGACCCATGCTGGTTTTGTTTGATGACTGCTGGAATGCAAACCCGAAGGTTGGAAAACAGACTGAGCCACAGCTCGGTGTTCATAATTCGGGCTGGCTGCAGAGTCCTGGCCGGGATGTTGTGAATAACTCCGAGTCATGGCGGCGCCTGGAGAAGTATCTGAAGGACGTTGTCGGCACATTCGCCAAAGACAAGCGGGTACTGCTGTGGGATCTTTATAATGAGCCTGGTAACGAAGGGCAGGGCAATAAGTCTCTGCCTCTCTTGAAGAAGGCTTTCCAGTGGGCGAGGGAAATCAATCCGACTCAGCCCTTGTCTGCCGGTGTCTGGAGCGGACTCAAGGATCTTAACGATTTCCAGGAAGCCGCATCCGATGTGAGCACATTTCACAACTACAACGATGCCGGTAATCTGGCCGGGCAGATTGCCGGATTGAAGAAACACGGGCGGCCGGTGATTTGCACCGAGTGGATGCGGCGGGGGAGCAGTGACGTAGCCACATGTCTGCCAATATTCAAGAAAGAGGGCGTGGGCTGCTGTAACTGGGGACTGGTTGCGGGTAAGACACAGACAATCTATCCATGGGGTTCCCCAAAAGGCGCACCGGAACCGAAAGTCTGGTTCCATGATCTGTTAAAGAAGGACGGCACGCCGTTCAGTGAAGATGAGGCGGCGATGTTTAGGAAACTTACGGCGAAGAGTCGTGCGGATACTGGAGAGTTATGAAAATAAAGAATAAAACTGAATTGTCACGAGAGTTGCGGGGCGCAAGATTATCTGTGAAATGTCGGATGAAAATGGGAACCTCTGGGCCCGCGAAGCCGGCCATGACCAGCCTCTGACCACCTGCGTCTCTGGCGGATCAGCCGATCCGCAACGCGTGGGCGAACTTTCGGATGTCATCAGCTTCCACGATTACTCGAGCCTGGCCAATGCGAAGAACCTGGCGGGGCCGTTGCTGGCCATGGGCCGGCCGGTCCTCTGCACCGAGTGGATGGCGCGCACGGCCGGCAGCCGCTTCGAGACGCACCTGCCATATTTCAAAGAGAACAAAATCGGCTGCTGGAACTGGGGCCTGGTGGCGGGGCGCACACAAACCTATTTTCCGTGGGGGTCGCCAAAGGGCGCCCCGGAGCCAAAGCTGTGGTTTCACGACATCCTGCGCACCAACGGCACTCCTTTCGATGCGAGGGAAGTCCAGTTCATCAAAGTGACCACGGGCAAGTTGTCAGCAAGTGCTCTGCCCCAGCGCAAGATGCTGGTGCCAACGGCGGAAAAATCGTCCGTCCCGTGGCATTACACCCTGGAGCAGCCGGCCGCCGATTGGTTCAAGCCCGGATTCGCCGCTTCCGGCTGGCAAGCCGGCGCGGCCCCATTCGGCACGCAAGAACTTCCCATCGCCCGCAAGCCGAACACGCAGTGGACCAGCGCTGATATCTGGCTGCGTCGCGAATTCGACTGGCCCGCTGACCTGACCGCCACGCCGGTGTTGTTGGTTCATCACGATGAGGATGTCGAGATCTACGTCAACGGTGTGTTGGCTGGCAAGGCCGGCGGATTTTCTTCCGAATACGAAGAGTTGGTCATCACGCCGGAGGGAGTGGCGGCGTTCAAACCCGGCAAGAACCTGCTTGCCGTCCATTGTCACCAGACGACGGGCGGGCAATACATCGATGTTGGCATCTTCATCGAAGTGGCAGGCAGTAAGTAACAAGGGCGCAGACTGTGAGACAGAAAAAATGAACAAGGCCATCATCCAAAGGGCAACGACGTGCGCCATGCTGGCGGCGGGGATCATGATCGGACGGGCGGAACGCGCCCACGCGGATGATCCCGAGGACACGTCGCTGCCCGTGTCGGCTACGGGGGGCCAGCCGGTCGGGGTGCCGGTCATCGCCCAAGCGGACGGGAAACCGGCTCAGGAAAACGAGCCGCCTGTGAGCAAGAGCAAGCAGCCTAACACCTTCAACTGGGCAAGCGCCATTGCCGGCCATTGGAGTGACGTTTCCAAATGGACCAATAACCTGGCCACCGGAACGGCGCCCATCCCTAACGGCCGGCAGGATTATGTCCTCAATTTCAACCAGCCGGGAAACTATGCCGTGGTCAATGACCTGCAGGATGGGTTGATGCTCAATCAACTGAACTCCAGCGCGACTTCCATGAAGGTGGAGGGCTGGAGCATCGCGTTCGCCGCCAATGGTGCCACCGCCGCCCAACCGCAAATCCAGCAGACCGCCCCGGGCGCAGTGGCAATTTCGGTCCCGGTCAAACTTACTGCCAATTTGATAGTAGACGTGATGCGCAACGGGGATGTGACTCTTGGCGGCTTGGTGTCGGGAACTGGCGGGTTGGTCAAGAGCGGCGATGGGCAGTTGCGTGTCACCCATGCGAAAAACACCTATACCGGCGGAACCATTATCAACGGAGGCTCGCTCTGCATGTATGTGGCGAATGAGGGACTTGGGTCCGGCCCAATCACCCTGAATGCCAACGGCACACTCGACCTGGAACACGTCAATGGATCGAATCCGCTGATTTTGAATGGCGGCACCATCCATGCCGGTAACGGGTTCGGGGACAGTTGGAATGGCCCCATGATGTTGAACGGAAACACCCAACATCACGTCAACCGCGGATTTCGTGCTCTGTGGCGGCATGAGCGGGCCGGGCGGCTTCACGCATCTTGGCGGCAGCGGTGGTGCCGGCCCGACGAACAGCGGGACGGTAACCCTCGCCGGCATCAATAACTATGACGGCCCGACCATTGTCAGGCGGGGCACGTTGCGGGTTCTCAAGGCCTCATCGCTTTACCATGCGGATCCGGCGGGTTGGATACCGGCGCGAATCACCGTTCACCCCTCTGCCACGCTGGCGCTCAACGTCGGCGGCCCGGACGAGTTCACGGGAGCGCAGGTTGGGACGCTGTTGAGAAACCTGACGTCGTCAGTCATGGATAACGGTTTGATGGAACGTGCGGTTCTTTGCCTGGATACCGCCAACGCCAAGAACCCGGTGGTGATCCCGAATGATATTGCGGACTCCAAGGGGTCCGGCGGCGGCGCGTTCCTGCTCAGGAAATGCGGCGCCGGGACCCTGCAACTTGCCGACTCCAACACCTTCACCGGCCCGACCACCGTGAGCGCCGGCACGCTGGCACTTGCCACCGCGCACAGCCTCGGGGGAGATACCGAAGTCACCATATCCAACGGAGCGACCCTAGCCTTGAATTTCAACGGCGAAATGCGCGTCAGCAAACTCACCATTGACGGCAAGCCGCAGCCTGCGGGCACCTACAGCGCGGCCACCAGCCCCGGCTTCATCAAGGGAACCGGTGTCCTGAAATCCCAGTGAAACGCTAGAATCCTTGAACGAGCAATTATGTTACCATGGTTATCATCGTTCGTCACTCGTTGGCGAGACGCCAACGCTCCTTGAGGGCCGCGAATTGCGCTTCAGCGTTTTCGCAGCTTGCCCGCACTGCGAAGAAGCATACGCTGGCCCTGTGTTAGGTCATATGAAACATCCCGTCCCATGGCACCGGTTCCTGAGCGTGGTGGCGGGGCTGGCTTTCGCGGTGCAAGCGGCGGCAGCGGGTCAGCCGTGGTTTGCCCGCACCTGGCAGTCGGATGTGGGGTTGCCGGACAACTCGGTGGTGGGGATCGAGCAAACGCCCGACGGCTTTCTGTGGGTGGCCACCAAAACCGGACTGGCGCGCTTCGACGGCATGCAGTTCCGGCAATTTCCGCTGACTGCGGCCGGGGTGCCGGTTGGCATGATCCACGTCCTGTTAGCCGACCGGCGCGGCCGTTTGTGGGTGGCGACGGAGGGGCAGATCGTGATCTGTGTGGACCCGGGACGATCCACGGAAGTATTCCGCTTGAAACAGGGCCTGCCGGTCTCGGGAACGAGCATGATGGTGGAGGATGCCGAAGGCGCCGTATGGGTGTCCTATGCTAGCTCCAGCGTCGGTGTGGACGGCGAGGGGTTCCGTATTCAAGACGGACGAGCGCGCTTGTTCACGGCGGAAGACGGCCGCGGAAGACGGCTTGCCCAAAGCCGGTGTCAACCTCTTGGTGGTTGAGCCGGGTGGGCATCTGTGGTTTTCCGGGGCCGATCTGCTGGGGGTCTTGCGGGATGGCAAATTCCGCGCATTGGAGAAATCGGGGGTGGTGCGTATCACGGCCGCGCGTGGCGGGGGGATCTGGGGTTACTCGCGAGTGGGGCTCTATAAGTTCCGCGAAGGTGGCTCTCTGGTGAAGGTCGTCACCACGCCGCCGGAACTGGCCACTGCCAGTCCGACGGTTTTTCTCGAAGACCGCACAGGCCGCTTGTTGATCGGCACCAGTGAGGCGGGCCTGTTCTGTTACGATGGCACGGACTTCACCACTTTGCCCACGGCGCATCAAACGATCCTCAGCCTGAAGGAAGACCGCGAGGGAGATCTGTGGGTCGGCACCCGCGGCGGCGGCTTGAACCAATTGAAGCCCCGGCTCGTCGAGTTGTTAGCCACCGGTGCCAACGCCTCGCTCGAGGGCGTGCGCTCGGTTTGCCAGGACACCGAGGGACAGTTGTGGGCGGTCGTTTGGCAAAAAGGCGAGGTCCTGCGGAGCGCGGGCCAGTCCTTTGCGCCCATGTCCGCCAAAGACGGCTGGTCCGAGTCCAACGCCCAATGCGTGGCCGCCGATCCCCAAGGCGGGGTCTGGATCGGCACCCAATACATCGGGTTGCACCACTGGCAAAACGGGGTGGTTAACGAGATCCTCAACATGACCAACGGCCTGATCAGTAGCCGAGTCGATGCGCTGCTGACCACGCCCACCGGCGAGTTGTGGATCGGTGCCGGATTTGCCGAGCAGCCACCGCATTTCCTGCAGCGCCGACGCGCCGGGCAGTTCCAGACGTTCAGCTTGCAGGCCAGTTACGATTCGTGTCCAGGCGCGTTTTGCGGCACGGACGGGCGCTTGTTCTTTGCGATGCAGTCAGGAGTGGCGGCGGTCTATGCGGACAGTTTCAAAGACAGTCCGCAACCGCCTTCCGTGGTGATCGAGCGGGTCTTTCTCAATGGCAAGACGGTGGCGGCTTACCAGACCGACGCATCACTAACGGAATTGCCTGCCGCCGTGCCTGTCGAGTTGAGTCAGGCAGGTGCGCAGTTGCGCCTGCCACCCGGCCAGCGGCAGGTTGAGATCGCGTTCACGGCCCTAAGTTTCACCAAGCCGGAAGGCCTCGGGTTCAAGTATCGGCTGCAACCCTTGGAGAAGGACTGGGTGGAAGCGGGCACACGGCGGACGGCCATCTATTCGCAGCTTCCGCCCGGGCATTATCGTTTCGAAGTGAACGCCTGCAACAGCGATGGGGTTTGGAACCCGGCCTCTGCCGCGCTCGATCTAACAGCCGAGCCGTATTGGTGGGAAACCGCCTGGTTCCGGGTGGGTGCGGGAGGGATCCTGATCGCCGGCCTGGTTGGCGGCGTGTTTTGGGTGACGCGCCGGCGCACACACCGGAAGCTGGAGCGGCTGCGGGCCCAGCAGGCCTTGCAGCGCGAGCGCCTGCGCATCGCCCATGACATCCATGACGATGTGGGCGCCAGTTTGACCCGCATCTCGCTGCTTAGTCAGGCGGCCCTCGAAGACGCGGATCTGGGCCGTGACGCCAAGCCGAACCTGGGCCGCATCTATCAGACGACCCGCGCCCTCACCGGCACGCTCGATGAAATCGTGTGGGCGATCAATCCGAGCCATGACACGCTGGACAGCCTGGCCACGTTTTTCGCCGAGTGGGCCGGGGAATTCCTTGAACCGGCCGGGCTGGACCTGCGGCTTGACATTCCGGTCAGGTTGCCGGATTGGGCGGTGACGGCGGATGTCCGCCACAGCCTGTTTCTGGCCTTTAAGGAAGCCTTGAACAACATCATGAAACACGCCCGCGCCAGCGAGGTGACGGTCGCCTTGCAGGTCATGGACCACGGCATCGAACTCGCCATCCGCGACAACGGCTGCGGCTTCGTGGTGCCGGACCTGTCAGCGCCCGGCCCTGCCTCCGGGGCGGATGCGGGACACGACGGACTGGCGAGCATGAACCACCGCATGGCCCAGGCGGGCGGGCGTTGCACCATCGAGAGTGCGCCCGGACAAGGCACCCTCGTTACCCTGATTATGAATTTCATACCATGAATATGCCCGCATCATCCACTCCATCCACCGCCGCCCCGGGTTCCCCCCACGGGCGGACTATCGCGGTGTCCATCGTCGAGGACGACCCGGAGGCGCGTGGATTGTTAGAAAACTGGCTGAACGCCGCCCCCGGTTTCCGTTGCTCAAGTACCCACCCGGATGTGCCATCGGCCCTGGCCGGTTTGCCGGGCGTGCGGCCTGACATCGTGCTGATGGACATCAACCTGCCCGGAGGCACGGGCATCGATTGCATCCGCGAGTTGAAACCGCAGATGCCGCTGACGCAGTTTCTGGTGATCACGGTTTATGGCGATGCCAACTCGATCTATCAGGCGTTGGAAGCCGGGGCCACCGGCTACCTGCTCAAGCGCACCAGCAAGGAGGAATTGTTCGCCTCGCTGCGCCTGATGCAAGCCGGCGGCTCGCCGATGAGCAGCGGCATCGCCCGCCGCGTCGCCCAAGCCTTCCAGACCCCGCCGGTGACCGAGACGGTGGCGAAGGAGGAGCTCTCGGAGCGGGAATGCCAGGTTCTGGAATTGCTCGCGCGCGGCCATCCCGAAAAGGTGATCGCCGACGAAATGGGCATCAGCCGCCACAC
>Ga0118677_10014682_pt1 | contig 11001 bp, 10 predicted proteins | sample AliMusrvi5mmetaG_FD_86154 | JGI IMG/M metagenome (GOLD analysis project Ga0118677, IMG submission 86154)
AAGCGAATCGTTTCCGTTGGCCGCGACCGCGCCGCGAAACTCACCGATGTCGAAACCGGCCGCTTCATCGAAAACGTGAATCTACTCAAAGAACCGCTCACCGCGCTTGCCCGCCACCCGCGGCGCGACTGGGTCGCCATCGGCGGGGCGGAACGAATCCCTTATCTGTACCGCATGGACCGCCCGCGAGCCATGCGCATTGCCGACGATTCCACGCTGATCCGCAAATTCGAAAAGATGGACGGCCCGATCCTCGCGCTCGCCATTAGCAGCGACGGCCAGTGGCTCGCTGCCGGCGCGGAGGCAGGCGATGTGCGGATCTATAACGCCGAAACCGGCGATGTCGTGGAACTCAATACCGGCAACGCCAAAGTCCGCGATGCCTACGCCAAACAATCACGCCAACGCCGCGAACTGACCGCCGCGCGCATCCGCTCGCTCGGCGTGGACCTGCTGGAATTCGTCAACGGCGAAAACTGGCTGCCCGTGCTGATGGGCTTTTTCCACAAGCGCCGGCAACGCTCCGGCTGAGTTATATGATATTCCGATTGGCAAATGGAATCAGGACAAATTTCCTCCGCGCGGTATGGATCGCGGTGGCGACGGTGCTATTCCTGCGAGCGTCCGATAGAGCGGCGGCCCAGACACCGGATGCGACCGAGGACATCCGCCCGCCCAAAGCCCTGGTCGTGATTCCGCAGCCGGAGAAACCGCCCGTGGCGCTTTGGCTGGGCATCGCCGCCGGAGTGATCCTGTTAGGGCTGGTCGCGTGGTGGTGGAACAACCACCGCCGCAGGAAAAGCCTGCGCAGTCCGGCGGAAATCGCGCTGTGGTCCTTGGCGGAACTTGAAGTCATGCGCGAGGCGATCGCTGCCGAGGCGTTCGCCAATCGCGCCGCCGATACTGTTAGGAAATACATTGCGGAACGTTTTGGTCTGGCCGCACCGCGCCGCACGACCGAGGAATTCCTGCGGGATCTGGCAAAAGACGAGCACACGCCGCTCATCCGTCAGAGCGATCATTTGCGGGTGTTTTTGAAATCATGCGACATGGCGAAATTCGCTGCGTCGCCGCTGGATTCGGGCCAGCGAGGGGAACTCATCCGGGCGGCGCGAGGATTCGTTGCCGCTACCGCCTTGCCTGTTGCCAACACCAAACCCATGGGAAACACGCCATGAACGGGAATTTCCAATTGCTTCATCCGCAATTCCTGTGGCTGCTGGCCTGCCTGCCGGTGATGGCAATTTGGAAGGGCCGCTGGGGACGCCCCGTCGCGGTACGCATGCCGTCCACGCACGATGCGATCATGGTCGGCGCACGCCCACGTTCGACGATCGGCGGGTTTCTCGCCTTTGTCGGGCTGTTGGCATTGGCTCTGCTGATTGCCGCTCTGGCGCGGCCGCGTCTTGGCCGGGGGTCCACCGAAATCGAAGCCAGCGGGATTGACATCGTGCTTGCTCTTGATGTTTCCGGGTCGATGGAGGCGCTGGATTTCAAAATCGATGGCAAACCCGTCAACCGCCTGAATGTCATCAAAAAGGTGGTCGGCGAATTCGTAGGCCAGCGGCCTAACGACAAACTCGGGATGGTGGCCTTCGCCGGACGCCCGTATTTGGTGAGCCCCTTGACACTCGATCACGGGTTTTTGGCAAAACGCCTGGCGGATGTGAAGTTGGGGCAGGTCGAGGATGGCACCGCCATCGGATCAGCCATTGCCGCGGCGGTCAACCACCTGCGTGATTCAACCGCCAAATCGCGCATCATCATTCTGCTCACCGACGGGATGAACAATGCCGGGGCTGTCAATCCGCCCACCGCCGCCGAGGCGGCGAAAGCCCTTGGGATAAAGATATATACCATCGGCGCGGGAATCCGCGGCGATGCGCCGATCCCAGTCAGGGACATGTTCGGAGGGACTCATCTGCAAATGATGAAGGTGGATATCGATGAGGAAATGCTGCGCCAGATTGCCAACGCCACCGGCGGCCAGACATTCCGCGCCACCGATACCGATTCGCTGGTCAAGATCTATGACGCCATCAATCAACTCGAAACCACCACCCGCAAGTTGAAGAAATACCAGCAGTACGACGAGTTGTACCTCTGGTTCCTCATTCCGGGGTTATGTCTTTTGCTGTTGGAGTTGCTCTTCAACCAAACCCGCTACCGCCGCCTGCCATGAGGACCAACCGCAACCGCCCATCATGACCATGGATGACACATCCCTGCATTTCGCCCAACCGCTCTGGATCGTTGCCGGCGTGATCGTCTGCGCGGGCATCATCGCACTGTTCGTGCGCTTCGCGCGCCGGCGGGAGGCGGACCTTGCCAAGCTGGTTCATCCGCGGTTCCGGCAGCGTCTGACCGATGGTTTTTCCCCGTGGCTGCGCAATCTCAAGCGCGGGTTGTGGGTGCTGGCGGTGATGTTGGTGTTCGTGGCGATCGCCCGCCCGCAGAAGGGGTTCGAGTGGCATGAGGTGAAACGCCGGGGCATCGATATTCTCTTTGCCGTGGATACTTCGCGCAGCATGTTGGCCGAGGATCTGACACCCAACCGTCTGGAGCGCGCCCGCCTCGGCATCATCGATTTCGTGGCCCGCTTGGAGGGTGATCGGGTCGGCCTGATCCCGTTTGCCGGAAGCGCGTTCGCGCTGTGCCCGCTGACGCTCGATTATGACGCATTCCGCGAGTCGTTGACCGCGCTCGACACGGATCTCATCCCGCGCCAGGGAACGGATTTGGCCAGCGCGATCAGGGAGGCCGAGCGGTTGTTCGATGAAAATGGCAACAACCACCGCGTGCTGGTGCTTCTAACCGACGGCGAGGACCTCCAAGGCGACGCGTTCGCAGCGGCCAAAAAGGCAGCCAAGGATGGGATGGAAATCTTCACGGTGGGGGTTGGCAGTGCGGAGGGTGCCACCATGCCGATCCATGATCGATACGGCCGCACCGATTTCGTGCGTGATGCGGAAGGCCGGGTCGTCAGGACGGCGCTCGATGAAGCCACCCTGCAAAAAATCGCGGCGGAAACCCATGGGCTCTACGTGCCCCTCGGGCGCGGTGCCGAGGGACTCAACACGATCTATCAGGAAAAACTCCGCCTCGTGCCGCAGAGCGAATTGAGCCAGCGGATGGCGCGAATTCCGTTAGAGCGCTTTGAGTGGCCGCTGGGTGCCGCGCTTGCCCTGTTCATGCTGGAGTTCTTCCTCGGTGACCGGCGTCGGGCGTGGAAACCGGTTGCCGTGGCGCGTGGTGCCAAGACAGGCATGGCGGTCATTGGCATCATGGCGGCATGTGTCTTGACGAGCCGCGCGGCGGAGATGGCAGTGACACCTCAGGATCCCCGCTTGGTGTACAACCAGGGAACGGAAGCATACAACCAGGGGAATTTCGCCAAAGCCTCCGAGTCCCTGCAAGCATCCTTGCTCACTCCCGACCTGGCGTTGCAGCAAAGGTCCTACTATAATCTGGGGAATTCCCTTTATCGAACCGGCCAGGCATCCCTCGAAAAGGATCCCGAGGCCACCATCAAGACCTGGGAGAAATCCATCAAGGCCTATCAGGATTCCCTGTCCCTCAACACCTCCGACGAGGACGCCCGCTATAACAAATCCCTGGTCGGGAAAAAACTCGAAGAACTGAAGAAACAGCAACAAAAGGACGACAAGAAGGATAAGAAAGAAGATAAGGACAAAAAGGACGACAAGGACCAGAAGGACAAGCAGGACCAGAAGGACCAGAAGGACCAGAAGGACCAGAAGGACCAGAAGGACCAGAAGGACCAGTCTGACAAGTCCGACAAGTCCGACAAGTCCGACAAGTCCGACAAGTCCGACAAGTCCGACAAGTCCGACAAGTCCGACAAGTCCGACAAGTCCGAGCGGAAAGACCCGCAGGAGACCAAGGACGGTAAAGACAAGGACAAATCCGCGGCGGATGCCGCTGACAAGAAGGAGGGTGAGAAGTCCGGCGAGGAAAAGGATGCCGCGATGAGCAACGAGCGCGTCAAGAAGGAGGAGATGACCCCGGAGGAAGCGAAGCAATTGATTGAAGCGCTGCGTGATGACGAGCGTCAGGTGATCCCGATTCCGCAGCAACGGCGAACCCGTGTCGCCACTCCCGACAACTCAACCAAAGGCAAGACATGGTGATTCCGATTTCCATATCCGATTGTTTCCGCAGTTTTGCCAAGGTCATGGCGGCATGCCTGATGCTTGCCGCATCCCTGACAGCGCCGGCATCCGCCGTGGAGGTGGGGGCGCAGCTTGACCGGGATGCGGTCCCGGTGGGCAACGGTGCCCTGTTGACGCTGCACATCTCCGGCGGCCGGGCTGGCCAACCCGAAATTCCGGAGGTCCCGAACCTGATCGTTCAGCCCCGCGGCCAGAGCCAGAACATTGAGATCGTCAACGGCAGTATGTCAACTTCCGTAACCTATAACTATGCCGTGGGATCCAACACGCCGGGCGACTATCAGATTCCCGCGATCGAGGTCACTGTGGATGGAAAAAAATTCACGACACAACCGCTCAAGCTCAAGGTTCTCGATGCTGGGGCGGCGCAGCCGCCGGCGGGAGTCGCGCCCAACCCGGCTGGAGTGCCACCCGCCGGGGGACGGGAGCAGGATACCGGCGAGAAACGGTTCGGGTTTCTGACAATCAGCCCAGTGGCGCAGGACCGCAGTTATGTGTATGTGGGTGAGATCGCGCCGGTCCGCATTCAGGCGTGGATACCCGCCGATGCCCGCGCCCAACTGCACGGTATTCAACCGGAAGGCAAGGCGTTCACCTTGCACCACGTCAGTGACCGACCGCAGCAGTCCCAGGAAATCAAGGATGGAAAGCGTTATTTGGTGCTCACTTGGTATGGCGGCATCTCCGCGACCAAGGCCGGCAAGTATCCGGCCGCACTCTCGCTGGATGCCAGCGTGACCGTGCGCGACACCTCGGCCCCCAAACCGCGGAGGCGCATCGGCGGACCATTCGACGATCCGTTCTTTGACAATATCTTCGACGACATGAACGCGCCAATGATCCAAAAGGACGTCACGCTCAAGTCGGATAATCAGGAAATCGAGGTGCGCGCGTTACCCACGGATGGCAAACCGGGCGGATTCACCGGCGCGGTCGGCGAATTCAAGTTTGACGCATGGGACATGCCCGCCCAGTGGCGCACCGGCGAACCCGGACAAATCACCGCCCGCCTGAGTGGCACCGGGAATTTCGCGCTGATGAATGCGCCGGACATCACGCCGTCGGACGCATGGAAAACCTATCCATCCAAGGGCGAGTTCACACCGGGTGACGTCGCCTCGTTTGCCGGCAGCAAGAGTTTTCAATTCAACGCGGTGCCGCGCAAGGGCGGTGCGCAGGATGTGGCGCTGGCATTCGCATTCTTCAACCCCAAGTCAGGGACCTATCAAACCATCACCAGCCCGGTGAAAAAGATCCAGGTCGCCGGACAGGACATGGTTGAAATCAAACCCGCCGCCGCCCCGGCAGTGAAGGAACCTGAAAAGAAAAACGACGGCAACCTCGTCGGCCAACATCTAACTCTAACGCCGGCGGCCTCGCTTGTCCCACTGGTTTCCAAGCCGGCATTCATCTGGCTGATCGTCATGGGTGGCGGGTTGTGCGTGTTGGGAAAAATGGTCGCCTGGCTGCGGGCTTGGCGCGGGAATCCGGCTCGCGTCGCGCGGAAAGCGCTGGATCGGGCGACCCGTGAGGCGCTGCAATCCGCTGCCCGGTGCGCCGCCGCCGGCGATGTCGCCGGATTTTTTGCCGCCGCCCGCCTTGCGATCCAAGAGCACCTTGGCGCGTTGTGGAACCAACCGGCGCAAGCGATCACGCTGGCGGATGTCCATGCCCGCATCCCCGATGACTCGCCCGTTTCCAAATTCTTCCGCGAGGCCGACCGCCACGCCTACAGTCATCAACACGTCGGCGAGATTTTGCCCCAATGGCGGACGCTGCTGGATGAGTCCCTCGCATACCTAACAACCAGCCCCCCGCTGACATGATGCGTTCGTTCCTCCTCGGCCTGATCTTGTTGCCAGCGGGAAACCTGACGGTTTTAGCGGCGGCTCCCGCGGCATTCGATCAAGCGAACCGTGATTTCCATGACGGTCGGTTCTCCGCAGCGCTTGTCAGTTATGAGAAACTCCTCGCCGACGAAGGTCCGCGCGCCGCGATTTACTATAACCTCGGCAATTGCCATCAGCGGCTCGGGCAATACGGATCCGCCATCCTCGCCTACGAACGCGCCCGTCTGCTCACGCCGCGCGACCCGGATTTGTTAGCCAACCTCGCGCTTGCCCGCAAGGCTGCCGCCGCTTTTGAGGAAAGCGGCGAGCATCGATATATGGATGCGGCGGCCAACTATCTGAGTCGCAACGAGTGGTCATGGCTCATTGCCGGTGGAGCGTTGTTTTTGGGCGGCCTCGCCGCAGGGTGCGGATTCTTCGGGCTGCCGCGCCGCGGGTTGCGACAGGCCGCCCTTACGGTGGGCAGTCTGGCGGTTCTCGGGATGATTGCCGGCACCGCCGCCCTCTATCATCGCCGCGACGAAGCGGATCATGGCATCGTCCTATCAGACAAGGCCGAGGTCCGGCTGTCGCCGTTTGAGCAAGCCGAATCGCTTGGCACGCCCGGTGTTGGCCGCACCGTTCACATCCGCGATCACAACGGTGGATTCAGCTATATCGAGGTCCCCGGCACCCACCTTCACGGCTGGCTTCCGGACAAGGATGTCGCCGCTATCATCGCGGAGAAGTGAGGGAATCAGGTGCCGCCGGTGAAAGAAGGGACAAAGCGAGGGCGGTTGATGCCGTAGGACTTTGACGTTCCTTTCGCCTGCGAGTTTGGAAACTCGCGGTCCAACGGGTCCGTTGGGCGATTGGAATGCGTGCTGGACAAGGGCGGGGAGATGATTGAGGGTTCGGGCATGGAGAACACGAACGTATTTGCGAAGCGGGGCGGCAAAGCTGAAGTCGAGGAGGGCTTGGAATTCGCGCCGAAATTTGCGGCGGACGGGTTGATTCCGGCGTTGGCGATGGATGCGCGGACGCGTGAGCCGCTGATGTTGGCCTACATGAACGAGGAATCGCTGCGGCGGACGCTGGAGATCGGCGAGGCCGTGTATTGGTCGCGCTCGAGGCAGGAGTTCTGGCACAAGGGGGCAACCTCGGGGCACATTCAGCGGATTGTGGAAATCCGGACCGATTGTGATCAGGACGCGCTCATTTTGTTCGTCGAGCAGGTGGGGGCGGGGGCCTGCCACACTGGGCGCGAGTCGTGTTTTTACCGCAGGGTGGTGGCGGGCGGGGACGGGGTGAAATTGGAATGGGTGGAGGCGGAGAAATCGTTCGATCCGGCGGCGGTTTATGGGAAAGGATGAAATTGGCGCAATTTCGCGGTTGCAATTCGGGGAATGATCCGCTAGCTCTCCGCCCCGCGCGCAAGGGGCATGTCGCCCGCTGGTGCGGATCCACACAATTTCCGCGAAGGAGGACCCCATGACCATCATTGACAAGATCGAGCAAGAACAGTTGAAAACAGACTTGGCACCATTCCATGTGGGCGACAGCGTGAAGGTGCATTGCCGGGTGTCGGAAGGTGGCAAGGAACGGATCCAGATTTTCGAGGGTTTGGTGATTTCGCGGCACGGATCCGGGATCAACGCCGCGTTCACGGTGCGGAAAATTTCCTACGGTGAGGGTGTGGAGCGGGTATTTCCGGTGCACACGCCGCGCATCGCCAAGATCGAAGTGGTCAACCGCGGCAAAGTGCGCCGCGCCAAGTTGCACTACCTGCGCCAGCGGGTGGGCAAGCGGGCCTTGCTGGTCAAGCCTGCCTGATCCGGCGTTTGCGGATTTCGGGGAAACGCCCCACCCGGATCGCGGGCGGGGTGATTTGTTTTGGGTTGGCGGTGATTTTGGCTTTCCCATGGGATCAAGCCGCGCCAATTTCCCGGTGTGCGAGTCCCGATTCCATTGGTTCTGTTGCTGTCCTTCGGCGTGATTGGCGGCGTGTGGTGGTATGGAACCCGGAAAACCGATTTTTTGACACCACCTGCGGAGGCCAAGCTGGCAGAGAACAAGGCGCGGGTCGAGTCGTCGCTGCCGCAGGCGGACCACCCGGACAACGCGGTGGCGGTTCCAGTGGTGGTGCCGGATCCGGTCACACCGCCGCCGGTGGAGAAGCCGAAGTCGCCCCTTGTGCTCGGGGATTTCAACACGCCGCCGACGTTGCAGGAATATGCGGAATTCGCGTCGAAAGGGGCCGCCCACCTGATGGATTTGGCGGTGTTGTTGGAGGCGGAGGGCGAGTCACAGCGGGCATTATTGGCGTGGGAGCGGGTGTTGGACGCGGGCAAGGCCGACGAAGGCCAGACCGCCGCCGCCATTGGTGCCATCAAGCGCTTGCGGACCACTCTGCCGCCATGGAACACGGATCGTGCCAAGACCATCGCCATCACGCTGCATGCCGGGACTGGCAAGAAGAACGCCAAAACGCTCACACCGATCGTCGAGGAAACCGCTCGCGAGTTGGAGCGCGCGTCGGCGGGAATCCTCAAAGTCACGGCCACGGTGACTGCGGGCCGCGACAATCTGAGTTCCAAGGTGCCTGCGCCGGTGGCCATGTGGCTTGCGGGGCCGGGCAAGGGGGCGGTCTCGACCCCGGTGCGTTCATTCACTGTGGGATCGCAAAAAACCTTGCACGACGATCTCCTGAAGACGGTGTTCCTTCTCGCCAGCGGTTATCTGGCTCACGAATCGGCCCAGTCACCGCCCGCCGCATTGACCGCCGGCGACAAAGCACTCGATGCGCTGACCCACCAGATCACCCGCCTCAAATGGCAGGAATTGGGGATTGCCCTCAACCGTCCGCCCAAAAAGGATGAATAATTGGCGGAATCGCCTAAGATTTCACGGTTTTCCACGTTTCTATTCGCGCACCGCAGCCACTCTCACCACGTAATCGCCCGCAATGACTTGTCGCCTCGCCATTCTGTTAGCCATGCTCCAAGCGCTGGCATTCGCCCAGGGCCAGCCGCCCGCTGCCGCCGCGCAACCGGTGGTCACACCGACCGGTTCTGACAATCCGGCGGCGGTTGCGGCCAAGCCCGCTGCGGATGCGGCCAAGCCTGCGGAAGCGGCCAAGCCGCAGATTGAGAAACTGGGTGACAGCAAGTATCGGATCGGTGGGGTTACGGTTGATGCGAAGACCCGGGAGATTCGTTTTCCGACGAAGGTGAACATGGACAAGGGATTGCTGGAGTACATCATTTGCAAGCAGCAGGGGAAACTTCACGAAGCGTTGTTGGTCACGGAAATCAACGCGACCCATCTGAGTTTGGCGTTCACCCTGTTGCGTTATCTGCCATCGCCCGAACTGTTCGGCTTGCGTGATGAAACCGGCCACCCGAACGGCCTGTATCCCAACGTGCCTGCGGCGGTGAAAGCCAGCGCGCGGATTGCCGTGGAGGTTGAATGGGCGGCCGACGACAAGACCCACCGGCTGCCGATCAACGAGTGGATCCAGCTTTCGGTGAAGGAAACCGGCATGAAGTCGGGTCCCTGGCTTTACACGGGATCGGATTTCTATGAAGGCAAATTCATTCCGGAGATGAGCGGCGATCTAGCGGCGATCATGGTGGATCAGGGATGCCTGATCAATTATCCCGGTGCCGACAATGTGGATAACGGATCCCAGGTCTGGTATGGTTACCCGAAACGCATCCCGGCTGTCGGCACTCCGGTTACCGTCATCATCACTCCCTATACGAACACCCGCCCACTGCCCAAACCATGAAAACACTCATTCCATTGCTCATCCTCGGCACCGGTCTGGCCACCGCCACCGCCGCGTCAAACCCGGACCGCTACGAGTCGCTACGCCAGGAAATCCGCCAGTCGATCGCCCGCGGCAATACCTGGCTCAAGGCCCAACAGAAACCCGATGGCAACTGGGACGACCCCGAATTGCCGGCATTCACCGCGCTGTCCCTCAACGCTCTGATCCGCGATCCGAACATCAACCGCGCCGCCCCATTGCCCCCGCCTCTGGAAAAAGGATTCGCCTGGCTGATCGCCCAGCAAAAGGACGACGGCGGCATCTACAACCGCGGCCTCTCGGTCTATAACACCGCCACCGCCGTGACCGCCCTGATGGCCGCCAACCGCAAGAGTTTTGAACCCGCCGTGGTCAAGGCCCGCAAACACCTCATCAACAACCAGTTTGACCTCGGCCAGAAAAAGGAAACCGATGACGGCAAGCAGACCGATCCCGCCAACCAGGGTGGCATCGGTTATGGCTCGGACAAGGAACACTCGGATCTATCAAACACCTATCTCGCCATCGAGGCCCTGGCGCTTTCCAAGAAGGTGATCGAGGACGGCAACTTTGGCGAGCAACCCGACCTCGACTGGGGGGCGGCCGTCAAGTTCCTCTCGCGCTGCCAGAACCTGGAGGAAACCAATGACCGGGAATGGGCGTCCAACGATCCCAAGAACAAGGGTGGTTTCACCTACTCGCCCTTCGCATCCAAGGCCGGCGAGGAGAAAACCCCCGAGGGCCGCACCTCCTTGCGCTCCTACGGGTCGATGTCCTACGCCGGCCTGCTGTCCCTGATCTATGCCAAGGTCAGCGCCGATGACCCGCGCGTGCTCGCCGTCAAGGAATGGCTCGGCAAGAATTACACTCTGACTGAAAATCCTGGCATGGGTCCGCAGGGAGTGTACTATTACTATCAGACGATGGCCAAGGCGCTCACCGCCGCCAACGTCAACAAACTCAAACTCGCCGACGGCAAGGAAGTCGATTGGCGTGACGAACTGGCCGGCAAGCTGCTCGCCAACCAGCGCGAGAACGGCTCGTGGATCAACGAGAACGGCCGCTGGATGGAGTCCAATCCGGTGCTGGTCACCGCCTACACGTTGCTTTCCCTCGAGCAGGTTTACGATTCGATTCCCACGAAGTGAACGACCTCGTTTTTGACAAA
>Ga0118677_10014683_pt1 | contig 11001 bp, 7 predicted proteins | sample AliMusrvi5mmetaG_FD_86154 | JGI IMG/M metagenome (GOLD analysis project Ga0118677, IMG submission 86154)
CTGCAGAACACCGCTGCGGACGGTTGGGCTTCCATAAAGATGGCCGATGGCGCAGGCCATTCCTCAAGTATCGGCTTTAATTACGGGGACCTCATCGACCCCGGCCGCCTCCTGCCTACCATCGGTTTCTACACGCCTTCCGGGGCGTGTCTTGTGCTCAGTGATAACCCAAACTGGGGTGGGAATGGATATGCGTATTGCAGCACAACCTTTGTCTGCCTCTCGTTGACCGAGACAAGTGACCGCAGCACGAAAGCCAACATCGAGCCGATCACTCCATCGGACATTCTGGAGAGGGTCGTCGCCTTGCCCATCAGCACTTGGTCGTTCACCAATGCTGTCAATACCCGTCATATCGGACCGATGGCCCAGGATTTCATGCAGACCTTCCGGCTGGGCGAAAATGACAAGATCATCGGCTACGTGTTGCCGCTGGAACGGCAACAGGGGCCAGGCGAGCCGTACTGGTTCAGCGGGCCTTGGTTTTTCCGCCCGGAACGCTGCTACCTCATTCCCGGGGATTCGCCGATCGGCCTTCGGCTGCCGCTCGACTCGCTCCCGCACGTCGGCGCGGCCGATTTTCCCTACGTCTACCAGCAGGACCCATTTGAGAAGCGCCAGCCCTTGCCGCTGCGGCCAGAGAAAAACCTGCAGAAGTACTTCCCCCGCGAATGGCTTGAGGCGCGAGGTGAACTCGGCGGCGAATCGGGACGGTTGGCCCAGGGCATCCGCCCGCAAAGCCCATGGCTGCGGGAGATATCACCCGATCTGTTCCGTCAACCGGCCCGCGGTGAATCGGCAGCGGGGATCGTCCGAACCGCACTCTGCGTTGAGCCGCGCCAGGGCCGACTCCACGTCTTCATGCCCCCGGCACGAACACTGGAGGATTACCTGGGCGTCGTTGCCGCCGTCGAAGACACCGCCGAGCTGTTGGATACGCCGGTCACCATCGAGGGCTACACGCCGCCGGTTGACTCACGCCTCAACGTCGTCAAAGTCACGCCCGACCCCGGCGTCATCGAGGTGAACATGCATCCCGCGCAATCCTGGGAAGAGATGGTACGGCACACGGAAATTCTCTATGAGGAAGCCCGCCAGTCGCGGCTGGGCACGGAAAAATTCATGGTAGATGGCCGCCACACCGGTACCGGCGGTGGCAACCACATTGTCATTGGAGGCCCGACGCCGGCAGACAGCCCCATCTTGCGCCGGCCCGACCTGTTGCGCAGCCTCGTCTCCTATTGGCAGAACCATCCCTCGCTCTCGTTCCTCTTCAGCAGCCTCTTCCTCGGCCCCACCAGCCAGAGCCCGCGCGTTGACGAGGCGCGAAATGACTCCCTCTACGAAATGGAGGTGGCTTTCCGCGAACTCGACCGCCACGGTGCCACGGCGTTCTCCGCTGGCGGGCAGGGCGGCGGCAGCGGGGAGGACCAAGCTGCGCTCGTGCCACCGTGGCTCTCCGATCGCCTCTTCCGCAACCTCCTCACCGACTCCACCGGCAACACCCACCGCACTGAGTTCTGCATCGATAAGCTTTACTCGCCGGAAACCGCCAGCGGTCGGCTCGGTCTGCTCGAGCTGCGCGCCTTCGAAATGCCACCGCACGCCCGCATGAGCCTGGCGCAGCAGCTCTTGTTGCGCACGCTCCTCGCCAAGTTCTGGCGCCAGCCCTACACTAACCGGCTGGTCCGCTGGGGCACCGACATCCACGACCGCTGGATGCTCCCCCACTTCGTCTGGACCGATTTCGCGGAGGTCGTCGAGGACCTGCGCGCTAGCGGCTACCCGATCGAGCTCAACTGGTTCGCACCCCACTTCGAATTCCGCTTCCCGCAATTGGGCGATCTCGAGGTAAATAATCTCCATCTCCAGATCCGCCAGGCCCTGGAACCCTGGCACGTCCTCGGCGAAGAGCAGGGTGCCGGAGGCACCGCGCGCTGCGTGGACTCCAGCTTGGAACGTCTGGAGGTGAAGGCTCGCGGCCTGACCGACACCCGGCACGTCGTCTGCGTCGCCGGTGTAGCCCTCCCGCTTCATCCGACCGGCACCAACGGTGAATATGTGGCCGGTGTCCGTTATCGCGCCTGGCAGCCCCCGAGTTGCCTGCACCCGACCATCGGTGTCCACACGCCGCTGATCTTGGATATTGTGGACACCTGGAGCAGCCGCAGCATCGGCGGCTGCACCTACCACGTCGCGCATCCTGGTGGACGGAGCTACGCCTCCTTCCCGGTCAACGCTTACGAAGCCGAAAGTCGCCGACTGGCCCGCTTCTTCCGCTCTGGCCACACGCCCGGCCCGATCCAGCCCCGCGCCGCCCCCAAGAGCACGGATTTCCCGTTTACGCTGGATTTGCGCGCCGTGTGACCAGCGGTCGTGGCATACCCCCGGGCCGAACTAGAAACACCCATTGCCAGTCCGAGGTGGTCCTGCGAATCTGTCTTCCGTGACTGCATCAGAAACGGAACAGCTTTCCGCCTCGCCGCGCGGTCGCGGCGGGGCCGCTATGCCCGCTTGGGACGAGCTGCGCGCAGCTTCCGGCGAGGTGCGTCCGCATTGGCAGGCCCTGGTGACGTCGCTCGCCGCGTTGGGCCGGGAGGAACTCGCACTGCGCGTTGAAAACGGCCGCCGCATCTTGCGAGAGCATGGCGTCACCTGCTTCTCGGCCGGCCCAGGGGGGGAACGCGACGAACCATGGGACCTTGACTTCACCCCCTTCCTCTTGTCCGCTGAGGAGTGGCACGATCTGGCAGCCGGCCTGGTCCAACGCGCTCGTTTGCTGAATCTGGTCCTCGGTGATCTGCACAGCGTCCAGCGCCTCGTACGGGATGGCTTTATCCCGGCGCCGTTGATCTTCGCCAACCCCGGCTACCTGCGCGCCTGCCAGGCTGTCCGAGTACCCGGCGGCCACTACCTGCAACTTTACGCCGCCGACCTCGCGCGCGGCCAGGACGGCCGCTGGCGTGTGTTAGCCGATTGCACCCAGGCGCCCGCGGGGCTGGGATTCATCCTCGAGAACCGCAGCGTACTCGCCCGCGTCTTGCCCGAGGCGCTGCGCGCGGCGCAGCCAAAGTCACTCTCCGAGTCCTTGCGTATCCGCCGCGACGCCCTCCGGCGGCTCGCCCCCCCAGGTACCGAGAACCCGGCTGTCGCCCTGCTGACGCCGGGCCCGCGCAACGAAGCCTATTTCGAGCATGCCTACCTCGCCCGCCTGCTCGGCTTCACGCTGGTGGAAGGCGGCGACCTGACCGTGCGCGATCGCCGCGTTTGGGTAAAGACCCTCGAAGGGTTGCGGCCCGTGGACGTGATCCTCCGCCTGGTCGGTGATGCTTTTTGTGATCCGCTTGCGTTGCGCGGCGATTCGTTGCTCGGCGTGCCGGGCCTGGTCGAAGCGACACGCGCCGGCAGGGTGTCGGTAGCTAACGCGCTCGGCTCCGGCCTGGTGGAAAGCCCGGCCTTCCTGCCTTTCTTGCCTGCCCTGGCCACGCACCTCCTGGGAGAGGAACTCCGGCTTCCTTCCATCGACACCTGGTGGTGCGGTCAGGTCCGGGCGCGGCGCCAGGTCGAAGAGCGCATAGACGAGATGTTCCTGCGTCCGGCTTTTTCGGCCGTGGGCCCGCGGTCGCGACCGGGAGCACTGGACCTTGAAAAACGTGAAGAGTGGCTGGCTGGTCTGCGCGCACGACCTTACGATTTCGTCGGCCAGCAGGAAATCACGCTCTCCCGCGCCCCCATCGGCCACGATAGCTCCCGCCCGGTAGTGCTCAGGCTCTTTGTGCTTCTGGACGGGCAGGATTACTTCGTCGTGCCGGGCGGCATCGCGCGTTTGCTGGACCAGGACGCCCTGGGCACCGGCACCCTGGCGCTGGCCGGTGGCTGCAAGGATGTCTGGGTCCTGCCGGACGCCGGGCAACAACAGGAGATGCCGCACACGGTTACCGTTCCCTCACCCCTGCTGGAGCGCCTGGCTTCCGATTTGCCGAGCCGCACAGCAGAGAATCTCTTCTGGCTCGGCCGCTACGCCGAACGACTGGAGCATCTGCTCCGCATTTGCCGTTCCCTGGTGCGCTGCCTGGTAAACGAGTCGACGACCGGTCAGACCACCGCCCTGGCGGATTTGCTCCAGCGGCTCAGGCTGGCCGCCGAACCCTCGATCGCCACCCCTGAACGAGATGCCTTGCAGGCAAACCTGCTCACGCTCCTCTTCGATGAGGACCACGGCGCGGGCGCTCGCCACTTACTCAAGCGCATCCACACCGTCAGCTTCAGCATTCGTGACCGCCTCTCGGCCGATACCTGGCGAATCCTGAACCTCCTCGGAGCCGATGCCGGCCAGCGCCCGGGTCACCTGCCGCTGGTGTTCAGCAGCGCCGCCCTGAACCGGCTGGTGCTCGATCTGGCCGCCTTCAGCGGAATGGAGATGGAGAACATGACACGCGGTCATGGCTGGGCCTTCCTCGACCTCGGCCGGCGAATCGAGCGCAGCGTCGGCATCGCGCGCTTGGTTGAGGCCGCCATTCGCTGCTCCGCCACGCGCGAATTTTTGCTGGAGCCGCTGCTGGGGATTGCTGATAGCGCCATCACCTACCGCCGCCGCTACTTTGCCGAGCCGCGTCTCGCCGGTGTGCTCGACCTGCTCCTGCTCGAGCCAACCAATCCGCGCGCGCTCGCTTTCCAGGTGCCGGTACTCGCCCGCCACGCCGCCGGGCTGCCGGCGGGACCCAATCCGGAAGGCGTCGCAGAATTGCAGCGCCGCCTTGCCCGGCTCACGCTCGATCTCGACCGTGTCCGGGCTGAGCCAATCGAAGCAGCCGAAGGCGCCAGCAAGATGGCCGACTGGCTGGCCGGCCTGGCCTCGGAATTGGGGGGCATCTCCGACCTGCTAACCCATGTCTATTTCAGCCAGGTCTTGCCACGGGTGAGTTGAGATGAAAGCCCAGCTCTTCGATATCACGCACACCACGACCTACGATTACCGCTCGCCGGTAACCGTTGCGCACCACCTGCTCCGGCTGGCCCCGCGCCGGTTGCCACGTCAGTTCCCCCATGAACATTCACTCCAAATCCGCCCCTCGGCGGCCGGGACACATGCGCACACCGACTATTTTGGCAACGAGGTCGTCTTCGCCGCCATCGAGGGAGCGCATCGCGTGCTCAGCGTGACCGCCCGCAGCCGAGTGGCGGTTGCTCCCGCCTTCATCCCCGACTGCGCCGAAACGCCAGCCTGGGAAAGCGTCCGAAGTCTCTGCCGCACGGACCTTTCGGAACCGGTGCTCGACGCCAGTGAGTTCACGTTTGCGTCTCCCCTCGTTCCGCTCGAACCAGCCTTCCGCGAGTATGCCGCAGCGAGCTTCCCCGCCGGACGTCCAATCCTCGAGGCCGTGCTCGATCTCTCGTCGCGCATCCATCGGGATTTCAGTTTCGACGCCACGGCCACCACGGTCTCCACGCCGCTGACCGAGGTGCTCGCGCGTCGCCGGGGAGTCTGCCAGGACTTCGCGCACCTTATCATCGCCTGCCTGCGCTCTCTCGGCCTGCCCACGCGTTACGTGAGCGGTTACCTGGAAACGCTGCCGCCGGCCGGCCAGGCCAAGCTCATTGGTGCGGACGCCTCCCATGCCTGGGCTGCCTTCTTCTGCCCCGGCCTCGGCTGGATCGACGTGGACCCGACGAACGACATCCTGCCGTCAATGCAACATGTCACCCTGGGCTGGGGCCGTGACTATGGCGACGTCAGCCCCATACGCGGTGTGCTGGTCGGCGGAGACGAACATGCTCTAACGATTGCCGTTGACGTCGTCGCTTTGGGAGAGGTGGAGGCCCCATCTGACGGGGGAACGGAGTGCCGGACGGTTTAAAGGGAGCTCGGCCGCCAGCAGGCCGGTGTTCCGAGCCCCACATTCCCCGCGTCTAAGAACTCTGCCCGACAACATGAGTCCTCAGCCACATAGATCAGCGTCTTCAGCCGATTGATGAGCTCGGAGAGGAAAGGGCGGCCCTATCCTCTGAGAGGGCCACCCCCACCTAAACCAACCACTATGAAACAAGGACCATTGCTACACTCCAGGCAATCGGCCCCATGCAGTTCCATGAAAACTGCTAGAGATTCGACGACCGTGGGAGAGATCCTATTCAAGAATCTTTGCAAGGCGCTCGGTGGTTGCCGCAGCGCCGGAGTTTGTTAGGTTACTGCCCGTGACGGAGAAACCGAATAGCCAACCTGCGCCGGTCGCCGCGGACTCGCTCGCCAAGCGCAGCGGCTCGCGAGCCGGCCTTCTTTACGGCATCGGCGCTTACAGCCTCTGGGGTATCTTCCCGCTGTACTTTCACGCGCTGTCCGAGGTCCCGCCCTGGGTGGTTCTGTGCCACCGGATTATCTGGTCGGTGCTATTCCTGGGGTTGGTAGTCTCGATTCGCGGCGAATGGATAGCCATCCGCCCCATTCTACGCAATCGCCGGAAGGTGCTGCTGCTTTCAGCGGGCTCGGTGCTCATCGCCTTAAACTGGCTGATTTTCATTTACGCCGTTGGCAGCCACCAGGTGCTCGAAACCAGCCTGGGTTACTTTATCAACCCGCTACTGTCGGTGGCGCTGGGGATGATCTTCATGCACGAGCGGCTGCGGGCGTGGCAATGGGTGGCCGTCATCATCGCGTGCTTTGCGGTTGCCAACCTGGCGCTGAGCGGGACGGGCTTTCCCTGGATCGCGGTTTCCCTCGCCTGCTCCTTTGGCTTCTACGGGCTGGTGCGGAAGAAAGTGGACATCAACTCACTGCACGGATTGCTGGTGGAGACCACTTTGCTGCTTCCCGTGGCCCTGGCGGTGTTGGCAGTCATCCCAACCCGCGGAATCCCCACCGCCACGTTGGGCATCCTATCGCTATCGGGCGTCATCACAGCAGTGCCGATGCTGATGTTTGGCGCGGCGCTCCGCCGGCTGAAGCTCTCCACCATCGGTTTTCTGCAATACATCGGCCCGACGGGTCAAATGTTGGTTGCCATCCTGGTCTTTCACGAGCCGCTGGACCGCGTCAAGATCACCAGTTTTGCCCTATGCTGGATCGGTATCGCCGTTTATACCATCGAGTCCTTCCTCGTCCGTCGATTCGAGGCGGTCGCGGACGAGCCAGAGTAAGAAGAAAAGTTTTGTCCACCCCCGCCCCCTGACTCGTCTAATCAGGTAGCGACGAATGGAAACTGATGATACTCAACTGGTGGAAAAGGCTCGCTGCGGTGACCGAGCCGCCGCAACCAAGCTGATCGAGCTTTTTTACGAACGGATTTATGCCTTCCTGCGCCGGCTGGCAGCCAATGATGCGGATGCGGCCGATCTCACCCAGCGCACCTTTGGCCGGGTGTGGCAGGCACTGCCGAGTTTCGCCGGAAGGTCGACGGTTGCCTCCTGGATGCACAGCATTGCCTACCATATCTACGTGGATTGGCGTCGAGCCGACCGTCACACCGAGCCGCGGTCCGACGAGTGGTGGGAAACCTGTCCGGCTACGGGAGCTACTCCCGACGAGATTGTCGCCCGCACTGACATGGCGGCCGCTGTGTATGGTTCTGTGGACAGGCTGGAGCCGGACCTGCGGCATACGGTTCAACTGCATTACTACCAAAACCTCACGCTGCAAGAGACGGCGGACGTGATGGGCGTCGCCACCAGCACGGTCAAATACCGCGTCCGGCAGGCAATAACCGAGCTCCAGAAGAGATTAAGTCCCCAACAAAAATCGCCGGCACTGCCGGCCACATCGAGAATGTTATGAGCACTATGGAACAAGAGATCGAAAACGTGTTGCGTGCGGTTCCGAAGCCCGCGCCGCCTGCGGGTTTAAAAGAAGAGCTGGTTGCCAAGGTACGTTTGCCTCCCTTCCCACCCGCACCCCAAACCCTGACCGTCCCGAAGGCCCCTGCCAACTGGCTTCGTCGCTGGTGGCCGGTCCTGGCGCCAGCAGCGGCCACCCTGGCTTGCGCAGTCGGCCTCACCGTGCAGCAAGTGGAAATCAACAGCCTTAAACAGGCCATCCAGGACCTGTCCCGTGACGCGGGCGGAAACACCCCTGTCCTTTCGATGGCCGCGACGGGAACCAATGACGCTCCTTCTGAGACCGATGCCGCGACCCCGACTCAGCAAGAGATCTCACGGCTGAAAGAGCGGGCGAGTCAGTTGAGTGTCGAAGTGGCGCAATTGGAACAAATGCGCACGGAGAACGTGAAGCTGCGCACCCAACTCACAGAGCCCCCCGCTGGCTTCCTGACGCCGGAGGAAACCGAGGCGCTGGCTAAGGCCAAGGAAAGAGCCGAATCCATCGTCTGCATCAACAATCTGAAACAGCTTGGGCTTTCCGTGAGGGTCTGGGCGGTTGACAATGCCGAATTATCTCCGCCCAGCATTCTCGATATGACCAATGAGATGTCCACACCGAAGATCCTGCATTGTCCTGGCGACAAGACCCGGGAAACTGCCAGCGGCTGGGCGGCCTATACTTCGGCCAATTGCTCCTACGATTACCTGGCGCCTTCGGTGCCCGAAGTGGGCACCGAACCCATGCGGGTGGCCTTTCGGTGCCCGATTCACGGTCATGTTTGCTTGTGCGACGGGAGCGTTCAGGGGTACGTCGGCAAACAGCATCCGGAGCAGCTTGTGCAGCGCAATGGCAAGCTTTACTTCGAACCTTCGGCGCAACCAGCCCAAGGCGCTGCCGCATCAACGACTAACGATGCCCAGCAGGCCTTCCGCAGACGTTATGGTCTTGAGGGATCGGGGGGGACTGCGCCAACGCCGCCGCCGACCGACGGCTCGAACCCATGAACCGGCGTGTTTTGCTCGGCGGCCTACTGGTCGTGGTGTGCCTGATGACACTGGGGAGCGTCTGGAATCAACGACACCAACTCGCTGGCCTGCGTGACGATCATCTGCAGTTGCTGGCTCAAATGGCAGCCACCAATTCGGCATCCGCCGCGGCTGCTGAAGCTGGAAGGGCCGACTCGAACACCCCGCCGACAATCGTAACGGTAACGCCCGAGTTGCTGCGGCTGCGGAGCGAGGTCACTCGGCTCACCCAACGCCGGCGCGAATTGGCAGGTGTGCGAGCCGAAAACGAGCGGCTGCGTGCACAACTCATGACACGGGGAACGAATGACGCAGCCGGATTCCAAGTGCCGACCGGCTACATACGAAAGAGCGAAGCACGGATGGTGGGCTACAATACTCCAGACAACACGCTGCAATCCCTCCTCTGGGCGGTCCAGAACCACGACTTGACAAAGGTCCTGGAGGCGTTTGCGCCCGAAAGGGCTCAAGAGATCCAGGCCAGGACCCGCCAGTCCGATCAATCCGCTGAGGACTTCTTCCGCGACTCCGCAGCCCTTGTAGGCATGGCTGTCGTAGGGCGGAAACAGGATCCCAACGACGGTTCACTTGAGGTCGAGGTGGAGATGCTTCCCGGCATGCCGCACGAAAAGATCGCCTTCCGGCAGATAAACGGGCAGTGGAAAATAGCTGGGCCATTTTGAGGCGCCGCGAAGCCATGCCGCCCGCTGATGATAGCTGGAAGTAGGATCCTCGTGTCAGCCGAGGAGCAACCCTAAACAACGACACCCTCGACCGCAGATCTCAATACCCGTACATCGCCCTGCCGTTGGCCGCCATGATGTACCCAGTCCGTTCTTTGTACCAATTAAAGTCCAGAGTGCCGGCGGAATCGAATGGCCTCGTAGCTGGATACGCATAATTCACGGCCGTGAACTTGGAGGCGTTGCTCTTCCATTTCCTGATCTCGGAGTGTCCGTCCGCAAAAGAGAATCCGCAGGCGCCATTGTGATAAGACGCGGGAAGATCCTGCCAATAGTTGAGGTCCGGGTTATTGATGAAGTAACCGTCGTTGATCGAGTCAGGGTGCTCGTCAATAAACAGCCAGGTCTTCGCGGGCTTGGGCACCTGCGTATATTTGAGAAATTGCTTGTACTGCGAAAAGCCCCAGTTTAGGCCCTGGGCCGTGGAATCAGCGCCATCGCTGAATCGGCCGAAGGTCGAGTTCATCGAAAGGCTGCGGTTACGATACGGGAAGCCGGCGGTCCTCTGGGCGGGCGCGAGGTAATTGTCCCCCGGGCACTTATAAACGCCGATTGCAGAGGCGGTGTAACGGCCAAGTACGCCATTGGCCACCCAGGCCTTGTTTGTGACGCTGCGGTCTTCAACGGATCCGCTGGCCCCCCAGGTCATGACGTTATTGACCCAATTGGCGAACAACGAGGGGGGATTGATGGATGCGATGGTCTCGGCCACGCCATAGTTGTTGGCGACCCGATCGCTGAAATCGTCAAAATACATATGCCACGCGAGCGTCAATTGCTTGGTATTACTCAAACACCCGATTCCCTGAGCCTTGGCCTTAGCCTTGGCCAGGGCAGGCAGCAGCAGCGCTGCCAGGATGGCAATGATGGCGATGACCACCAGGAGCTCGATCAAGGTAAATCCTGCGGCCGAATGGCCGCGGGCGGCGCGGTTATGGGGTTTCATTGGTCTGGTTGCTGTTTGGGTTTGTTGTCGCATATTCAGTCTTTCGCTGTGATCATCTTGATCACTTTAGCTCTTCTTGGCAACTGTGCGTTTGCCAGCACATCCCCGCAAGCCGAGGAGCGCGGCCTTTAGGCCGCAGAAACGTCCGCATGCAAAGGCGCCCTGGAGAAAGCCGCTGCTTGGCCGCATCCGACCTTGCTGCAGCCTAAAGGCCTTGTCATTACCCACAAGTCAGACGCGCTCAGATTAGCGCGGCTATTTGGCAAGGCGGCCTACCACTCGAAGGTGGAATGGCGCTTACTTGAGGTCCAGCAAAAGCAGGGGCCTTTCAACGGTCGCTGAGGACAGGGGCAAGGGAGCCCGCGTAGCTTTCCAGCCGCTGAGCCGGTACGCCCCGATTCCCGAGCCTGAGCCAAACTCGCTCCCAACTACCTCCAGGCCGCCCTCAGGCCCCCTCCAGGCGTATTACTAGCCAAC
>Ga0118677_10014684_pt1 | contig 11000 bp, 11 predicted proteins | sample AliMusrvi5mmetaG_FD_86154 | JGI IMG/M metagenome (GOLD analysis project Ga0118677, IMG submission 86154)
GGTTAGGGGTTAGGGGTTAGTGAAGAATTCGTTACTCTTTGCTGGCCCCTAGCCCCTAGCCCCTCGGCGAGATGGGCGGGCGTTTCCTCGGGGCCTTGGACATCCTCGAGGGTTTCGCGGCGGCGGATGAGATGCACGGCGCGAGCGGGATCTATCATCACGACCGCCGGGCGATAGGTGATGAACTGCATCGACTGGGTGATGTTGTAGGCTCCCACCGGATGGATCACCACCGCATCGCCGGGCCGCAACGAGGGCAGCGGGGCCTCCTCGCGGATGACATCGATGTTCATGCACAGGCAGCCATAGACCGTGGTCGGTTGCGCTCCGGAAACGGCAGCCGCCGCCGGATGGATCACCGGTTGGTACCAGGCCGTGGTGTAAAGACTGTTGATGCCGGTATCGAGCACCACCGCGTTGCGGCGGGCGGCCAGCGCTGCGGGCGGCGCATTGTTAGACCCGGTGCCGGCCACGGGGGTGACACCGCCTTTGCCGTAGGCCGCGAGAGCGGCACCGGCCTCATGCACCGTGCGTTGTTTCACGGCGACCACGCTGGCTATCAAATAGCCCGCCTCATCGACGAGCGCGCGGCCAGTTTCCAGATAGAGACGCGGCAGTTTGTGACCGCTGGGCCACTGGCTTTTGATCGTGCCGCAGATCGCCTCGGCGTATGCGTCGAAGGTCGGCGTCGCTTGTTCGGGTGGCAGGTATTGGCCGTGCAGACGCGCATGCGAGGCGAAGCCGCCGCCGAGGTTGAGGTATTCGATTGGTCCGGCGTTGGCGGCGTTGGCGGCCAGCGCGAGTTCCACCAGTTTGCCGGCGGTGATCGCGTAGGCGCCGGCATCCAGCATGAAGGTTCCGACATGGCAGTGGATGCCGCGGATGCGCAGGCGGGTGTTGGACTTCATCCATTGGATCATGCGCAGGGCCTCGCCGTCGTCGGCATTGAAGCCGAACTTCGACCACACCGCATGGGTTCCGGTATCCACATGAATGCGGATGCCCACCGCGATGTCGGAATCCTGTTGATCGGCGATGTGGGCCAACGCGAGCATTTCGTCGCGGTTGTCGATCTGGATCATCGCGTCCTCGCGCACGGCGGTCAGGAGGGCTGCGGGATCCTTCCACGGACCGTTGAAGATGATGTGGTTTCCCGGCACGCCGTTGTGGCGCGCCTTTTGATATTCGAAACCGGAAACCACTTCGGCGATCGAGCCTTCCTGATGGAACAGGCGGCAGATCGCGTTGAGATAATTGGTTTTGTAGGACCACGCGAACCGGACATCCGGATAGACCGACTCAAAGGCCTTGCGCGCCTCATGGATCTTGTCGCGCATGCCGGTTTCGGAAAACACGAACAAGGGACTGCCGTGCGTGGCGAGCAGATCGGCTACCGGCACGCCATCGATCATGTCCATGACCGGCACCCGGCCGAGGCGCTGGGGGTTGGCGTGTCCCTGGGCGACACGACGGATGGTGGGGGCGCAATAGGGTTCCTTTTTCATGACGCGAGCGTTTGGGGTTGGGACAATTCACAGGCGGCGCTTAACACCGCAGACAATTGACCCATATCTCCAGTGACCTCTATCTGATGGCGCAGGAAAAACCGTCCCGGCGGAAGTTCGGGTAGCGGCACGCAGCGGCCGTCGAGCATCCAATCAATCCACGCGGCGGGGAAATTCGCGCCAAGCTGGGCAGGGAAACCCACCCACGCCGGAAAGCGCGGATTGATTTCTATCAAACGGTAACCGTCATCGCGGCGGTCGCGGATGAACTCCAGTTCGAAGGGACCGAGCCAGCGGCTCTCGGCGATGATGCGCCGTGTGAGATCGTCGAGGCGCGGATCGCGCACGATGACGGAACCGTTGCCCTTGCCCTTGTCGCTGATGAGCATTTTCCTAACAGCGCAGTGGCCGAGCACTCCACCCTTGCCATCACCGAGGCCGAGCACATTGAACTCGCTGCCGTAAACCGGTTCCTGAATGAGCAACGGCGGCCCCCAGTCGGCCAGGATGGCGGCACCCACGGCAGTCAGCGCGGTCGGCGTGGTGACCCGTGTGGCATCGTAATACGGGCCTTTGACAAAGACCGGATAGCCCATGGATTCCGCCTGTTCGAGTGCCTCGTTGAGATCGCGGGTCACCGCGGTGAGCGGCACCGGGACCTCACAATCCGCGGCGAGTTGGGACAGCTTCGCCTTGCCGCAACGCGCGAGCGTCACGGGATCCGGCAGCACCGCCTGAACTCCGAGGTCCGCCAAGTGATCCGTGGCCCCGGCCAACAGATAGATCTCGGCATCCAGGGTGGGGATCATGAGATCGAACGGGGTGGACAAGTGGATCTCCCTGAGGCGGGCCAGATAGGTTGCCAGCCCGGCGGTCGGATAGGGCATGGCATGGCACACGTCCGGGCCGCCGGGCGCATAGATGCCGCTTTCGTAGGCATCGTAAACCAGGCCGACGATGAAGGCATCGTGCCGGTGGCGGCGGATGGATTCGACGATGGAGGATCCCGGTTGGGGATTTTCTCCGCGGTGCATGCCGGAGACGGCGATTCGCAAGGGTCTTGTTTTCATAGCCAGTCGAGTTGTTTGAGGTCCCAGAGGAACGTGTCGATGTCGTAACGGGCCGCGACCGCATCCACTTCCCAGTTGGCGGTGATTTGGGTGACGAGATCCGCGATGGTGGCACCCCGTTGGAGGCCGCGCAAACAGGCGAGGCCGGTGGGGCTGAGATGATAACTTTCGCCGGTGTTGGGATCGAAGGCGAATCCCCGGTCGTTGAGCATCAGATCGGCGAGACGGGGTGATGGGATGGTGGATAGATTCATAGGTGGGAAGTGATTGGCTGGCGAAACCGCGCCTCAGACACCAGAGTCCAGAGACCAGAAACCAGAGAGAAAACCTGACCTAACTTATACCATATTTGCTCTTTCAAGGATTCCAGAAGTCATTTCATCTTCCCGTGGCGGTGATGCCTTGTCGTACATGGGTGTCCGCGGGATTGAGACCCATCAGGCGGTGGAAACCTTCCTTGGCCTCGCGCTTCTGGCCGGAATAGAACGCGCACCAGGCCGCGCCACTGATGGCGGTGGTGTCTTCCGGATAGAGCGTGAGCACGCGCTGATAGGCCGCAGCCGAGCGCTTGTAGTCCTTGGCTTGGAAGGCGCCCCATGCCACCGCCATCAGCGCGCGGTAGTTGGTGGGTTCGATCTTGAGCACGGCCTCGGCGGCGGCGCTGGCGGCGGTCCCGTCGCCATTGGCCTGGGCTACGGAGAGCATGCCGAGCCGCGGGCTCAGGGCATTCGGTTGAAGCTTCACCGCCTCGCCATAATTGCGGGCCGCCTCATCGAATTTTTTTTCGCCGAGGTTGAGCCACCCGGCACGGAGGCGGCCCATGAACGGGTCGCCTCCATTTTTCGTGAAGGAGCCGAGCTTGTCCCATGCGCCCATGGCATCGCCGTTGGCCTCGGCGGTGAGGGATGCCTGCCATAACAGCCCGATCGATTCCTCACGGGCTTGACGGTCGGGCGTGTCCTGCACGCCCACACCAAGTGTCACAACGGGCAACAGTAACAGGATTAGACGTTTCATGGCGGGATGGAGGATTGGATTGATTTGGTGGGTGGGTGGCCGGTTGCGCGGCAACCGGGATAAATGAAGCAAGTGAATGTGAACTCCGTATGTGGATTTCCCACAAAATTGTAAAGTTGTTGTAAAACCAGGGCATTGAATGCCTGTTTTTCGTGCTTGGCAGCGCGGACGAGAGGCGGGACGATGAACCCATGACAGGTGTGATCCGGGAATTCGAGGGACTTCGCGTAACGGTGGACGACGTGGTTTACATGCCCAGTCTTGATGCGCCGCCGGAAAAACCCCACCCGTTCGTCTATTTCATATCCATTCACAATGATTCGCCGATTCCTGTGACCATCCGCGGGCGCAAGTGGGTGGTCCGCGAGGATGGCGGGGAGGTGGTCGTAGTCGAGGGTGATGGAGTGGTGGGACAAAGCCCGGTGATCGGACCCGGCGGGCATTTTTCATACAACAGCTATCATGTGGTCGCCCGGCGGGCATTGGTTTCCGGGGCGTTTTTCGGCGAAACGGCTGCTGGCGAGTGGGTTTTCACGCGCATCCCGGAGTTCTGTCTGGAGGTGCCGAATTGGGCGTGACCATCCCCCATCAACCGGAGCGGCAGGCAACCGGGATTGCGCCACGCACGACAACACATGGTCGATCAACCGCAAATCGCGGCGAAATCAATGACTCACCGGAAGTCCGGGCGCGGGCATGTGCCAATGCCGTGGTTGCCGGTTCCCCGCGAAAATTGCCGGGAATACCGGCCACCACACTGGGTCAGATGGCTTCGGCGAGCAGTTTTTTCGCCTTGCGGACGGTGGCCGGAGCGAGTTTGCCATCCACGCGTTTTGAGCCATCGATGATGGCCTTGAGTTCCGCCAGGGTTTTCTCGGCTGCGGCCAGGGATTTCTTTTCCCCGCCTAATTTCTTGTCCGGAAAGTAACGGACGAAGGTGGTCCCGGCTCTGCTGAGGCAGAGACGCCATCCTTCAAAGGCCGCGCTTTCGTAGTTGAATCGAGTCAGATTTTTTTTCGATTTCATGGTTGTGGTGCTTGAGTGCAAAACGATTATGCGCATTGTCTGCTAGAAATCCAGGGAATTTTTCGCCACAGATGGGGGAATCCGGCAATTTTTGTCGCGAAATGACTAAAAATGCTTTGCAAGCCGGGCTCAGCCGTCATTTATTCGCGCCCCGCGGGCAATCCAAACATGCCGTCGGTCCTCTGGTACGCCCTGATTTCGGGGTGAGACCGCCCGTTGGAGGGAAACCCGGCAATCCACCAAACCACATGTCAGCAGTCAAACTCGCTCGTTTCGAGCTTCCGAACCATCTCGTTTGCAACGAGGAAACCGCCACCGATACCTACGCCCAATTCATCGCCGAACCCTTCGAGCGCGGATACGGTCACACCATCGGCAATTCGCTCCGTCGCGTGCTCCTATCCTCCCTGGAAGGCGCCGCGATCACTTCCGTCAGGATTTCCGGCGTCCAACACGAATTCTCCAGCCTCCCTGGGGTGGTGGAGGACGTCACGGACATCGTGCTCAATCTGAAGAAGGTGAAATTCAGCCACAATGACAAGGAACCGCGCATCCTGGTCATCAAGTTGGAAAAGGAAGGTGTCATCACTGCCGCCGACATCGTGGCTGATCATATTTTCGACGTGGTCAACAAGGACCAGATCATTTGCACGCTCGACAAGAAGGTGAAGTTCGACTGCGAATTCGAAGTACGGGTCGGGCGCGGCTTTTCCACCGGTGATGAGAACAAGCGCAAGGACCAACCGATCGGCGTAATTGCCATCGACTCGATCTTCTCGCCGGTCACCCGAGTCAAGTACTCGGTGGAGACCACCCGGGTCGGCCAGATGACGGAATACGACAAGCTGGTGATCGACATCTGGACGGATGGCCGGATCACGCCGCAGGACGCGCTGTTGCAGGCCTCCTCGATTTTGCGCCACCATCTGGACGTCTTTGTCAACTATGACGAAAACGCGGTGAACTTTGAGGAAGCGCCGGCCGAATCCAGCGAGGAAAACGCCGCCCTTAAGAAGCTCCTCAACATGTCCGTCAACGAAATCGAGCTGTCGGTGCGCGCCGCCAACTGTCTCAACAACGCCAACATCACCACCGTCGGCCAACTCGCGATGAAGTCCGAAGCGGAAATGCTCAAGTACCGCAACTTCGGCAAGAAATCGCTGAACGAGATCAAGGACAAACTCGTCGAACTCGGTCTCGGCCTCGGCCTGTCCTTCGAGCCTTACATGCTTGCCGGACCCGCCGCCGCCTCGCGTGGACCGCGCCTCGGTGCGGAAGACGAAACCCCGGTTGGCCTCGCCGACCTGATCGCCCAGAATCTTGACGACTAATCCCTAACTCTTAGAAAACTTAGCACCCGATGAGACATCGCAGCAAAACCGTCAAACTCAAGCGCAACGCCTCGCACCGCCGGGCACTGCTCGCCAACCTGGCATGCAGCTTGATTGATCATGGAAAAATCAAAACCACCCTCGGCAAGGCCAAAGCCCTGCGCCCGGTGGCGGAAAAACTGGTCACCCTTGCCAAGCGCAACGACCTGCACTCCCGCCGTTTGGCCATCGCCTTCCTGCACGAAAAAGATGCCGTCAAAAAGCTCTTTGCCGAAGTGGCTCCGCTTTCAGCCACCCGCCAGGGCGGCTACTGCCGGATCACCAAACTGGGCCCCCGCATGAGCGATTCCGCCCCCATGGCCATCATCGAATGGGTTGACCGCGTAACGGAAGCCGACGAACCCGCCGCCGATGCCGTGGTCGATGTCGCCGCCGAAGTCAAACCGTCCAAGAAAAAGGCCAAGGCCGCCGAACCCGCTGCCGAATAAACGGCCTGCCCCGGCAACGATCCACCCAACCGCCTGTGCCCCGTGCACCGGCGGTTTTTTCGTGTGCAAGTGGAAATCGGATTATTTGAGTCTCCAACTATCCGCCTTGGAGTGCGGTGGCAACCGCAGGGCGACACCGCTTTGGCCGGTGGCAACCGCAGGGCGCGCAAACAACCCTGGTCCACACACGGGGGAAGGGCCTTGGCGATCCATAACCGGAGTTCAAGCGGCGATCATCGGGCACGGTTCCCAGCCAAAGCGGCGTGGCGCTTCGCTTCCCGCCGCACTCCATACATTCGCTTTGGTAAACGGTGGCACCGTCCTGCCCAGTCGCCGCACCCGACCGATGATGGAAATTGCGGAAGCTTGAATGCCTGGAAAGTTCAATCGCCGAAATCGACGGGTTGAAATCCAGCAACTTCTTTGATAATTCGTCAGTGGCCAGGTTTGTGAGGCTCAGACAACCTTCCCGGTTGGCACGGGTTTTCAGTTCGCGGATGGATAACGAAACGGTAGAGGCGCGGAGGCCGCAGAGGGGAGCGCGGAGGGTTCTACGGTTTTCAAAGGCCTATCTCAAATTCCTGGCCTGCTGAAAACGACGTTTCCCTATTTCCCCTCAGCGTCTTTCTCCGCGTTTCGATCTTTTTTAAGAATATCCTTGTCATGACCGAACGGTTGGGTATTTTCGGAACCGAATAATTTTCCCATGAAAGCCAGTCCCCCCTTTCTCCCGCCCTCAGGTTCGGCCTCCGGTTCGTTCGATGCCCTTCACCACAGAAACAATCTCTTGGCAGTCGGCATGAAACCGATGAAATGGATTATCCTCCCCATAGCGCTTCTCATGATGGCGCTGCCCGGTTGCGGAATCAAAGTCAAAAACGACACGCCCAAGGAACTTCTGGAAACTCTCGAAAAGGCGTTCCAGGCACTGGACACGGATGCATTGGCAGGCTGCTACTTGCCGCAGCAACAGACTTCCGCGAAGGCCGTCTTCACCTCAGTGAAGAAAATGAAAGACAAGACAGACTCAGTCAAGAAGACCGTTGCGGGTAAGTTGGGCAAGGATGTGGCCGAAAAATTGTTCGAGAAAAACTCCATAGACAGATTCAACCAACTTGCCTGCGTAACCAAGGACGCCAAACTCGACTGGGGCAAAATCGAAATTGAGGAAAAAGGTGACACCGCGGAGGTTTTTTTGAACCGGACAGGTTTCAGGTCTGATAAGATTCTGCACCTGAAAAAAGTCAATAAGAAGTGGTATTTGCAAAACGATGAGACCCGGCGGGAATTGGAAAAAGGAGTGGAGTATGCAACCAAACTAATGGACGCGATAATCAAAGGTCTGGATCTATTTGATCAGAGTGTCAAGCAAGGCAAGGTCACAAAGGATAACGCCAGCGACGAACTTCAGAGGGCATTTTCCAAGGCGGCGCTGGATGGCAGCACGCTTTAACCCTGACGCCAGCTTATGCGGTTTCATATGCCCTAACCCCGCCAGTTTGCCAGCAATGAGGGTTCTAATCGCTGCTTCCATAGTCGCCCCTCTTACGCTACTTGGGTGTGGCACGGCGACAATGACGTGCAAAGGGTCTCGGGTAAGCGATATTGCCGAGGTTCCAGACTATGCGCAGTCGTCCCTCAGCTACGAACTTCAGGGCACCTTGTCCGGCACCAAAATCAACTGCCGGGTCACACGATCGGGAAAGTGCGCATTCCGGCGAACCGAAACAGTCCAGGTCACTAGGGAAACCTACAAGCGGGAAATCCACGCTAATGATGCGATCGGCAACACGATTGCCCTTCCTCTTGGTGCCCCGATGGCTTTGCTTCAAAAGGCAGTCCAACCGGATATGAAGGCAGGAATCGGATGGTATTTGTCAGAGAATACCGGAAATCCTGGGAGCAAGACCAAAACGACCGACATCACAGGTGAGTCACGGCAAGAGACTAAGACAGTATTTCGCGACTTGACGAATGATCCGGCACCGAACGTAAGCGTGCAGGCCAGCGTGTCACCATCGATCCACGTGTCTGCATCAACGGACTCGTCGGGTTTGGCAACCATCGATTTGACTGAGATTTTTGATCATCTCGTTGCCAGTGTGCCGATTGATATTGAAGTGTGTCTCAATGGTGTCAACGCCGCGCCAATATTTTTCAAAGTTAACACGTCTCAGCTCGGAGTTACCTGGGATACTCCGCGGCGCTGAGTAGCGGGACCTAACCACGACCATCCAACACTTATGAATACCAAACAGACCTGGAGAATATGTCTAAGGCGAACCATCATGTGGCTTATTGCCTGCTGCCTGTTGCCGGATGCCTCATGGGCGGTCGGCACGATCGAAATACAGACAGAGGACAAAGGAGTTGAGATCCTTGTGGATGGGACCTCGATTGGGCTTGTCGCCGATGCCGGAACACTCACCAAGGATGTCTCCGCAGGACAGCACAAGGTGGAAGCCCGCAAGTCTGGATTCCGCTCTGCGGTACAAGATGTCACGGTTCCGGAGAATGACATTCGTCTGGTGAAATTCGCCTCTTTCGTTCCTCCTGTCAAGGTTGGACAACAAGGTGAGTCAACGACTGAAGTCGCTCCCGCAAGACTTGGGAACCTTATGATTAGGACCATTCCCGTGGAATGCCGAATCACTGTTGAGGGATTGAATATTCCGGAAAAGGACTCTGAGAAGCGGATGACAGATTGGTTCATCAAAGACATTCCAATCGGTATCCGACAAGTAACGATTGTGCCTTTGAGAACTGGCAGCAGCGTTCGTTTTGATGCCGAGATTTTCGAGGGGGAGGAATCACAGTATCGGGTTGATCTCCGGGACCGGACAGTGCAGGATCTTGCCAAGCAGGAGCGTGAGCGAAGAATGGAGGCGGCGAAGGCAGCGGCATTGGCGGCAGAACAGGAACAACGGAAGGTGAGCGAAGCAAAGCGCATCGAACAATCGCGGATCGAATTTGAAACCGGCTACGAAGCTTATCTCAAAGCCGTGCGATCCAACGATTTTCCACTTCAGGAACGTGTCAGAATGTGGAAAGCTCTCTGCACGAGATGGCAAGTGGACCCGGGCGGTGGCACCGAACTCCGTTGGAATACTGATCGAGTGGTCATCCGCTCTAATGAGTTGCCTGACACTGGACCCGGAGCTGTTGGTAACGCGTATTTTGCCGAGAATTTCGAGAATTGTCCTGACGGTCGTCTACCCCCGGAATGGCTCATAGTTTATAACGGACAGGGAAACCAGGAGCAGGGCGTGCGGACCGCCAATGGAAACCATTATCTACGCCTGGTTGGAAAGGTCAATTGGTCGTCTGTTGTGCGCAAGGAGTTTGTCGTGCCCATGCTTCCGCGCATCGTATTCTCCGCGCGGGCTCGTTCCCTGAACGGTACGAGTCTCATCGCTGTCGGCGATGGGCGCAAGTGTGTCTGCTGCTCATTGCTCGATCTCGGCATCCGCGATAATGGATGGCACGCTGTTTCCGCAACAGTGGATTTCAAGGGCAACAGCGCCTCATTTTCCGTGGATGGCAAGCAGGTGCGCCGGGACGTGCTGACAACTCAGGATCCGAATGCCGAATGGACCGTATGGGGCAACAAGCCCGCGATCGTCGTTGGAGCTCCATGGAACAAGGAGGGACAAGCGAATTTTGAATTCCAAATTGATGACATTAGGATTTTCGGGCAATAGAGTGTAATTGCTCTGGAGCTGCTTGCGGGCACCACCCCTACTTCTCCTTGATTTCCACAATCCCGTTGACGAACGGTTCGCCCGCATCCAAACGTTCGAGGAAAAACCGCGACGGGCCGTCACCATGCGGGCCGCGGTGCTGGTTCACGGCGGCGAAGATCCGCCGCGCGGTGGCGAGGTCCCCCGCATCAAGGGCGGCAAGCGCCTGGTGATAAGTTGCCACCCACTCGGGTTCCGGTTGCACGCCGACCGGGCCTAACAACTCGTGGACGGTGGTGGTTTCATGGCGGCCCTTGACGCGGAACTTGCCGACGCGGCGGGTGCGGAATTCGCCGTCGAGGCGGACCTGGACGGCTTCGCTCAAGAGCACCTGCGTGTCTAACAACCTGTTGAGTCCTTCGAGGCGGGAGGCGAGGTTGGTGGCGTCGCCGATGAGGCTGTAATCAAGGCGTCGGGCGCTGCCGACGTTGCCGGCGACGACTTCGCCGTAGTTCACGCCGATGCGGGTTTTCAATTGCCTGCCGTCCACCACGGTGTGTTCGCCGGCATGGATGTTCCAAGCGGCGCGGACGGCCTTGAGCGCGGCCTGGGGATCGGCGAGTGGGGCGCCCCAGGCGGCATAGATCGAGTCGCCGAGGAACTTGATGATGATTCCTTCGTCATCAACGATGCCGCCGGCAACGCGCTCGAAGTAATCATTGAGGGTGGCCACGACGAGTTGCGGATCGCCGATGCGTTCGCTCATGGCAGTGAAATCCTCGATATCGGTGAACATCATCGCCGCTTCGATTTTCTCGCCGCCGAGACGAATCCGGAATCCTTCCGCAGTGAGCCGGTCCAACATCTGCGGTGACAGGTACTT
>Ga0118677_10014685_pt1 | contig 11000 bp, 10 predicted proteins | sample AliMusrvi5mmetaG_FD_86154 | JGI IMG/M metagenome (GOLD analysis project Ga0118677, IMG submission 86154)
TTGGAAAAAACGGGCCAACCAGCGCTCCCCGTAAAATGGGTTTTTGTTTATCCCCTGTGCACGGACTTTATTGCCAGGCTCAACGGCTAGCAAAAGTGACTACCGAATATTTACAGTACTAATATCACCGAACCGCTCCCCTATATATGGAGAGGCGCATTTATTTTCGCAGCTTCGAGGCTGGTAACTGGCTACCCCTCCTCACCCAGGCAATCCGTTTACGAGGATACCAGCGGATTCCACACCTTACGAAAGCCGAGGCCTTCGTAATCCTTCACGTTCGCCGTCGCGAAGGCGGTCACGCCTTGGGCAGTCATCGTGAGCGCGGAGCGGGCGTCGTAGAGGCGGTGGAAGGCGAACCCCTTCTGGCGGGCCTTTTCCCAGAGGGTGTCGTGCAGCGGGCGGCTTTCCACCGTGAAGCCGATGAGCCGCCAGCGCGGGTGGCGGCGGTAGGTTTGGATGACTTCCACGGCTTCGTCGGGCTCGAGCGGATGCTGGAGCACGGCGGGATTGCGAAGCAGACCGTAAAGTTCGGCCAGGATAAACTCAGAAATCGCCACCTCCTCCTCTTGCGGAATGGCTGTGAGCCAGGCATAGGCAGTCTTGTGGCTGGGCGAGTCCACGTTGAAAGCGTGGAACAGGAGGTTGGTGTCAATCGACAGCATGGCCGTCACTTTCTCTTGCGGTGGGCCAAAGCGACCTCCGTGTCGGTGAGTTGCGCCTGCTGCTTGATTTCCGCGTCGTTGAGTCCCCTCCAGCCGAGACTGCGGGGTTTGGGTGGCTGCCAATCTCGGCTTGCGCCCGGTTCTGGCGCATAGACGCTCAGAATGTACTCAAGTCCCCGCCGAGCCAGTTCGGCGAGAGAGATTTCACGGCTGTCGCAGACTTTGCGAGCGCGGGCGTAAACGTCGTCGGGCAGTTGGATTTGTGTGCGCGTCATACCAACAGATTGCCATCACGTGTCATGATGTCAATCCGGCGGCAAGCATCGCGGCAACCCCAAAATGACTAAGAGGTCGGTCATTTGGCGCCTGGTGTCGTGGAAGGAGAGGTGTTACGGATTTCACTGCGATCGTGCTTGAAGACGATGAACTTCTGGTCGAAGAGGAGATACCCGCGACCGGTCAACCACGGGTACGCAGCTACACGTTCAGAGGCATCGAACTCTTTCACCATGGAATAGGTTCCCGCGAGCAAGCGAGGCATCGCCTTACGGATGGGGTCGGCTTCTATCGGTCGGAGCACCAGCCAGTCGGGTTGCACCTCGGCGATAACCTCGGCGAGTCTGGTTGTCTGGAGTTTCTTCTCCGCCGCGACCACCTCGGGCGCGCAGAGGCCGGGAGTGTCGAGCATCCTCAATTGGGAGAAGAACCCGATATACCCCAGCGGCTCCAGAAAGACCGTGTCAGACGGAGAGGCAGCTTGCTGCCGCAGCCACAGGCCTATCTGCTTGCGGGTCCCATCTTCAATCTCGCGCTGCTGTACCCGCAACTGCCAGGCAGTGCAAAGGAACAACAGTAACGCGCCGCCCAATACTGAAACGGCAGCTATTCGGGTGCATGCCAGGAGGAGACGGAAGTTCGCTTCGTTCCTCTTTTTCAGCGAGAAGGCGAGATCCAAGCCGTGTTGGAGAATATGAGCGAGGACAAAGACGCCCAGAATGGTGCAATTCGGAACATACCACGGGAATGGAAACGAGGCCGCGTAGGAAAGGTAGAAATGGCCGAGCATGAAGGCAAAGGACACCGCTCGGGCTTGCGGGCGGGCGAACCGAATGAGCCAGTAGAACACGCAAAGGCAAGCCAGGGCCTTGCCGTAGAGCGCGACGCTCCAATGCCACCCCCCAAACACCAGCGCGTACGCAGGCAGGAATGTGCTGCCGGCCGAAGTGCGGAGCATTCCGATGGGGGAGGAAAGTATTGCAAGGAGCCACGAGCGGGGCGCGACGTGAGCGAGATGCCGTGCCAACCCCTTGGCAATGATGGTATGAGGAACGGGAGACCCGAAGTAGTGCCAAGCCCAAAGCAGCCACGGCACATACAAAACCGTCGTGAGCGCACCGGCCCACAGAAAGACTTTCAGCAACTCCAGCCGTGACTTCCCAATCGTCCGCCCAGCATCGAACAGCAGGAATCCAATCCCAAGCGCCCCGAAGTAGATAAAACCGTCCGGCCGCGTCCACATCAGCCCTGCCCCGGCCAGTCCCAGCTTGAGCACCGTCCAGTCCGAACGCACCGTCAGGGCATGCAGCGCCAGCGCCAGGAAGAACATCATGAAGGCAATCTCCTGGCCGTTGATGCTGAAATCCACAATCTTGGCGTCGAAGGCGAACATCCCGATGAGAACGGCCGTCGCCAGGCGGCTCAAGTAATTGTTCCGGGCACTCGCATACAGCAGCACCGCCGCCCCGGCCAGCAATGCGCTGCTCATCACCCGGAACAGCCACAATACCAATTGGTCGGAGGTGTTCCCCGTCAGAACGCTCAGGGCGGCGGGAATCAGCACATTGAGCGGCGAGGTAAAGGTATGCACCCTTTCGCCCAGGTTATAGACGAGGCCGTGGCCGGTCGCGAGGTTCTTGCTGACACGGTAGGTGATGTAATAATCCTCCCAGGCGTGTTGGGTGAACGCGGCAAAAGCCATCGCGATGGCGAAGACGCCGGCAAAGATCAGCCAGCGGACACGGCGTGCAAGGCAGCACGCGTCAGGTGGGTTGCTCGTCGGATTCATGGTGCGAGGCCTACCGGAGGTTTTCATTCGCAGCGAGTATCCGGGACTGCCACGAGGCGCGGCGCGCGGACATTCCTGTCCGCAGCAGGGTTCGAGGGCTAAAATGGCACGTGAACTGGCCAGAGCGCGTCGCCATTCGGAGCTTGCTGCGGACAGGAATGTCCGCGCGCCGTGCCTGAAGTTGAGATGCGCCTTTATTCGTATTGCCGACCTGGTTGCGCTTGAACACGATGAACTTCTCGTCGTAGCGCAAATACGCGCGACCGGGCAGCCATCGGTACGCGGCGATACGTTCAGAGGCGTCAAACACCTTCACCGCCGAATAGGTTTCCGTCAGCAAGCCGGGCGCCGCCGCTCGGACTCGGTCTGCCTCAGCCGGCCTTAGCACCAGCCAGTCGGGATGCACTTCAGGTATTATCTTGGGGAGGCTGATTGACTTGAGCCTTCGCTCAGCCGCAACCACTTCGGGCGCGCAGAGGCCGGGGGTGTCGAGCATCTTCAACTGAGAGTAGAAACCGATATATCCCAAGGGCTCCAGAAAGACCGTATCGGTTGTGGAGGCAGCGTGCTCTCGCAGCCAAAGGCCGATTTGCTTACGTGTACCTTCTTCGATCTCGCGCTGCTGAGCCCGCAACTGGTAGGCGGAGCCCACCATCAGGAGCAAGGTACCCAAAACAACGATGGCGGCAACGGCGCGGACGCCAGTCCTCCAGTACCGAGCCTGGCTGTTGGCTGGGTTCGGCACCGAGGGCACAAGATCCAGCCCATGCTGTATGATGTGAGCAAAAGCCACCATCCCCAGGATCGCGCAAGCTGGAAGGTACCAGGCGGCGGCATAGGCGGCGATGCAGGACAAGTAAAAGTGGCCGAGCATGAAGGCAAAGGAAGCGGCGCGGCCTTGGGGACGACCGCGAGGCACACACCAATAAAGGCCAATGATGCAGGCCAGGCCCTTGCCGAATAGAATCGCTGTCCAATGCCAGCCTCCGAAAAGCAAGGCATTCGCGGGGAGGAACGTGGCGGCGACGGACGTGCGGCCCACCAACATGCCGAACGGAAAGCCCAGGCAATGCAAAAGCCGCTGCGCTGGCTGCATCGCGGAGGCGAACTTCAACTGTCCCTTGGCAATGATGGTGTGGGGGATGGGAGACCCGAAGTAGTGCCATGCCCACAGCAGCCATGGCAGATACAAAACCGTCGTGAGCGCACCCGCCCACAGGAATACCTTCAGCAATCCCAGCCGCGACTGTCCAATCGGCCGCCCAGCATCGAACAGCAGGAAACCAATCCCAAGCGCCCCGAAGTAGATAAAACCGTCCGGCCGCGTCCACATCAGCCCAGCCCCGGCCAACCCCAGCTCGAGCACCGTCCAGTTCGAACGCACCGTCAGGGCGTGCAGCGCCAGCGCCAGGAAGAACATCATGAAGGCGATCTCCTGGCCGTTGATGCTGAAATCCACTGTCTTGGCGTCGAAGGCGAACATCCCGATGAGAACAGCCGTCGCCAGGCGGCTCAAGTAATTGTTCCGGGCGCTCTCATACAGCAGTACCGCCGCCCCGGCCAGCAATGCGCTGCTCAGCACCCGGAATAGCCATAATACCAGTTGGTCGGATGTATTCCCCGTCAGGACGCTCAGGGCGGCGGGAATCAGCACATTGAGCGGCGAGGTGAAGGTATGCACCCTTTCGCCCACGGTAAAGACCAGGCCGTGGCCAGTCGCAAAGTTCTTGCTGACACGGTAGGTGATGTAATAATCCTCCCAGGCGTGTTGGGTGAACGCGGCGAAAGCCATCGCGATGGCGAATACGGCGGCAAAGATCAGCCAGCGGGCTCGGCGTGCAGGGCTTGATGCGTCAGGTGGGTTGCTCGACAGGCTCATTGCTTAAGGATAACTATCCTCCCGGTGTAGGGCGGCAGCCAGTGAGTGTATGGATACTCCTTGACGGTCTCCCAACCTGGCATTTCTGCGAAAGCCAGCAGGTACGAATCTCGGTCAACCCAATACCAACTCTTGCCGGGCTTCTCCTTATAGGCTGCGTCATAGAGATACAAACCGTTGAACTCGAAGCCGCCATCCACGTCCGCAGCCGTAACCTTTCCGTCGGCCAAGAGATCGTTCAAGGCGGTCCAGCGCGCGCGGTTCCACGCCAGGTAATCCCGCGTGCCGAGTACGGCATAAAAGGACAGACTCGCCAGCAGCAATCCCGCCAGGGCCACGCGGGTTCGTGTCCGGGGCTGCCACGAGGCCGCCGCGACCCCGGCTACCCCCACAAGCAGAAAGGGCAAGGCTGGGATATAGTAGCGGTCCCAGCCGCCGATCACCAGGATAGGAGAGAGGTAAATGGCGGCGCACAGCAGGAAGAATACGCCGGCTATCCGGTCCGGCTGGATTCGGGCGCGAAGGAAGGATCGCCGGAGTGTTGCGACCTTGGCCGCCACGGCGCCGACCAGGAGAGCCCCGCCCAGCAATGAGGCGACAGTTATCGCTAACCAGAAGCCTCTCCACAAAGCAGGAACATGCGCCAGATTGAGGATGTGAACATCCCGCAGTGATAGCGGGCCAATACCCTGCGCCAAAACGATGTTGCCGGCCGTTGGCATCGGCCCACGGGTCAGGACGAGAACGGTGATCGAGCAGAGCGCAAAGACGCAGCCGGCGATAATGAAGACCCGCCGCCCTGTCCGTGCGGCTGCGACCGCTGGCAAGACGAGAACCATTACCGGCAGCGAGAACCAGCCCAGATAGAGCAGCGCTGTCCCGATGTGTTTGGCAAGACCCGGCACCAAGCGCTTCGGGGTGCAAAGCGCCGAGAGAAACTCCCCATTCTGGAGCGAGTAGAGTGCTGGCAACCGTCCAGTCACCTTGAGCCAGTGTTGGAAGGTCAGCAGGGCACCGACACAAACCGCCAGGGGGACGAGGGCGCGGATTACCCACCGGCCCTCCAACCCACGATGCCAAAGCAGGCAGACCGCATAGGCTATTGGCACCGCTAATCCGAGTTGCCGGCACAATGTCGCCGCCAGCGCGCAGGCCACGCCGCACAGCAGGGTGAAGTCCGACCCGCCTTGCAGGTGGCGAGAGAAGAAAAGGGCCGCCGCCAGCAGAAGGGCGGTGAAGGGCACGTCCGTCATAAAGGTGTTGGACAGCGCGTAGTAGATGGGGTTGAAGGCCACGGTTAGCGCAGCAAAGACGGCCAATAGCCGCGACGGATGGAGTTGACGCACCAGGAAATAAACCACAAGGAGGCTGCCGAGCGACAATGTCAGTGTCGAGAACCGCAGCGCGTTGAACGAGAATCCACTGGGCAGGCAGAAAAGGGCACCCCAAAGAGCTTGGGTGATAAGGGGCATAGAAGTCCAGCCGGTGGGGCGGAAGTCACCGTTCTGGAGCAGGTTTTTAACGGTCAGGCCGAAAGACCAGTCATCATTGAGCGGGAAATCGCCCAGGGGATTCACGACAACCAGGCTCACAACCCAGACTGAGGCCAGCAACAGCATGTCCCTGATCGCGCCCTCGGGGACTCGGGCCGGCGACCTTGCTTCGGCAGCAACGGGCCGCCCGTTAACCGTGCTCATGGCGGGGACTCTATCCGGCTGGAAAGCAACGTCAATCATTCATTGTTGGAGAGGACACCCGTCAGCGCCACTCGTGACGGGGATATTTGCGCTGCAGTTGCTGCTTTATCCCAGGATAGTGTTCGCTCCAGAAGCCGGCCATGTCCTGCGTGATCTGCACTGGCCGCTGGCTGGGGGCCAGGATATGTACCAGTATCGGAACGCGCCCCATCCCGATGCGGGGCGTGGTCTTTACCCCATAGAGTTGCTGGATGCGCAGGGCGATGTACGGCGGATTGCCCACATCATAGATCACCTTCGCGGTGCGACCGTTGGACAAGGTGAGGCGCTCGGGAGCGTGCTTGTCGAGATGTCCCTGCTGGGCACTGCTCAACCAGCTCTTCACTACGGCCTTGGCCGGCTTGTCCTTGAGGTCCTTGCTGTTGAAGGAGCCGTGGCAGACTTGCTCAACCAAGTGACGCCGATCCTCCTCGCCAATAGGCGGCAGGGCGAGTTCCGGGCACCATTGGCTCAGGAGGTTCAGCCGGAGAATCCACTGGTCGAGTGTCTCGTCCCAGTCGTTGAGCGTCAGCCGGCCGGCCACCACTTCCTCGGCCAGCAGACGTGCGGCGGCGTCAAGCGGAGGCGGCTCGACCCGGCGCGCGCCGATGGCCAGGTCGCGAAAGCGGAGCTGCTCCTCGGCATAGACGCGCTTGCTGCCGGGGTCGTAGAAGACCCGCGGCACAGCCGTCAGGTCTTCTGGAAACAACTCGCGCAGCCACTCCTCTTCGATCGCGGTTGCGAGGCTGAGCACAGTCTGGACACCCTTATCCTTGCCTTCCACTTCGCGGACCTCAGCGGCAACCAGCAGCGCATTGTGCTGGACGACACTTTCCCGTGCCAACGTGCCGCGCCGGCCATGGGCCAGCTCGCAACGGAGCGTGCCGGAGTCCAGCCGCCGGGCGACGCGGTCGCTGAAGCCCAGGAGAATGCACTTCTGCACGGCCTCGCCCGAGACTTCGCGTTCCGTCGCGTCCATGCCCTCGCGCCGGGCGATTTCGAGGAACTGCTGGAGTAGCGGACCGACCTGCCTGGCCGTGGCGGCGTGCACACCCAGGCGGCGGCAGGTTTCGAGCCGGAAGTCGCTGGCTGAGGCCTGCTGCCATGCTCGCATCAGGAGCCAGAAATCGCTGCCCGTCTCTTTGCCCAGCAAATCGTCACGTCGGCGCGCGGTGTCGCCATCCACGTTTCGCAGGAGCAGGTCGCGGCCCTGGGTGAGGGCGGCGAGCAGGCAGGCCTGATAAACGCAGCGGTATTGCTGCGCGGCCAACAACATGCGGGCATACCTCGGGTGCAAGGGGAAAGCGAGCATTTTGCGGCCTAAGGGGGTCAGGTCCGGTTGTATTGACGATTTACGATTTACGATTGACGAGTCGCCCTGTCCTTCGGTGCGCAAATCGTAATTCGCAAATCGTAAATCCCGCAGGGCGCCTAAGTCGGTGAGCAACTCTTCTGCGTGGGAGAGGGCCTGTTCCTCAGGAGGTTCCAGCCAGCGGAACTTGCGCAGGTCCTGCACCCCGGCGGCTTTCAAGGTCAGGACGACCTCGGCGAGGTCCAGACGCTTGATCTCGGGCAGTTCCTGCTGCGGACGGTGCCCGTGTTCCTCCAGCGACCAAAGCCGCCGGCACAGGCCCGGCGCAGTGCGGCCGGCGCGCCCCGCCCGCTGGTCGGCCGAAGCCCGGCTGATCTTTTCGATCAGCAAGGTGTTGATGCCCCGATACGGATCATAGCGCGGAATGCGCGCCAGTCCGCTGTCAATCACACACCGGATTCCGTCAATGGTCAGTGAGGTCTCGGCCACGTTGGTGGCAACGATGACTTTGCGCTGGTCGTAACGTGCCACAGCAGCATCCTGGTCGCGTGGCGGCAGTTCGCCGTGCAGCGGCAGCAGGACGAATCCGCGGGATTCGGCGCAACGCCGGATCGCCTCGATCGTCTGGGAAATCTCAAAGCCGCCCGGCATGAAGATCAGCACGTCGCCCTGGCCACTTGAGCGGACGAAGTCGCCGAATGCCTCCGCCGCCTGGTCCCATACCGGGCGCTTGTCGAGATATGCGGGCCTGGCCGCGAATTCGACCTCAACCGGGAACGTGCGCCCCCGGGATTTGACTATCCGACACGGCTTGAGGTATTGTTCCAGCGGCGCGGCTTCGAGGGTAGCCGACATGACCAGGATCTGGAGATCGGGCCGGTCGGTTTCCTGCAAATCCAACGCGCGGGCCAGCGTGATGTCGCCGTAAAGGTGGCGTTCGTGGAACTCGTCGAAGATAATGGCCGCAACGCCCCGCAGCTCGGGGTCCTGAACCATCTGGCGTAGCAGCAAACCCTCGGTGACGAAGCGGATGCGCGTATCGACGCTGGTCATGTTCTCGAAGCGAATCTGGTAGCCGACTTCGCGGCCGAGTTGGGCTTTGCGCTCCCAGGCGACGCGGGCGGCCAGAAGCCGCGCGGCGATCCGGCGCGGTTGGAGGACCACGACCTGCCCGGCGCCCAGCAGGCCGCGGTCGAGCAACATCTGCGGGACTTGCGTGGACTTGCCTGAACCCGTCGGGGCGGACACGATCAGCCGCCGGGTAGCCCGGAGGCCGGTAACAAGCTGCTCTTCGATGTCGTAAATTGGCAGGCTTTCCGCCATGAAGCCGACATGCTAAACGGGATCCATGGGTTTTGAAAGTAGCCGAATGAGCGACCAGAGCACGAGAAGAAGCAATTACTGCCTGCTTTTGAACGAGGAAGCGGTCCCTGGGTTCAAAGGAATGGCTTGAGGTGTCGCGGTGTTTTGGCTTAACTGTGCGCCGCGACCGCATTAGAATAGGTTTGTGTCCGTAAATGCGGTCAGACCGCAAAGTGTAAAAAACTATGTACAGGCAGCCCAGCACCAATGCATCAGGTAAACCCTTTGACGCAGCCACCGTCGAAGCCGTTTGGAACAAAGCCGCGCCCAGCCCCGGGCATTCCCCCCTGAAACTGGATGCGCGGGGCACCCTCATTTGGAAAGAGGGCTATTCAAACACCAACAGCAAATTCGGCTGGGTAATCGCGCGCGTGCGGCCATTGAACGAAGGCGGAGGAGATGAGCTGGAAAACCTGGAACCGATACAATGGGAGAATTACAGGCTGAATGGTAACGGCAAGGCCCCAGCCGCATGACCAGGCGGAAGATATTCCTCCGGTCTTCGGCCGATTGAATCGGATTCATCGCTCATATTCGGCGCGCTCCATTCTAAAGCAATCCAACGTGGAGTTCCTCCGACGCAACCCAGGGTGAAATTCCTTGGTTGTGCTAGGGGGCAGCCCTATAATCCCAGACATGGTTCATGTTGGCATCGGTTATGATGTGCATGCCCTGGTTGAGGGGCGAAAACTGATCCTGGGCGGCGTCGAGATTCCGCACCCCAAGGGTCTGGATGGGCATTCTGACGCCGACGTGCTGATGCACGCGATTTGCGATGCGGTCCTCGGCGCGTTGGGCGAGGCGGATATCGGCCATTTCTTCCCCAATACCGACCCACGATGGAAAGGAGCCCGGAGCCGCATTTTCCTGAACGAGGCGGCACGGCTGGTCGGGTTTCGCGAAGGCAAGATCATCAATGTGGACGCCACCGTGATCGCCCAGGCACCCAAGATTTTCCCGCATATTCACGCGATGAAGGTCCACATCGCCGAAGCACTCGGGATGAACCTCCAAAAGGTGGGAATCAAGGCGACCACGAACGAGCACTTGGGATTCCTGGGCCGCGAGGAAGGCATCGCGGCCATGGCCGTAGCGAGCGTGGACCTACCCTGAGCGGCCATGGCTAAATCAGAAATCAGTTGGAAACGAGTCACCGAGGACGGGGTCCGGCTCCAAGTGTACGTCCATCACATAGGCCGCGAGTGGCTGTTCTATGCCCGGGAACGGCGTTTCGACCAGTGGCAGGCCGTCACTGACCCGCCGCTGGAGGATTGGCAGGAACTGCTCGACGCTGTCCGGCGCCGCATCAATCGCCGCCTGCTGCGGCCCGAGGAGGAAGTGCGGGTGAAGAATTCCATCCGCGAGCGATTCCCCGAGGCCGAACTCGACTGAACTGGCGCCTTTTTGCCTGACAACACCTGTGCGGCCGCTTTAAAGTCCGCCAACATGACCAGGCCATCGCTGATCCTAGTTTCGCCGAACATAGAGAGGAAGGGTGATGAGTTCGGCGATCTCTCCATCAGCCTCTCGGAAACCTATCAGAAGGCGCTGATGTCCTGCGGGGCGATTCCCCTGCCCTTGCCGGCTACCACCTCACGAGAGCTGATTTCCGAATGTGTAAGCCGCTGCGACGGCGTGCTGCTGACCGGCGGCGAAGATATAGATCCGCGCTTGTACGGGAAGAAGCTGCCGCCGCGGTTGTGCGGCACTGTGACGGTGACTCCGGACGGCGGGGCGCGCGATTTGCGGGAGCTGACGCTGATTGACGAGGTGTTTCGGCAACGCAAGCCGCTGCTGGGGATTTGCCGAGGCCACCAGGTTTTGAACGTGGCGCTGGGCGGCACGCTGGTGGCGGATATCCTGGCTCAGATTCCCAGCAGGGCTGCATCAAGCCCGTTAGCGTAGGGCGACTTAGAGGGGCTACGGACGATTTATCGGGACATTTGCTTTTGACTTCTATTTCATGGGCGGATGCCGAAAC
>Ga0118677_10014686_pt1 | contig 11000 bp, 8 predicted proteins | sample AliMusrvi5mmetaG_FD_86154 | JGI IMG/M metagenome (GOLD analysis project Ga0118677, IMG submission 86154)
ATGAGAAATCATGGAAGTGTGATTTTATTGAAGGCGTTGACGACCAATCCATTAAATGCCCGCAGTTCTGCTAGTGATTGCTGGGATTATATTGAATCTGAGTTTGACTTCTCTGCACAGAACCTGCCTGAGGCATGGACCAGTGCCGATGCAGGTCGTATAACAAGCGGAGCAGCTTATGCGATGAAATCCAGGGCAATGCTTTATGCCGAAAGATGGCAGTCGTCCTATGATGCCGCCAATAAGGTTATGGCAATGGTCAGTGACGGAACCTATGCACTTAACTCCTCGTATGATAAGGCCTTTGGATCCTATTTCACCAATAGCAACAAGGAGGCTATTTTGGAATACCAGTATAGCTATCCCAATCTGGTGCATAGTTACGATGGGATTACCAGTCCGGGAGGCGATCACATTGGGTTTGGCGGAGATATTGAGCCTACCCAGGAGTTGGTTGAGTCATATGAATTAGCCGGAGGAGGTAATGTTGATTGGTCGGCTTGGCATACCACCGGTGTTACCACAACTCCTCCCTGGGATCAGCTTGAGCCAAGGTTCCAGGCAACTGTTTTGTATAATGGCAGTACCTGGAAAGGGAGAACAATTCAGCCTTATGAAGGGGGAGTTGACGGATGGACAGCTTATCCACCAGCTGCCGGTAGTAATAAAGGGGCCTCGGTGACCGGATATTATCTTAAGAAGTATGTGAATGAAAATCATATCGATTTAATCAATATCCCAAGTTCACAGCCTTTGGTGGAGATCCGGCTGGCAGAAGTTTATCTGAATATGGCTGAAGCAGCTTATAATCTGAACAATGTAACGGATGCAAATAGCAAAATAAATATTGTACGTCAACGCGTTGGCTTACCAGCTCTGAACCTTTCAGGTACAGTACTTTACAACCAGATCAAACAGGAACGCAAAATTGAGCTTGCCGGCGAAAATCACCGCTACTGGGATTTGAGAAGGTGGAAAGATGCTGTAAGCCAGCTTACCGGTTTATATGTCCATGGACTCAAGGCCACCAATAACGGCGGGTCATTCTCTTATGACTATATTACCTGTGATGACCAGCCACGTCAGTTCCCGGAAAAACTTTATGCGTTCCCGATTTTATCGGCGGAACTTGTCAATAATCCTGCCTGTCTACAAATTACTGGATGGTAATACATATAATGAAAAACATGAAGAGTATGAAGAACATAAAATATGGAGCAGTGGTATTATCATTGATAGTACTGATCAGTAGCTGTGCTAAGGTAGATTCTGAATTCAGAACAAAAAGCACTTCCAACAAGCTGAGAACCCTCATGGTCACTTTTGCGGACGGGACAGGTGGCTATAAGCCCGATGAGGCAGAACCTTATCCTGCAAATCTTACCATTGAAATTCCCTGGTATTATCCCGACGGCTCTCTGACTCAAACATCTCTGGATAGCCTTTTTCTGACTGCAACATTGCCGAACAGCGCTTACATGAGCCCGGCTTTGGGTATTCAAAATTTGACATCTGCTAAAGTCTTCACGGTAACTGCTCAAAACGGTGCCCAAAACAAATATACCATCACAGCGGTCAGGAAGAGAAGCAGCAAGACGGATATTAAGTCTTTCAAATTAAATGAGGCAAATATTGACGGAGTTATCATCAACAATAAGGTGATCATTCCATACACTGCAGTTGATATCTCGCATCAGACGGCTACTGTTGAATTAGCCTATTATGCCAAGATCTCTCCCGATCCAACAGTAGCCCGGGATTACACCCACCCTGTAGCTTTTACGGTTACTGCTGATGACGGTACTACGGTGGTTGACACGGTTCGGATTGGAATTCCTGTTAAAGTGGCGCAAGGTTTTGCATCAGTCAAAAAACTCTGGTCAAAATCTGCCGGAGATCTTCAGTTTGTTGATTATCAAAATATTTCGATTGCAGTGAGTGGCGACTATTTTGTTTTGCCTTTCTCCAATGAATGGGATGGAGGATCAGCGGCCAAATATTACGACAAAAAGACAGGAAATTATGCCGGCGATTTGAATGTAACCGGAATTGGTGGTCTTTACGCCGTAGCAAATGACAGCAAGGGAAATATTGTTGGAATCAATAATATCTATGCGGGTGATAATGTTAGGCTTTTCAGATGGAATAATGTGACATCAGCACCGCAGCCATTAGCCAGAAGTTCAGACTGGAGCTCTGTCGGGAGTACCTTCTACGGCAGAAAACTATCGGTCTTTGGTGATCTTGACGGTGATGCCGTAATCATGACTACCACCGATGGGGCCCCTATGGGTGGCGCTAACCGTATTCTCAGATGGACCATTAAGAGCGGAGTTCTGGTATCCCAGGATCCTGAATCGATGGTCTATCCAAAAGATTGGGGATATGTTGCCAAAGCGGTTCCTGCAGGACCAAAACAGACAGATAACTTTTTTGTTTGTTCCAACCTTCCGATTTTTATGGATTACATTAACGGCAGCAGCAATAGTCTCATCGCATCGTTCAGCTCCAATTATCTGGCTTCGATGCGCGATGCAACTCCGGCATTGACCTATTTCGAGTTTAATACCGGAAAATATACAGCAATTGTTGATGGTGGGTCGTATAGCAGTGCCATGCATATTTTCAATGTCACAGATCCGGGCAAGATACCTACTCCGGCAGGTTCAACGGATGCATATAAGGCATTCCATGTTTTTGATGGTGAAAGTGATTATATCGCCTGTCCTTCACCAAACTGGAATATCACGGCTGAAGTTGCAGTTGGTCCCGTTTCGTCGAATGGTTTCACAATGGACGTGTACTTCCTGACCACAAACGGTGGAATAACAGTTTATGAATTAAGCTGTATTGATGCAAGTAAATTTAATTAATTACCTTTAACATAAAATAGCAAGGCACTTAACCGTGCCCTGCTTTTTTGTATTTTAAATCAGATTATTCACAGACCGGAATATTTTTAGTCATGAAGATACTCTTTTACATTACCAGTTTATTGTTATTCCCGCTTGTTGTTTTCTCATGCAATAACAAAAACAGTACAATACTTCCTCCCGTCACCGATCCGACAACCACCAATGTGGATACTTCTATTGTAAGGATGTTCAATAATACACCGGTGATCTTGTGGATGGAAGCTGCTGCAAATTTTTCGAGGCTTGGAACTGCAGATCGGATGGCCGCTATTTTTCAAAAGATCGCTGATATGGGTGTAAAAGGGGTTGTTGTTGATGTTAAAGGGATTAGCGGTTTGGTAAGTTACAACTCTTCCATAGCCGGACAATTAAAGACATGGAACGGCTATACCCAGGCACCTGATTTCGATTATCTTCAAAATGTAATTACCGAGGCAAAAAAGAAGGGGCTCAAGGTTTTTGCTTCAATGAGTGTTTTTGGAGAAGGATTAAACTATGGCGGAACAAAATATGGTAAAGTTTTCTCGGATACTGCCTTTGCAAATATTCAAAGTCAGGTGATCTCGGTTTCAGGAGATGTCAAGAAGATCACTGATGTATATGCCTACGGAATGCTAAACGCTTTACAACCAGCTGCCCAGAATTATGAATTGTCACTGATTAAGGAGCTCATTACGAATTATAATATTGACGGATTTGTACTCGACTATTGCCGCTATTACGATATTTGTGCCGATTTTTCTGATTATTCACTGAATGCGTTTAAGACCTGGGCCGGATTAGCCTCGGTCAAAACTACGGATATCGTGCAGTCATGGAAAGAGTCCAGCGGTGCAGTAGTTCCCGGCGTAACCGGAACTTACTACAAAAAATGGCTGGAGTTCAGGGCACAATCCATTCATGATTTTATCTCAAAAGCCAGGAGTGCAGCTAAAGCCATCAAGCCAAAAATTGCATTCTGCTCCTATTCAGGGGCATGGTACGATTCCTATTATTATGTTGGGGTAAACTGGGCCAGCAACAAATACGATCCGTCAACCAACGGATATTCCTCATGGGCAACTTCCACCTACAAGAATACCGGAATTGCTGAGTTACTTGATATGTTTATGACCGGTGACTATACCTCGACACTTACCGGTGCAGGATGGTGGACAGTTCAGGGACAAATCGACGGGGCAAAAACGGTTTTGGAAAATGCCAATATCCACTTTGGCGCCGTTGATATGGGCAATACCGTATGGTCGAACCTTAAAAATATGGATGACGCAATTACCATGATCCTGCAGCAGAATAAAGGGATTATGCTCTTCGACCTGGTACACATCGATGATCCTTCCACCAATCAGTTCAATATACAGTTATACGATAATCTGAAACAAACAATCACTCAGGGTCTTGTGGGCAGATAAGAAAATTACCGTGGTCATTTTATGAAATTTACATTATTAGAAAGCATGGAAACACAAAACACACGTCGCGATTTCTTTAAAAAGGCCTCTCTGTCTGGGATTGCTGCAATGGCAGTTCCTATGATTGGGATGGCCGATAATTATACTTTGGATTTGCCTGTTTCATTTGATGGTAGCAAATTGATTGTACCCCACGCTTCAGGTCTGAAAATTACTGGGACATTTTTGGATGAGATATCTCATGATATTCCTCACCAGAACTGGGGAGAAAAGGAGTGGGACCGCGATTTTGCCCATATGAAGGCTATCGGGATTGATACGGTGATCCTGATCCGTTCGGGTTACCGTCGGTTCATGACTTACCCTTCTGCCTATCTGCTGAAAAAGCATAACTGTTATATGCCCTCTGTCGACCTGGTAGAAATGTATCTGAGATTGTCAGACAAATACGGGATGAAGTTTTACTTTGGATTGTATGATTCGGGCAAATACTGGGACACCGGTGATTTAAGCTGGGAAGTTGAGGACAACAAATATGTGATTGATGAAGTCTGGAAAAACTATGGCAGCAAATTCAAGAGTTTCCAGGGATGGTACATCAGCGGTGAAATCAGCCGCAAAACAAAGGGGGCGATTGGCGCCTTTCATGCGATGGGAAAGCAATGCAAAGAGGTTTCAAATGGTTTGCCGACCTTCATTTCACCCTGGATCGACGGGAAGAAGGCGGTCGAGGCGGCAGGAGGTAACCTGACCAAGGAGAACGCAGTTTCAGTCCAGGAGCACGAAAGGGAGTGGGGTGAAATTTTTGACGGGATCCACGATGTTGTTGATGCCTGCGCTTTCCAGGATGGTCATATCGATTATGACGAGCTGGATGCATTCTTTACGGTCAATAAAAAACTGGCTGACAAATACAAGATGCAATGCTGGACCAATGCAGAAACGTTCGACCGGGATATGCCCATTCGTTTTCTTCCAATCAAATTTGATAAACTTCGCATGAAACTGGAGGCAGCAAAAAGAGCCGGATACGATAAGGGAATCACCTTTGAATTTTCCCATTTTATGAGTCCGCAATCTTCCTATCTTCAGGCCGGCCATTTATACAACCGGTACCGGGAGTATTTTGGAATTTAAAAATTTGATTAACAGGAGAATCCAGTTATTAAATCCTTAACGGGATATCAGGATTAAATATAGAAATAAACACCTTAACCATCTGAATTCTATGGCAATTAAAAATAAGAGTGAGAACATGCTTTATGTGATCTTCCTGGCAGCGGTAGCGGCTCTTGGAGGATTTCTTTTTGGGTATGATACTGCAGTTATATCGGGCACGATAGGGAGCGTAGCCACTCAATTTGGGTTAAATGATGTCAATACCGGCTGGTATGTTGGATGTGCACTGGTCGGTTCTATTTTTGGAGTTGCCATTGCCGGAAAACTGAGTGATTATTTCGGACGAAAAGGGGTTCTGATCTTTTCAGCCATCCTTTTTTCCGGTTCTGGAATCGGGTGTATGTTATCCGGCAGTGTTTCAGATCTAGTTCTTTACCGCATCATGGGAGGGGTTGGCATAGGTGTGGCTTCTGTAATATCTCCACTATATATCTCTGAAATTTCGGTCGCAAGGTTTCGCGGAACCCTGGTGTCTCTTTATCAACTGGCTATTACCGTTGGGTTTATGGGCGCATACCTGGTCAACTACGCAATCAGTGAATATGCGATTCATATGAAAGCACTCGGTATTGTAGGCGGATTTTGGGGCAAATACATCGTCACCGAAACATGGCGCGGAATGCTTGGAGCCGAATCTCTCCCTGCATTGCTCTTTTTCTGCATCCTGTTTTTTATCCCGGAAAGTCCAAGATGGCTTGTTCTTAAATCGAAAGAGTCCTCAGCGCTTAAAACACTGCGTCGTATTTATGGCTCCGAACAGGCTAACGAGCAGGTTGCCGATTTGAAAAACCTGGTTCAATCGGAAGAAAAATCGGATTGGAAAATTCTCTTCCAGCCCGGATTCAGAATTGCCCTTTTTATCGGGGTAAGTCTCGCAATTTTAGGTCAGTTTATGGGGGTCAATGCCGTTCTGTATTACGGACCTTCAATATTTCAGCAAACGGGACTTTCCGCCGGAGATTCCCTGTTTTATCAGGTAATCGTAGGATTGGTGAATTTTGGTTCAACGGTGCTGGCAATGGTGGTGATTGACAAAATCGGCCGGAAAAAGCTTGTCTATTACGGTGTTACAGGTATGATTATTTCCCTGATACTCATTGGATTTTATTTTACCATCAATAAGGCTTCAAACGTAATTCCGCCAATTACCTTACTCATACTCATTTTGGTTTATATATTTTCGTGTGCCATCTCAATTTGTGTGGTAATCTGGGTATTGCTTTCCGAGATGTATCCGGCAAAAGTCCGCGGACTGGCGATGTCAGCAGCCGGCTTCTCACTCTGGATCGGAACATTCCTGATCGGACAGCTCACGCCCTGGCTGATGACCACTCTCTCATCTGCAGGAGTCTTCTGGCTTTTCGGGGTAATGTGTCTTCCATATTTATATATCACCTGGAAACTTGTTCCTGAAACAACCGGCAAATCGCTGGAAGATATTGAACGGATGTGGCTGAAGAAGTAAATGGCTGATTAGGCTGTTAGTCTATTAGGCTATTAAGCTGTTAGGCTGTTAGGTTTTTTGAATTTAAGACAAATTGATATTTAAAATAAACCCATATGAATAAGTTTCTAAACGAGATTGAAGAGCAACCGGATGCCTTAAGAGAGACATTGCATTTTTTCAGTGACGGTGAGGGACATAAAAGTCTGAATCGGGTGACTATGCTTTGGAAGTCAGGGATATACGATAAAATTATCTTCACAGGAATGGGAAGCTCCTATTTTATTGCCAATGCTGCAACCTGCCTGTTAAATCCTCAGAAAATAGCTTCATTCGCCATCAATGCCGGGGAATTGCTTCATTATCAGTTTTCACTGCTGAATAAAAAGACGTTGCTGGTTTGCATATCCCAATCGGGAGAAAGTTATGAGGTTGTGAATATACTGGAACGATTGCCACTTGATGTAACCGTGATCGCAATCAGCAATGAAGCCGGAAGTACCCTTGCAAAAAAAGCACATGTCGCGTTACTCAGTCAGGCCGGCAAAGAGGATATGACCTCAACCAAAACCTTTATCTCGACTTATTTGGTTGTTTATCTGCTATCCTTAACCTTTGGCGGGAAATTTGATCAAAACTCAGTACCAGAGGTCGAATCGACCATTCAATCGGTTTCGGATCTGCTGAATAACAGGAATCAATGGTTAGATGAAGCAGTCAGGATGATTGCACATACTCCATTCGTTCAGCTGGTTGCAAGGGGTACTACTTTTGCCGCCGCACAACAGAGTGCGCTGATGCTAATGGAGGCAACCCGAAATCCGGCCTCAGCACTCTTGGGGGGAGAATTTCGGCATGGTCCGATGGAGATGGTTAAGGAGGGATTCCGGGCGGTGGTATTTGCCCCTTCCGGGATAACCTACCTCCAAAGTATTTTGGCAGCAACTGATATCCTGAAATTCGGAGGAAAGGTACTACTGATTTCAGATCAGGATCCATCCGTCACCCACCATAATCTATTCACCCTAGTTATACCGTGCGCCAACGAACCATTGTTTGGGATTTTGTGTTTAATTCCAATGCAATTAATTGTCAATCAATGGTCAATAGAAGAGGAAAACGTACCTGGCAATTTCACACGCGGCGCAAAGGTGACAGCTGTGGAGTAGAAATCAATCAGTAAAGGAGTTGCTTTTAACCGGATTGAGGATTATAGATTACTAATTCAGAAATTACTATCTTTGAATCATGATTACAAAAAATGATATACTGACAAAGCTTAAAGAGTTGAAACCAGCTCTCTATAAAGATTTTGCAGTCAAGGAGATAGGTTTATTCGGATCTTTCTCTGATGAAACAAATTCTGAAAAGAGTGATATCGACTTGCTGGTTGAATTGGAAAGACCGATTGGATGGAAATTTTTCTCTCTTGAGCTTTACCTTGAAAATATTTTCAATCGCAAAATTGATTTGGTAACCAAAAATGCATTAAAGGATCAGATTAAGGAAAATATTCTAAAGCAAATAAATTACGCCTAGGTTGAAAAAAGAGGAACGGAACTATATAATGTATCTTGAGGACCTTCTACTCGCCATAAATAGAATTAGGGAATATACAGAAGGGCTTTCTTTTATCACCTTTAAAAGAGACTATAAGACTGTTGACGCAGTGGTCAGAAATTTTGAAATTATCGGAGAAGCTGCAAAAAATCTGCCACCTGAAATCAAGGCAATCTATCCACAAGTTCCATGGAATGAAATGTATTTGTTGAGAAATAAGATATCTCATGAATATTTTGGGATTGATTATGAAATAATATGGGATGTTGCCATTCATTATCTGCCTGAAAATAAAATACAAATAGAGAATATTCTGAAGATTGAAAATGAAAAACGATAAAATTGCCATTGGCGTTGATATTGGCGGAACAAATATAAGGGCAGGGGCAGTTGCGTTTGATGGTAGTATAATTGGCGATTCGTTTTCAATTCCGACCTATGCCAATGATCCCAAAGAGCTGGTTTACGGAAGAATTGCCAGTTCAATTTCAAGAGTGATTACTCAGAATGATTTGAGGAAAAGTGATATTCAGGGCATCGGTTTGGGATGCACCGGTCCGCTGGATGTAAAGGGAGGTCTCATCCTTCAATGTCCAAACCTTCCGACCATGGATTTCTACCCTTTGCGGAGTTCTGTTGAAAAGGAGTTCGGTCTTCCGGTCTTTATGAATAATGATGCCAATGCCATGATGCTTGGAGAAGCGATCTGGGGTGCGGGAAAGGGATCATCAAGTGTCCTTGGAATTACTTTGGGAACGGGCTTTGGCTGTGCGATTATTCTCGACCGGAAAATCTGGATGGGTGCCACGGAGACTGCCGGTGAGATCTGGATTTCGCCCTATCGCGAAGGAATTATTGAAGAGGTTGTTTCGGGTGACGGCGTTGCTAAATTGTATGAAAAACTCAGCGGTCTTAAAGTTTCTTCCAAAGAGGTTGCAAACCTTGCCTTTGAAGGTGAAGCGCTGGCTAAATTGGCCTGGGAGGAATTTGGGAAGTCAGTAGCCTTTGCACTCGCCTGGTCCATCAACCTGGTTGATCCTGAAATTGTGATTATTGGCGGTTCAATATCGAATGCAATGCCGCTGTTTTACCCTTCACTTCATGCTTCACTGGTTAAAAATATCTGTCCGGTTCCAGTTCAGAATCTTAAAATAGCTAAGGCTCAACTTGGAGATGCCGCAGGATTTATTGGGGCTGCAGCATTGGTCCTTTAATGCTTCAAAATTGAAGTTCTTACCGATATTACCCAAATTCTGACTAATTCTTAAATGATTATGAGATCTGCCGCCATTCTGTTCATGCTTCTGATTTTTACCAGGGTGGAGGCCCAAAAGATCAAACTTTCGGATAACTGGATGATTAAGAATTCTATAGAGGTGAAATTGTCTGACGAAATTGTCTCATCAGTTCAGTATAATCCTCAGAATTGGTATCAAACCTCGGTTCCAACGACTGTGTTAAGTGTATTCGTTAAAAATGGGACCTATCCCGACCCCCATTTTGCCATGAACAACTTTCGCATCCCAGATGTCTCGGACGCTTTCAATGCAAAACATGATCTGGCCCAATATAGCTATCTGAAAGGGAAGGAGAATCCCTGGAAAGATCCCTATTGGTTCAGAACGGTGGTTGTATTGCCTGAACAATTCAGCAACAAACAGATCTGGTTGAATTTCCAGGGGATTAATTATCGTGCCGATGTCTGGGTAAACGGGCACCTGGTCGCCGATAATAAGAATTCTGTCGGTATGTTTCGCCGGTTCAGGTTCAATATTACCAAATATGTGGTGGCTGGAACCAGGAATTGTATAGCGGTAAAGATTCATCAGGTTGATCATCCGGGTGAACCCGATCCGGGCACCCAGTTTGAGGTTTTTGGCAATACCCGGGGCCATGCTCTCGATATTTTTAAGGACGAAACGCTCAAAATGTCCGGAGGTTGGGATTGCGCCCCGGTGATCCGGGACCGGAATATGGGGATTTACCAGGATGTTTTTCTGGAGGCAACCGGACCGGTGTCCCTTGAAAATCCTTTTGTAACCGCCACCTTACCATTGCCGGATACTACCCGGGCTGATATCTCCTTGCAGACTGATATCATGAATAACTCCCACGAAAAAGTGAAGGGAGCTCTTGTTGGAACCATTGACCTGATCAGCGATCTCGAATTTCCGACCTATACCAAACACCTGGGCGGTTCAATGCCGACGATAAAAATAAAGAAGGAAATAACGATCGCACCGGATGAGGTTCGGACCGTATCCCTCAATTCCAAAGAGTTTTCCACACTTCTGATCAAAAATCCATATTTATGGTATCCCAATGGTTACGGGAAGCAATATCTCCACAAGTTAAAACTTACCTTCGAAATTGGAGATAAAATTTCAGATAAACAGGATGTTACTTTTGGAATCCGGCAGGTAACCACGACATTAAAACGGATCGGAAACGACTACGGAAGGGTATTTCAGGTAAACGGTCAGCGTATAT
>Ga0118677_10014687_pt1 | contig 10998 bp, 11 predicted proteins | sample AliMusrvi5mmetaG_FD_86154 | JGI IMG/M metagenome (GOLD analysis project Ga0118677, IMG submission 86154)
TGACGGTGATGCAGTTCGCGGTGGAGGCGGGCGCACGGGTCATCGTGCTCGATGTGAACGCCGCGCGACTGGAATTCTGCCAGCAACAACTGGGCGTCGCGCATGCCATCAACGGCGCGGAGGAACCGGTGCTGGAGGCGCTGCAACGCATCACCGGCGGCGACCTGCCGACCGCAGTGTTCGACGCGACCGGCAACCCGCAGTCGATGGCGGCGACCTTCAACTATCAGGCACCGGGCGGCCGCGTCGTATTCGTCGGCTTGTTCCAGGGCGACGTGGCATTCAACGACCCCAATTTCCACAAGCGCGAAATCACCCTGCTGGCCAGCCGCAACGCCCTGCCCGCCGATTTCTCCCGCATCATCCGGCTGATAGAAAATGGCCGCATCAACACCACCCCGTGGATCACCCACCGCGCGGATCTATCCGAATTAACGGAGGTGTTCCCGCACTGGACCCAACCCGCAAGTGGCGTCATCAAAGCCATGATCAGCGTCTAACGCAAATGTGGCGGAGGTTTCCAACCGCCATGCCGATCCGCCTGATCATTTCTTCTGGCGCGCGGTGGCTTTGAGGCGCAGCGCGTTGAGGGCGATGAAACCGGTGGCGTCGTCCTGGTTGTAGGCTTGTTCCTGGCCGCCTTCCATGGTGGCGACCGCCTCCGAGTACAAACTGTAGGACGAGCGACGGCCTGCCTGCATGACATTGCCTTTGTAGAGTTTGAGGCGAACCTCGCCGGTGACGGTTTTCTGCGTCTGGGTGACCAGCGCCTGGATCGCCTCGCGCTCGGGGGCGAACCAGAATCCGTTATAGACGAGCTGGGCGTATTTCGGAATGAGGCTGTCGCGTATGTGCATCGCCTCACGGTCCACCACGAGAGTTTCCAGATCGCGGTGGGCGGCGTGCAGGATGGTGCCGCCGGGCGTTTCATAAATGCCGCGGGACTTCATGCCAACAAAACGGTTTTCGACGATATCAATGCGGCCGATCCCGTTGCGACCACCTAACAGATTCAACACACGCAGCACGCCGTAGGGTGTTAGAACCGCGTAGCCGTCTTGTTGTCCGGTGGGTTTGACGTCGCCCAATTCGGCGAGGATGGCATCGAGGTCTTCATGTTTGAGGCCGATGGCATTGCCTTTTTCAAAGAGGATTTCGACGTACTCAGGGCGGTCGGGCGCGTCCTCCGGGGAAACCGACAACACGTACATGTCGCGGTCGGCCGGGGTGGTGGCGTCATACCACGGGTCTTCCATCGAGCCGGCCTCGAAGGAAATGTGCAACAGGTTGCGGTCCATCGAATAGGGCTTTTTCATCGACGCCTTCACCGGGATCTTGTTAGCCTCGGCAAAGGCGATCATTTCCGAGCGGCCGGGGAATTGGGCGCGGAACGACAGGTCGCGCCACGGGGCGATGCATTTCACGGTGGGCGCGAGCGCCGCGGCGGACAACTCGAAGCGGACCTGGTCGTTGCCCTTGCCGGTGGCACCGTGGGCGATGGCGTCCGCGCCTTCGGCCAGCGCTACGGTCATCATGCCCTGGGTGATGCATGGCCGGGCGATCGACGTGCCTAACAAATAGCGGCCCTCGTACACGGCATTGGCCTGGACGATCGGATAGATAAAATTGGCGGCGAAGTCCTCCTTGAGGTCGCCGATGAAACACTTGGAGGCACCGGTGGAGAGCGCCTTGGCTTCCAACCCGTCCAACTCCTCGCCTTGGCCGATATTGGCGCAGTAGGCGATGATTTCGGCGTCGTATTTTTGTTTGAGCCAGAGCAGCAGAACGGATGTGTCAAGACCACCGGAATAAGCAACGAGAATTTTCATGTCGCGCGCAGCCAAGCACGAAGCGCACCCTGCGGCAAGGCGGATTCGCCCCGCACCGCCCGTGCGGGCGGACCAGTGGGTCGGCCGAGGCCGTCCGACCCTACCGCCAAATGGTAGGGACAAGCGGCCTCGCTTGTCCCACTTTGCCCAGAAGGCGAGGTGCCATGTGCGGTTCCTGCTCCGCACATCCGCACCGCCCGTGCGGGCGGACCAGTGGGTCGGCCGAGGCCGTCCGACCCTACCGCCGGGTTAGAGGGTCACCCCAAACCGGCGATTCGCCAGCCGTCCCGATAGGTCCGGCGCAGCAGGGCGTCCGCCGTGGTCGAGTTGGTGACTTTGAGCGCCTGGGCATCCCATTCGAGTCTGACTCCGGGTGTGCGGACCGCCACAGTGCCGAGAATGACCGCCTCGGACATGGGGCCGGAGATGTCGAACGGCGACTCACTACGCGTGTTGTCCAGGATGCTGTTGGCGAAATTGTGGTAGTGGTTTTCGCCCTTGACCTGCGGGCGGGCCGTGGCGGCGAACTTTTCCTTTGGCAGAAGTTGCGGCCCACTGGTGTGCGGCAACAGCAGCGCGCCGTCCTCGCCGATGAACAGCGCGGCTTCTTCGGGGAATTTCGCACCCTGATAGAGTTTGCGGAATTCCTCGGGAATATAGAAATCCGGTTCCACCCCATCGAACCATTCCACAAGCAACGGCTGGCCGGCCACCGTCAGATCATTGCCTGGAAACTCCCAGGTGATGTGGTTGGCACGGGGCCACAATTGGGCACGCACTTCGGGCGCTTCCATCCAGCTCTTGTTCACCCGGGCGTGAATGCTGACGGGTGCCTTGAGTCCAAGTCCTTTCCACGGCGTGCTGAAGATGTGGCAACCGATGTCGCCACTCCACCCGGTGCCGAAATCCAACCATGTGCGCCATTTGCTGGGATGATAGACCACGGGCGCATATGGCCGCGCGGGCGCCGTCCCCAGCCACAAATCCCAATCCAACCCCGCCGGCACGGGGGCCTGCGCCGGTTTGGGATCGCTCAAGCGGTAATCCATCCCGGATGTTCTGTTAGAACAGAGATAGACATGTTTGATTCTCCCGATCGCGCCGGCTTTGATATACTCCACGGCCATGCGGTCACCCGCCCCCGACGAATGCTGGTTGCCCAACTGGGTCTTCACGTTCATTTCCGCGGCCACGCGGGTCAATGCCCGGATCTCCGCCACATCGTGGCACATCGGCTTCTGGCAATACACGTGCTTGCCCGCCTTCATCGCCGAATAACAAATGACGGCGTGCATGTGGTCGGGGACCGTGGCGTTGACCGAGTCGATCCTGCCGCCCTCCTTTGCCAACATCTCGCGCCAATCGCGGTAGGGCCGGGCATTCGGAACTTCCTTGAGCGCCCGCTCCAGATTGCCGGCATCCACATCGCAGATGGCGACGATATCGGTCCGGGCATGCTGTTTGAAGTTCTGGAAATCGTTGAAGCCCATCATCCCGCCCACGCCGATGCAGGCGTGTTGCAGGCGGCCGTTGAGGTTGGCGGCGCGCAGGATGTTCGGTGCGACGAGCACCCCGGCCATTGGCGCGAGGCTTTGGATGAACTGACGGCGGGTGGTTTGCATTGGTGTTACTGTTTCGGCTTGTCGTCGCATGCGAGGTCGCCGAGCGCGTACTGGATGCCGTCCAGATAGAACCGCAGGATGGCAGGCTCCTGGAAAATATTCATGTCGTGGCCAAGCGAACAATAGAAGACCCGTCCAGCGCCCTCCTTGCGGATCCACGAAACGGCATAATCGCCATCCTTGCGGGCACCCTTCTTGCCCCGCTCGCCGGTGGCCGCGTCCTGCAGGTCGATGCTCAGCAACTCGCGCAGGTTGGTGCGGCTGTACGGTTCCTTGAATTGATAGATCTCGTCCTTGAGTTTGAAGCCCTGGCCGCCGAACGCCTTGTTCAGCGGGTGGTCCGGATCGTCCAGCTTGAATGCCCAGGTGCCGTTGGCGGGCCACGGATGACCGCAGAACAAACCTCCTAACATTTTCTGGCCTTCCGGCCACTTGTAGAAGTTATCGGTGGTGGAATGGATGCCGACGATGCCCTTGCCGCCGCGCACGAAGGCGAGGATGTTCTGTTTGTGCGTATCTGTTAGTCCCCACTCGAAATTGTCGAGTTGGGTGGTGTTGTTGAATACCAGGACATCGTATTTCGCCAGGTTCGCGGCCTCCAGCGATGCATACTCGCGACTGAAATCCGCAGTGTAGGCGCCGGTCTTGGTCCCCATCAGTTCGATCGCCTTGTTGCCGCCGGCAATGCCACCGGCATGGAAAAACCCCTCGCAGCGCCAGAATACCAGGACTTTGCGCGGTTTCTTGGGCGTGGCGCTCGCCTTGGCGGGCACCGCCTCTTCCATCTTGGCGAGCTTGGCCCCGTCGATGACCGGCAGTTTGCTGTTGTCCTTGGGCGCGGGCGCCTTCTTGTTAGGCGCGGCGGGCGGGGTTACCGGAGTGGCGGGCGCGGCGGGTTGCGGGGTCTGGGCGGTGGCGCCCAAGCTCAGCACAAGGGCGACGGCAGTGAACAGGAATCTTCGTTTCATGGCGGGCTGGTTGTTAGAACGGTTTCAAGCATTATACGGAAGGTGGCGGGGAGATCTTGCGGCAAATTCGGAATCACGACCGTGATCTTGGTGGTTGCAGGCATCATGGTTGCCTCGGAGCAAAGCAGCCCAGTGGAGAGTATGGATGCCCATGGTCTGGAAACAGCATTTCTGTTCGCGTAATCCTTCTGTCGGGACTCATGCCCTGTTCTTCTCTACAAACTTCTTCTTGGATCGTAGATTGTGGATGGAAGAGAGTCCATCTCCGTCCACCAGGTTCGCGGTGGTCATCCGCTGTGGAGGAGTTCGCGAACCTGGCGGAGGCCACCGGGGTGAGCGGTCCGCGTCACAGTGGCACCTGCATGGATTCGGACTTGGCGAGTTTGGTCTGAGTTTGATCAAAGCTGAGAAATTGGCTCAACTTCAGGTGCTTGGCGGTCGCCACATGCAGGATGTCCAGCGGACGATTACCATCCGCCATCGTGTGTTTGGCGGACAGTTGCTCAGCGAGACTATGGACATCCGGCCATTCCACCGCTGCCATCACCAAACCACCAGCATTCAGGTTGGTTGCCAGGACCGCCATCATTCGTTCAGCCTCGCTCTTCGCAAATCCTTGGGTACGATCCTTGCCATGCCGGAACACTTGGAAACGCGCCGACTGGCGGAACTCCCACAACACAAGTGATGACACAACCACTTCCCCTTTGAGGCGGGTCATGAAGGCATCCGCCCGCACCGAATTGTCTTGCTCCCGATACAAGGCGCACAAAAATGAGGTGTCCGCAAAACAGCGCATTTATGACTCCCCCTCAAGTTCGGCCGCATGCATGGCGGCGACTTCGGTCGCACTGAATTTCCTCCCCTTCCAGATGTCCCGCCGCTGCGCCGCAAAATCCACGCGGCTGGCCGTGGCGGCTTCCCGGGTGATGGGCAACAACCGCGCGTAGGGCTTGCCGCGTTTTAAAATTTCCACCGCTTCACCATTGTCGAGCCACGAGGAAACCCGCCGGAAATGGTTGCGCAAATCTGCTGTTGTGACCGTGTTCATGGACATGAAAATGTATCATGAACAGCCAGTGTCAAGTGGATTCCCAAAAATGAAGCGGGGCCGCCGCCTGCCTGGACGGCGACCCCTATACCCGGAGAAAACCCATTAACTCCGGAAAATCTGTGTGCCAGGTAGGGCGTGGCGGCCCCGCCGCGCCCACTCGTCCGCCCGTTCGGAAGGTGATGATGAACGGCTCATGGACTTTCTATCAGATGTTTCACCGGCGGGAAATCACGGACAAGCGGGGCCGCTTGTCCCTACCCGTTGGCGGCTGCGCCGCAGCAAACCCGCGCCTAACAACAAGCCGGCCAGCGCGCTGGTCGGCTCGGGCACCGCGGTGAAGGCGGTCCAATTGAGCGTGGTCCCGCTATACGAGAACTGCCCTTGGCCCGCGACCGTGCCGTTCGAGGCCACGCCGCCGGAGGCATCAAAGGTGGTGCCAAACAGGGACGTCAATAAAGCCGGGGCACCCGTGCCGGTGAAGATGTTGTCCCAGCTCTTGTTGGTGTTCCAGAAGGCATCCGCAAATGAACTGGAGGAACCCAGCACCACCCGGAAGATCGCGCTGCCGCTCACCGCGCCGGATGCGCCACTCGCAAGCACCTGCCCATAGCTTCCTTGATCCGGGGCGGTGCCGTTGGTGTCCACCGTGCCGGCGCTCAGGTCCCACTCGAAAATCGAGCCGGAGCTATATGTTAGACTGTTGGAAAATGTCTGGTGGCTGCCGGTAACCTGCGCGGTCGGCGCATGGATAGCGCCCGAGTTGATGGTGGTGTTGCCACCCACGGTGCCGGTGCCGCCAAGTTTGCCGCCGGTGACGTTCACGGTGCCGCTGCCCGTGCCGGACCCGCTGGTATTGTTGACGAGCAGAACTCCGCTAGAAACGGACGTCGTGCCGCTGTTAGTCAGTGTAGGACGACAGTGCGGTGATGTTCCCTGCCACGGTGCCCGTGCCGGCACTATTGGCCCAGTTCGATCCGCCGACGGTGGCCCAAGGGCCGAGGATGCCGGTTTGAGTATTGGCGGTGGTGGTGGTAATGGTGCCGGTGGCACCGAAATCGACCGTGCCACCGACGCTGCGCGTGATGGCGTTCAGAGCTATGGTGTCGGTGCTCACCGTGGTATTGACCACCGACGCACCGACCTTGACGGCGGTGCTGGCGAAGGTCTGCGTATTGGTGCCCGTCCTGGTGAAACTCAAGGTCCCGCCGCCGCACACGAGGGCGCTGCTGGAACTGATCGAACCGGTACTCGAGTCACCACCGAGATTGAGCGTGCCGCCGGTGAGGGTGGTATTGCCGGTGTAGGTGTTCGCGGCGGTGAGCGTCAGCGTGCCCTTGTTCACGGTCACGCCACCACCCATGGAGATGAGCGTGCCCATCGTCTGGCTGGCGCTGCTGTTCCAATACAACGTCGCACCGGAGGCGATTTGTAGATTAAAACTGCCGCTCTTGTTGGCGACTGTGCCCGGAGTTCCACCGTTGTCGGCGATTTCCAGCACGCCGCCGTTGATGCTATCCCAACCCTTAACGAAAAGGTTGGCTTGGGTTCCGCGAATGATCAGCCTGCCAGGCCGCGTGCGGCGAGCGATGCGTGGCGAAGGAGACGATGGGGACCTGGAGTTTCATGATTTCACAAAGTCGGTGGTTTTGATGGGATGAAACGGGCGCATGTCATCGGGACACGGCGACTCGGTAAATGACCTATCGCCGCAGGCATGTCGAAAACATTTTTCTTGGCTCATGGGTCAGGATTTGACACATGCAGCCATGCAAACATTCCGCCATCTGTCCCTGGTCGAACAAATCGCCGCACACTTGCGGGAGGGCTTGCGGGAAGGGCATTGGCAGGGACAACTGCCTGGAGTGATCCGCCTTGCCGCCGAACTCGGCGTAGCCAAAAACACCCTGGTCGCAGCCCTCCGGTTGGTGGCAACGGAAGGCCTCGTCGCCCTGAGCCAGGATGGCCGCAGCCGCCACACGACCGGCAAGACCAGCAGTCGGAAACGCCCGCTGCGCATCGGCATCCTGCTACACGATTCACTGACCAACGATAACCCCCAAAGCGGCCAAATCCTCTTCAAGCTCTATCACGTTCTGGAGAACGCGGGGTTTGTCCCGTTTTTTTCCGAGGCCACCCAGATTTCGCTACGCCATGATGTCCGGCGCATCAGCCGCTATATCAGCGAAACCCCGGCCGATGCCTGGGTCGTGGCCGCCGGAACCCGCGATGTGCTGGAATGGTTCGCCGCCAGCAAACAGCCGTGCATCGCCCTGTTCGGCCGCCGCTACGGCCTGCCCATCGCCGCGGTGGCGCCTAACAAAGTGCCCGCCTATGCCGCCGCCACCAACCATCTCATCGCCCTGGGCCACCAGCGCATCGTGCTGGTGTGCCGCAAGCTCCGGCGCCTGCCGGAACCAGGACGCATCGAACGCGCTTTCCTCGCGGAACTGGCCGCCCACCACCTGCCGGTGAGCGATTTCAATTTGCCCGACTGGGAGGAATCCCCCGAGGGCATCCACCGGATGCTGGCCGGCTTGTTCCGCATCACGCCGCCCACCGCCATGATCATCGACGAAATGCAGCACTTGATCGCGGTGCAGCAGTTTCTCGCGTCGCGCCGCTTGCGGGTACCCGAACAGGTGTCGCTGGTAACCACCGATTACGACCCGTCCTTCGCCTTTTGCCAACCCCCGGTGACCCACATCTCCTGGGACCCGGAGTCGATCTATCAGCGCGTCGTGAGGTGGGCCACTGCCGTCAGCAAAGGCCGCAAGGATCTGGTGCAAACCCTGCTGCCCGCCGAATTCGTCAAGGGCGGCACCGCCGGCCCGGTGTGGAAAGATAAGTAAAAGCTGAAAAACTGAAATGCCGAAATGTTGAAATGCCTCATTTCCGAATTCACTGTCCGCTATCAGCCTGCATGACTTCTGCGCGGAAAAAAACGTATTTCTCACTTATCACTTATCACTTATCACTGATCACTGATCACTCCTTGCCGGTTGGCACGGCTTGTTTGGCGAGGCCGATTTGGAAGCGTTTGCCGAAGTCGCGGGTGCCCTGGAAATAGAACCAGTAGTCGTCGCCCTGGCGGACGATGTCGCCATGACTGAGGGTGCCCTTGGCGAATTCCGGGGTGTTGATTTTGATTCTGCCGTTGTCGGCGAAGGGTTTGTTGAGATCCCGGGTGGTGTAGGCCTTGTAGTATTCGCCATTGCCGGAAAACCCGATGCATCCGAACAACGTGTAGGTCGGACCATCCTTGATCACGATGCTCCCCTCCCCCACCGCTCCGGTCGCCACCGGCTTGGCCGACCAATCGACCAGGTTCGTGGAAGTGACATAAAAGATGCTGTCTCCTCCGGAGGTGTAGAACAGATAGTAGGTCCCGTTCTCAAACCAAATGAACGGATCATTGCACTTGCCGATCTTGAGCACCGGATTGCCGGGATGTTTCGTCCAGTGGCGCAGATCGGTGGACGTGGCAAACCCGATCGCCACCGGCGATTTGGCGCACTTGCCGGCGTAATACATATAATAAACGCCGTCCTTGAGGATGGGTTTGGCCGGTGCCTGCGGCCGTTCCTCATCCCATTCGCCGGGTTTGCCCTTGGGAATCGACAATCCCTGATAGGTCCACTTCAGCCCGTCGGGCGAGGTAGCGTAGTCGATCCGCGAATCCCCCTTGCCGCCGCATCCGCCGTCCTGCCACGGGTTGGCGCTGGTGTAATACATATACCAGGTATCCCCAACCCGGATCACCGACGGATCCTTCGCCCAATCGTCATCCGGATCACGGAAAACCGGCTCCGCCGCCGCCTGCCACGCGCCATGCGCCACCTGTGCGTCGTCAACCGGCGTTGCTACCGGTTCTGCGCAGCGGCTTTGGACCACGCCCAGCGCCAGAAATAGAATGAGATGTCTCATAAAGTTGGATTTGGAATGCTGACGAGGTAAATAGGCGATACGGATTACCTTACAAGGATTCGCTGTGGAGTGCGGTGGCAACCGCAGGGCGACACCGCTTGGGCTGGCGGCAATCGTTGCTCGTGCAACCAACCGCGCTCCAAATACGGGGGAACGGCCAAGGCGGCGGATGACCATGGTTCAACCGCCGATCATCGGGCACGGTTCCCAGCCAAAGCGGCGTGGCGCTACGCATCCCGCCGCACTCCATGCATTCGCGTTGCCATGGGGTGGTATGTTGCCGGGCCCTTGGCCCGGCAACGTGAAGGCCCCGGATTCAGGAACTATTTCGCACCGCACGCCTGCAGGCCGAGGGTCGCGGCGGTTTTGACCGCCTTGGACGGACTGCCGGCCATCACCTTGTCATAGGTGGCTTTCGCCTCGGCCTTGTTGTTGGCGGCTATCAGGTGTTCCGCACATTGCATGGAAGCATCGGCGATGGCGCCCTTGGTCGCGTCACCCGCCTTGGCGGTGATTAGTGCCTTGACTGCCGCCAACGATCCGACGTCTCCCAACGCGTGGGCCGCAGCTTGGGCGACGGAGGCGTCACTATCAGCCAGCAGCGCTTGCAGTACCGTAACCGAGGCGTCTTCACGGCGGGCGCCCAACGACGAGATCATCCCGACTTTGAGCTTGCCGGTGACTTTCGCAAGGGCCGTCCGCAACGCCTGACCGGCTTCCGGACCGGGGATGCGTTCCAACGCGTAACGGGCCATGTGCGAGAGATTTTCATCCGCCAGCAGGGTTGCCAGCACCGGCACCGAATTGGCCGTGCCGATGGTCTTGAGCGCGCGGCACGCGACCTCTTTGGCGGCGCGCGGCGCTTCGCTCTTGAGCACCAGCACCAACTGGCCCTCCAGCTTCTTGCGCGCGGCGGCATCGCCATGGGTGGCGACGATCTCGTCGTCGATCGCTTTCACGGTGTTGGGATCCGTTCCCCAATCGTAGGTTTTCAGGGCTTCAAAGGCTTTATCTAACTGTTCTGACATGGTGTGTTGTCTTTCTTCGTTTGAAATTCTGTTATTTGTTAGGCAGTTGGCGAGTCCTCACAGTTGCCATGGTTCGCGGCGGGCGCGGTCGATGAAGCGGTTGGCTTCCTCGTCGCCGGGGAACGTCTGTTTGGCGGCGTCCCACTTGAGCGAACGGCCGAGCGTGTAGGCGATGATGCCCAGGTGGCACACGGTTACGGTGTTGACGGCGAGTTCGATGTCGCGGAACGGTTTGCCGCGGGTCTTGATGCATTCCAGGAAATCGGCGCCGATGCCGCCCTTGGCCGCGTATTCGGGCACCTGCTTGGGCTCGCGTTTCTCACCGGGAGTGCCGTCAACTTGGTGCTGCGACTTGCCCGGCTTGTTGAGAGTCAGTTCGGTTCCGTTGGGATACTTGAAGGCAAGCCATCTCTTGTCGCCCTCCACGGTGAGGATTACGTCCGTCGGTTGCAGTTCCCGCACGTCCACGGCGAAGGTGGCGCCACCGATGTGGTGGGCGCCCCAGTCGGTCATGTTGCCGCCGGAATAATCGGAATAGGACCGCCAACTGCCACCCTCGCAAGAGAAGTTGCC
>Ga0118677_10014688_pt1 | contig 10997 bp, 6 predicted proteins | sample AliMusrvi5mmetaG_FD_86154 | JGI IMG/M metagenome (GOLD analysis project Ga0118677, IMG submission 86154)
TTCCACTCACTGGAAACAAAAGGCCAAATACAAAACCGAAAAGCCCATAGCGGAACGCGGATGATGAAAATATGTTTTTTTGGTTCATAGGATTTCCTGTTTCTGAAGAACTCTAATTTTAAAATTATTCTACTCTATCACCGAATAACAAATTAATTTAAAAACAAATGCCCATCGGAAATCCGATAGTATCAATTATATTTTATTATTAGAATTCCTTACCCCCATCCATTCTAGAAATTTTCATCAACAACATTGCATGAAAACGAATATCTTAATGTGGGTATTTTTAATCATCCGCCATTTGGTTATTATAATTCCCAGAATTTTTTTGACGGGTTTTCTTCTTGCTTTGCCGACATTCAAAATATTAAGTTTGGCACCCTTCAGTATAACAGGATACTATTTGCTCAATAACCATACTTGGAAATGCCCCCATTATTTTCAGTCATACCCTTGGTACTATCGATCCGCTCTGATTATTAATTGCCCCAACAATTGAGGATACAGTCTTTTTCTCGATCGCGTTTGGGATGAATATACCTTTGTCAAGCTGTCCAGTAAATTATTTTGGATCTACCCAGAGCCCTGCTCCCGACCCAGATGAATCAATAAACGTGCTGTAGTTATAGACTTCATCACGGTTATAAAATGGATTGTATACTCTCACCCAGCCGCTGTTTCCAACTGGAATGATATCTTCAAGAACCACCCAATGCCGGATTTTGCCATTCGGTAAAACCTTCCCGGCACTGTTAATTCCACACCCTGCGATTGCAAATTGACCTGCTCTTAATCTGGCTTTGATAAGTTGTGGGCTTGTGGGAATGGAAGAATATATTACGCTTTTTCTACCAATGTCCGTTAACAATACCTGCAGATCATTGACACTTGTACCCTCGTGCGGGTTTTTTAGAATAGCCGGTGCCCGCCAAAATTTGCTATCCAGCCATCCCTTCAATAATGGAATGATATCGGTTCCGCTTAGAGCCGCAACACAAAATTCTCCGCACAATGACCAGTGAATCAGGTGCTGATTAGTTGCTCCAAACACATCGATATATTGAGCAATGTTATAAAACTTCTTTTTCGAATCCTGGATGGCCGCATCCTGTGGCATTTTCAAGATTGGTTTCGCAAGATCAAAAACAGTTTGAGCGTTACCAGGGATAGATGGATCAAGGTTTGGTGGCGGGAAATAGTAATCCGCAGCCAGATCCGCGCGGAACCATCCGTGCATATATCTGCTCAAACGATAAAAATCAACCTCCATATAGTTTGTGCGTTTTCCATTGCTATCAAAACTGGCAATGTTGCCATTCCAGCGCAAAATTTGACCTTTTAGAGTCCACCCCAGTATTTCGGAATTAGGAATAGGTTTCCCATTCAGAAAATAATCTCGAATGGCAAATACATCCCTTCCGCCTTCCATAATTACAACCCACTCTTTCATTGTGGCATCACTCAAGCGAAGATGTTGCTTTAGGCTTGCCAACCAATCATCCCATCTCGGCTTAACTCCTACGCTAGATATACGCATCTTGCGTAATAAATCCCCTTGCTGTCCAGTGTTCATCCCAGACCAAACCTGATCTGAAAGCCAGACCGGTTTGCCCGTTCCAGCCACCCAGTCCAAAAAAACTGTGACTTTTAACTCTTCGGGAACGGAAGAAATGACCAGATCACCTTGGTTGGCTGGAATGTTTGGGAAAACAGTAATGCCCGCGTCAGGAGGAAACGCCAGAGCTGCCTGCGGTAAATAGCCAGCAGGATAGTGCAGCAGTCTCGCAGGTGTAATTTTATACCACCTGGTTAGATCCTCAAGGATTTCAACCGGGCAATCAGTTGGAAGACGATCCAATATTGCCGCACCTACTTGAGGTGTTGATCGAACATCCACTTCAGCACGAGTTCGTGCAATCAAAATCATTCCAGCTCCACTTTTTCAAAGCCCTAAAAAGCACCCCTCTTCGCACCATTACATCAGGTGCTCTGGGCTGCTTTTTCTAGGGTAACACTGTCTAAATCCGCATAGTTAAATTTCGGAGAATATTTTATTAGTACCCAACCACACTTTGAGAAGATTTGCTGGTCATTAGGTGGTAACGGGGATCTTGACGGATAAAATCGAGGTCTAGATCACGTTGGATCCATTCAATGGTAGTTTGTTTCTTTTCTAGCGCTACTTCAAGCAATTCCAACGCAGCGTTCACGTTACCCCGAATCGATTCAAAACAGGCACGGTCATATTCTTTTTCATTTTTCATAAAAGGCGCTGCAATGGCAATATGCCTTTGAGCTTCGTCATCCTTGCCCACCCTGCGCAAATAACTGGCCAACGCACAATGAGCAAAAGTAAAGTCTGGGTTCAGGTCAACAACGGTTTGAATTTCTCGAATTGCCGCGGAAAAATTACCTTCAGAAGCGTACAGGGTTCCTAATTGGTAGTGGTACACATATTTGGTCGGTTCAAGAGCCACAGCGCGCTCAAAAGCCCGAATGGCATCTTTATTGCGCTGGACGATTCGGTAAAGATTTCCCAGCGAATCCCAGGCGCGATCATTATACGGATTTTCTCTCACTGTAGCTTCATAGGTTGAAATAGTAACAGCCACGCGATTTACTTCAGGCTTGGGAGTAGGATCGACATCCACAATCGGGAGCATTCCAATTTCAGGATTCGAACTCAATTCTTCCATAGATTTCGCGTCAGCTTCTACAAACCCAATGCCTGGCTGCAAGATTTCGTTGCTCAAATCTGGTACATTTTCTATTAATTTATCAGAAATGACTTCATTCACATTCCCAACCGATTGATCTTCAATAGATCGGCTTCCTTCGCCAGACATACCGGAAGGGAGAATGGTAGGATTGGCAGAAAATATCATTTCCGCATTTTCAGGTTGTTTTTTAGGTGTTTCAACAAAACGATTGACCTCATCCACATAGTCTTCATACAAAGCAACCACCGGAACGGAACGTCTGTCACGAGCCTGATAAGCCGGGGCGAGATGCCTTACTTTTACTTGCGAGGAAGAAAGCTCTTGGGTATGTGCAACCGTGGTTTCCATCGGGGTTTCAACAGTTTCGGGCTGCGGTCGAGCGGGTTCCTGTTCCAAGTTTTGTTCTTGAATATCAAAATCTGTCTGTAAAGGAACTGGTAGTTTCGATTCATTGAGCATGGATTCAAAGGAACTATCATCAACCAAAAGCAGTTCTTCCGGTTCCTGATTCTTTGCTTCAGTGACAATATCAGTCACAGAGACTATCTGCTCAGGAGTTTCCTCCGTCTGATCCAAACTTACACTTTGTTCTATTGTTTGCTGAGCTTCTACTTCCTCAGAAATTTTATTCTCTGTGACCGCATGAGTCTGGTCATCAAAAGAGGCCAGGGTAAAATGGTAAAAATCAAATGCTTTTTCATAACTTTTAACAGCATCACTTCCTTTTGCCCGCCCATCAAATAAATTACCCAACTGATAAGCCGCGATGGCATCTTCAAGCCGGCCTAATCTTGAAAAGATATCACCCAATCCATTCCAACTGGTTGCGTTTTCCGGATTCTGTTTGAGCGCTTTTTGAAACGAATTCATCGCCTCATCATTATTTCCCAGGCTGCTAAAAAGAGCACCAACATTATTCCAGGGGAATATTCGATCTGGCGCCAGCCGCATGGCTTTCGAATAAGATTCAATAGCGCCCATGATGTCGGCCATGGCGGTTTTTACCAGCGCAAGGGAATGCCATGACAGTGCTTCGAGCCAGGTGTTATTTATTTTTTCAGATCCTTCGATGGCAGATTGAAGTGTTCTTACAGCCTCTTCCAAATTTTCATTTCTCCAATACATCAGGCCGAGCATCAAAAGCATGGTAACTCTGACGCCTTCTTCCTTTTCAGGAGCAATTTCACTTTTCGCTTCTATTGCTTTATTATTAGATGGCAAATCAGCCCCATCATCCTCATCTACATTTTCAAGGGTCCGCGCGGAGAATGTAGTATCCTGCTCCATTGAAAATACTGTTTGACAATCTTCCAGATCTAGATTCGCTTTTAACTCTTCAAAGAAAAACGGGGGCACCGTATCAAGCTTATCAGATTGAGCATTGTCGTCCACGCCTTCAGACAACTGTTTTGATGAGTCTTCAAAAAGCGCTGGAGGCATGATCTCGGCACACTTTTCTTCATCCAATTCAACAATTGAAATCTGGTCAGAGCGGACATTTTCCAATTCATCTTTCGCCTCAAGAGGAGTAACAATTTCCTCGACAGGCGTGCTGGTTTTCAAAGTTTCACGTTCATTAACAATTGTCAGTTCATTATTTATTGGTAGAGAGTCAAATTCTTCAAGGCTGTATAGTTTCTCCAAATCCTGCTGAACCTGCATCAAACCATCAATTAACCTGGGATTGCCTGGCTCCAGGTCAATCGCACTTCGAAAAGCCGCAATAGCATTATCAAAATCTTGCAAACGACGGTAACAATCCCCTATTTTTGTATAAATAATTGCCTTTTCCTGGTTCGTGTCGAGGAAGTCAATACCTTTTTGATAAACCTGTATAGATTCAACAATAAGCCCTTTTCGCATAAAAGCGCCTGCCAGATTAAGATACACATCACTATTTTGATATCCCTGCTGGATCGCCTTATGGTAGGAGTCTATCGCTGCATCTACAGCATTGGCTTTGAGATATAAGTCGCCCATTTGATTCCAGAATTCTTTTTTCATGCATTGATTCTCCGCTTATGTACGATTGGATGAATCGGCCCAAAGCCGTCTGATTTGGGGATTGCTTTTCAAAACCTGCCGCGCCCTGGTTAATAAAGATAGCTCTGGCAAAACATCTTCCTCTTGTTTTACAGCGTTTTCTTCATTATTTGTTTTCAAATACCATAAAGCAGGAGTAGATTCTGCAGATGCTTCGGTGCTCGGAGCAGTTTCTTCAGTTTGTGTATCACTTTCCGCTAGCTGAAAAGAAAGCGCCTCTTCAGGGAGGATATCGGGAATTTCTGAATACTGGGCCTGGATGGTTGCCAGAGAGCGATCAATAATTTTCTGCCCATTCGTGACTATTTCATCATTTTTTGCCGGTTTAGCAGGTTGAGGAGGTTCAAGCATCTTCATTGTATTGGCAACAGAATGACAACTCCGGCTGATACGTGTTGAAATCTCTTCGATTGACAATTCAAATTCATTCGCCATTCTCATATAAGAATGCGCCAGATCAAACGGGGTAACCGCCAGATGATGGATGTTTTCACTAATGGACAGTTCAAGAATTTCCTGATTTGTTGCTTTCCGCACAATCACCGGAACTTCCTTTAATCCTGCCATGCGCGCAGCTTCCAACCGCCTTCTGCCAGAGATGAGCGTAAATTTTCCTGATTCATTTCTACCCGGACACACCAACAGTGGCTGAATAATACCGAATATACGGATGGATTGCGCAAGGTCTCCGATTTCATCCATTCCTCGAACCTCATCAGCGTTTGTGCAGATTGCATCAAGTTTCACCTGGCGATATTCATTGTTGTAAACAGCGATGGTTTGTGTTAAAACCTCAGCAAGCAAGTACGCGGGTTCAGCCTGTTCAAATCTGCCAAGCTGCCGGTATATATCTCCCAGTCTTGTCCAGGAAACTGATTTATCCCTGTTATTTTCCAATAATTTCAAGCCTTTTTCATACTGCTGAACAGCCTCGATAAGTTTTCCTTGGATTGAAAAAACCTGACCGAGGTTGCTGTAAAGATATCCAATTGTGGGGTCGATTGTGATTGCTTTTTGGTATGAATCAATCGCGTCATCATATGCCCCAACTTTAAAAAGAACCAGACCGAGTTCATTCCATACATTTGCACCTTCCTGAACGGGCCGATCTTCCTCATCCGCGATCACATCCAGGTTTTCCTGCTCAGCATCTTCAATTTCGTCGTTTATCGCCGATTCATCCTCAGCGAGGTAAGCCTCAGCTTTGGATTGGCTCCCGGTTGATTCTTCTGCCGAGTTCTCTTTACTGATTAGCCCGGGTAAAATATCATCTGCCTTTTGAAATGCTTGGATGGCTTTCCCATATTCATTCAAACGGGTATAGGCATTTCCGATTCGGCCCCAGACATGCGCCTGGTCTTTGGGAGTTGTAAAGAGATCAAGGCTTTTTTGATATAAAGACAATGCGTTTGTAAAATTTTCCTGTTGAACATAAATTTCAGCCAGCTCTGTATATAACAAGCCTGACTGCAACTTTTGTTCAATGGCTTTTCTATATGCATCCGCAGCTTTATCCGACAAACCCATTTCGCTGCAAGTTTTTCCCAACTCATACCAAATTTCGGCGCTTTCCATGGCTGCCTCGCTCAGGATATAAAATGACTGAAGAGAAGTTGAATATCTATTTCATGCAGATTGTTGATCGAAATCTTATATTGATTCAACTTATCAGCATTCTGGTATGCCACAATCGCTTTCGGATATTGGCCTACTTTGCGTAACAAATCACCTAATCTATTCCAGACAACAGCCTTATCCTTATCTGTCCATTGCAATCCAACGCTTTTTTCCAATAAACCTATGGCTTCGTCATGTTTTCCCTGAAAAGTGTAAACAAGAGCCAGGTTACTGTAAGACCAACCGAACTCCGGGTTAAGGGAAATTGCTTTTTGATATGCTTCAACAGCTTCTTCATAAGCCTTCGATTTGGCATAAATATTTCCAAGTTCATTCCACACATCTGGATTGGATAAATCAATTTTGATGGATGGATCCACCTCACCCACATTTCCAGAAGAAATTGGCGTTGCTACCACACTGACTGCCGCGTTATCTGGAGACTTCTCAAAAAAAGATTTTTCGCTAACAGGTTGATCTTTCGTTTCGATCACACCGCCCGCGATCAACTGATCCAGATCTTCTTGTATTTTCCCCAGATTATTAATAATTGTTTCATTATCAGGGTCAAGCCCAACAGCAGCCTCGTAAGCCCCTAGTGCATTTGAAAAATCTTTCAATTTCCGATAAAGATCGCCTGTCAGATTTAAAGCGTTGGCTTTATCAATTTCGTTAGGCAATAAATCAGCGCTGGATTTATAAAACAAGATTGCTTTTGGTAATTCGTTTTTTTGTGAAAACAAAATACCGAGTTGATAATAAATTTTTCCGTTGGCAGGATCCAAAACAACCGCTTTTTCTAAAGCTCCTACAGCCTTGTCTACCGCGCCTACTTTTATATATATATTTGCCAACCGGATAAGCAGGTTGGCATTTTCGAGATTTGCCTGCACATTTTCCAATTCTGTAGTCTCTGCAGAAATTTGCTTGTTGCCCAGGCTTTCCAAAGGCTGCGAAACGGGGAATATTTGCTGCACATTCTCAGAATCAACCATTACCTGCATCCCATGATTTTCATCTAAAGCTACAGAACTGGTCGCGGACGCTTGTTCCTGAAATTCTTCCTTATCATCAGGAGAAACATCATGCAAATCCTCTGCTTGGGTACTGAGCGGCTTATCCGATTCGGAAATGATAGATGCATGGGAATCAGCGGCTTCATAAGCTGCTACAGCGTTATCGTAATCTCCAATCCTGCGATAAACATCTCCTAACATATTGGAGAGAGCAGCTTTTTCGTTCTCATCATTTTCCATTTCAATCGCTTTTAATAAATGCGCTGTTGCCTCGGCATAATCACCTGACTGAGTATGGGCATAAGCCAGGTTCTTGTGAATATCTGGTGAACTATCACCCAGAATTAGAGCTTTTTTATAAGCACCAACACTCTGCTCAAAAGATCGAGCCTTGAAATAAATGCTCCCAATTTCGGACCAGGCATGAACATTTTTCTTATCCATTTCAACAATCCTCATATATGCATACAGAGCATCATCAAACCTTGCCTGCTTTGCAAGAACATCGGCTAGCTGAATCCAAGGCGAAATATAACCAGCATTGAATTGGATCGCCTTGCGATAACAATTAATAGCCTCATCCAGATTACCGATGCCAGAATAAATATTGCCAAGCCCATTCCAACTGATCGGATCATTTGGGTTTAATTTAATAGCATTTTTAAAGGCCTGCAAAGCCTCATCATATTTCGTAGCCTTCAAATACAATTGCCCCAGGTTGTTCCAAATTGTGATGCTCTCCGGCCCAATATCAATTACCTGCTGGTAAGCCTGAATAGCTTCATCGGTCTTCCCAGATTCTGAGTGCACAAGGGCAATCGCTTTGTGACACAAAACCTGGTGAGATTTATTCCCGGATTTTTGGGCAAGAGCCAGGGCAGCCTGTAAGGGTTCAATAGCTTTTTCTTGTTGGCCTTCTTTCCAATTAGCCACCCCAAGCATCAGTAATAAATTTATGCCGCTAAAGGTTGGCTCGTCTTCAGAAAAGTCAATCACAAGCGGCGACTCGACTTGCATATCTGCATCGCTGAGAGACAAGGCTGCGGATACAGACTGGTCCTCGGCAACTTTCGGATTAAGATCTCCCCGATTAATTATTGTTGCATAATTGGCAGTCTGAACATCAATAAATTCGAAGACTCTGTGCCGGGAAGCCCAGAAATCAGGCGCCAGATGCGCAACTTTCAGCGCCTCATTTTCAGTAAGCCAAAAAACAACTCGCACCAGGTTATCCACGAGGAATCCTCGACAGGAATTCAGCATGGAAATTAAATTAGTGGTTTGTATGTTATTTTCGATCGTATTTGATGATTGGATAAAAAACACATCCGACTTATTCTCAGCTAAGTCATTTATGAATTTGAAGAGTTCGATTTGTCTTTCGGAATCTACCTGGTAGTGAACCACCTTTTGATTGGACTGATCAATAAGGGCTTCCAGCGAATCCTGAGCGAACTGGCGAAAGGAGTCAGTGTCATAAATGGCGAATAAAAAAGAAGGCCGATGCCACTTCAACGCCAGTTCAAGTTCGTGACAAATACAAACCAACTTATCCTCAAAAGTGTCAGGGCTCTGGCAAATTTCCATGCACGCATCATCATTCATATAATAATTTCCTCAAAACCGGATGAATGTCGCACCAATTTTCACCATTTCTGTATTCCAAAAGCGCCAATAATTGCAACAAGGGCCGAATCCGATCGTTGTATTCCAAACGATTTTTTTCGTGGATTTTTTTCAGGATATCAAGATCTTCTTTGTCAAGTATGCGGCGGTATTCATTCCGGATCTCAGTCGCAGCCCATTCAACATCAACACTCTCAACCTGGGCTCCCTTTCTACGCCTGGCTCTTCCGATCGCAGTGCGCATAATCCGCGCCATCTCACGGAAAACCCCACCACTATATGTGATAGCTTCGATTAATGCCTGGTCCTCAATTAATCCAGGATCCATGCGCAAGGAAACAAACCTTTGCATGGTTTCATAACCCTCCCTGGTGTATTGATCAGGAAAGTTATGAGTATGAAGTTTCACATTTGGCAGAAACAATGCCCTATCTCTGATTGAATCAAAATCTTTGGAGTAAAACAAGGCGCTTGAAACAGTGTAGACAATGGCGCAGGTAGGCTGCATCATAATTTCCCGCCGTTCTTGAAAAATCGCCTTGGCCTCCTGTAAGTTAGGTTTATCCAGATCATCAATAAGAATCAGAGGAAGACGACCTTCTTTCAGTTTGACAGCCGCAGATATGGCGTTTATCACGTCGATTAAGCCAGTTACATCCCTTTCAATCACCTGCCGGATAATAGAGCGTGTCTTCGGTTCAAGCTTTATTTTCAGGCTGGCATTTGCGAAGAAGGCATCAAGGCCTGCTCCAATTTCTGTGTCTGCCACTCGTCCAGCCTTAACGGTTGTGATTTCCTCTTCAACACGGCCTCTAAATCCATCCAGGTCTTTCAACAGCCTGGCCGGCAAAACACCGCCTTGGCGGCGATATTCTCGGAACATTCTCCCGCCAATTGCCAATAAAATATCCCGAAAATCCAGGTCAATAATATCTGCTTCATCCCGAATACTGAAATTGACCGGCCAGTAATTTTTTCGAATATTAGGATTTCCCATTAAGTGAAGCAACTCTGTAGATTTGCCGCAACCACGATGTCCCGAGAAAAAGAATTTAGGTGCTTTATAAAAAGGAGCCAACAAAGCATCGTTCAGTTCACCGATCGGATCACCGGGGCGCCTAATATAAAATGGGTTGGGTTTACCATCCTTTCCCGGCTCAAGAGGCAAATCCAATTCAAAATTAAGCCAGGCTCGGTCAAAATCCGCTGCACGGATATAATCAAAATTACTCATTTGATCCTCAGTCTTTTCGTTGGCATATTGGTTTTTACAACCCTGCGATGTTCAAGGAAGCAAATCGCTGCGTGTTAGAAATAAAATCCTGTAATTCAAATTCTTGCTGGCGCCACGATTCCTGCGACCAGATTTCCATGTAAGTGCCTTGACCAACCCAAACAGCTTCAGATGTAATTCCTGCCATTTGTCGCAGACCGGCAGGCAGTACGATCATTCCGTTTTTGTCAATTTCACAATAAGTAGCATTTCCTATCAACAACCTCTGTAACCGGCGTGTGAGCGGATCAGCTACATTCAAGTTCATCAACAAACGTATAAATTTTTCAAAAACATCATCTGGCATCACTAAAATGTTACGGTCAAAGCCCTGCGTAACCACAATCGGACTGACCAGCGAACTGCCAAGTTTCGCTGGAACTGCCAAACGGTTATCTTCATAACAGGACCGAACCAATTGACCGAAAAACAAAGCAAACTCCTTACAAAAATTTTACAATTTTTCGTTTTTTCAACTACTGCAATTCCATCAATTTGATAATTCAAGTAGTAGTACCCAAATGTAGATTTTTTTTATTCGGATTTCGAATGATTCAACCGTTTTACCTCACCTGAATTTACAACCACTTATCGCAGAAGAAAGACCCGTATCTTTAAATAAAAGAAGGATAATAGGGTGGAGTGATGTCACACGCGAGACTCACCTTGTTCTTTATTCGATATCAGTTTAGCCTTAAC
>Ga0118677_10014689_pt1 | contig 10997 bp, 8 predicted proteins | sample AliMusrvi5mmetaG_FD_86154 | JGI IMG/M metagenome (GOLD analysis project Ga0118677, IMG submission 86154)
GTTCCGGCAAGTACCTGCTCTTCCCACAATGATTGAAGATGGGCGGCGCTCTCTTTGCGCAGGTAGGACCAGAGAAATACCAGCGGCCCGTTTGCTAACTGAGTGAAAAGCGGGTCCGGTGTGCCTGAAACACCCGCCTTCAGGCGGGATAACGCGGCAGACGCTGTATAGCGTGGTGCTTTGGAAGTGATCGCGTCTTGGCCGAACGTTTGCGATGCCAGTTGAAAACTTTGGAGTCGTGATGCCGCCGCCGGGGTGATTGCCACAAGAGCGGCACGGTATTCCTGGCAGGCTTTGGCGGCGGTCATTTGCGTTTCGATCTTCTGGGCGCCGGCTTCCTGGCCGACGTTTTTCTGGATCGTGGTGATTATTTTCTTGCCACTTTCAGCAGCTTTATTGACCGTGGTATTATCTTGAATGACACCTTGTGCCCGGGCGGTCTGGAATTGATACACCTGCTGAAGCCATGGCGGCAGTGTCGCGTCGCTGATCAGCGGTTCCAGCTCCACAGCGATTTTATTGAGAAACGCAAAATAAGGACCTTGGTCGGAAGCCATTTTTGCGGCGGTCTGCTGCCATTCAGCCGCACCGCGGAGGCTTTCCTCGCCCTTGTAAAATTGTGTGGCAAATGCTCGCCAGGCATCAAAATCGGCTGTTCTATACCACCCGAAAAATGCCGTTTTTTGGGCAGAAACCAGGGCCGGGTCGGGAAGTGCCAGCTCCAATTCATTAATAATTGAATCTACTGCTTCCTTGCCCTTACGGGTGAAAGCGGGGGAAACCGAAACTTCAGAGGCGACCGCCATGCTCCCACTCCAGAAGTCTTTGAGCGTTACCGGAGCAAGTCCGCTCTGTCGGTCCACCCAGGTTGTTACCCATTGCAAATTGCCACTTTTGGCAGCAACCAGTTGTTTGAGCCAGGATTGCAGGATCGTCATTTCCTTACTGGTTTCACCAAGGTCTTTTCTCCAGATCAGTGCGGAAAGGTAGAGTGTGCCGAACGCTTTTTTTACTTCTGCGGAGCTGGCTGTTCCTGTGGCGGTAAATGGTGAAATATAAGCCGGTTGCGGTTTTGTCTGGAGCGAGTCCATACCCTTGCCATCCAGGCTGGACTTCAGAATGTTTATGCGTCTGGTAAGGTGCACAATATACTGGCCGTAAATATCGTCGGGGGTCGCGGCGCTTATGGTGGTCATACCCGAAGCCATTTGTTTGTCAAAGGGTGTCAGAATCATTTCCTGAAACTGCCTGCAAAATTTTTCCTTGAGGCCCTTTTCCACATTGATGCTTTCGAATAGCCCAAAGCGTGGAATCAGCCAATGCCGGTTTTGTTCCTCAACTTTCAAAATGTCCTGTCGGAACTTCTCCATGGCGACCAGATCCGCTTGCAGTTCTCCACGCAGAGGTGTTGTTTTGGCAATCCCGTGCGAAAAATCCCGGATGGTTTTCATGTTTTTGATAAAGGAAAAGCTCAGCAGTCCGCACAGTGCTACACCGAGGATTACCCAGGCGGTCAGGCCGAGATTGCCGGTTAAAGCCCGCCACTCCATCGACCTGCGGGTTGGCGCCAGCAAATAACGATCCCGGGGCAGGATTTTGGCAAAAAAGTCGTGTAGGAATAACCCTTTGTTCGTGCCGGGGAGCGGTTCCTCCGTAGTGATCAGCCCCATGGTGCGGGAAAAATGTGAAAGCGGATTTCCTTCCTGGCAACCGCTACTGAAAAACATGCCCCGGAGGAGTGGTGTCTCCTGATAGGGGTTTTCCCCAAAAGCGGTATTCAGGAACGTACCCAGCCCCTGCTTCAGTTTTTCAAACTCTTCCGGAAAGAGCAGTAATTCAGGATCGATGCACTTCGATTCCGGCTGATGCAATAACTGCAAGCGAAGATTTCTCAGACGCTCATCAATAGTATGCAGAGCACTCTCCACAAAGGCGGTGACATTTGGTGACAAGTCCTGATTGATAATACCCATGGGTTGTTCAAGACTCTTGGCGGGAAGGTTTTCACAGAACCGGTTTACCCCTTGAACCAGGTCGCACTTTGTTACCAGAAGGTAGACCGGAACTTTGACCCCCAATGCGCGCATCAGCTCATCAATGCGTTGCCGGATAGTGGTGCCGTCTTTTTCAATCTGTTCCTGGTGTCCTTCCAGGAGACGGTCAGCAGCGACAGTGACGATCAAGCCATTCAAAGGTTCTTTGCGACGATACTTGATTAGTAGCGCAAGAAATCTCTGCCATTCATCCTTGTCCTGTCCTTCATTGATCGGAATGGCGTACCGGCCGGCGGTGTCAATAACAACCGACTGCTCAAAGAACCACCATTCACACTGTTTTGTCCCAGATATACCCTGAACCCGGCTGGCATCACTAATTGGAGATGCGAGGCGTGCGCTGTTCAATGAGGTGCTTTTCCCGGAGCCGCTTTCACCGATTACCATGTACCAAGGCAGAACGTAGAGCGGATTGCCATGTTTTTTAAGATGCGATGCGCGCAGGGTTTCAATGGCTGTCTTCCAGCGATCCTGTAAATTTTTCAGTTCGTTTCTGTCCTGTTGCGAAAGGGCTTTCGCCTTCTCCAGATCCTGTTCGCTCAGATCATTGACGAAATTCTGCTCGCGCCGCCTGAGCCATATTTTACGGAGAAAAAATCCACCGACAGCCAAACCCACAAGCAACAGAAAAATGAACAGGCCGACCCACCAGGGCCAACCGAAAACAAGCACAAGCCCCACAACCAGGAGAATGGCCAGAATTCCTGCCGCAATGAAAAAGGAATATTTAAGAATTGAATTAAGCCAGTCTTTCATATCAGTTTGTCACCGTCCTCAAAAAGTTCTCGCTGACACCGTTCAGGGTGAATCGGTAAATTACATACAGGATGCAGAACAACGCTAACGGTGCGGCAAGACAGATACCGGTTACCAGTCGTGAGCCGGCCCGGATCTTTTGTTTGCCTTGGTCGGAAGGAATGTTTGGATGAGCTTCGGGAAAAAGGTCTGTCCGTTCCAGCGAGGGAATGCCGACTGAACTGCCAAGGAGAAGTTTGAGGTTGGCAGTTTTGATCTGCTCCAGTTGATATTCGTCGCCATGATTGCAATATCGACCGGTAAAGCCGAGCGCCAGGCAGAGGTAGTACACTTCACGGACATCCCGCTGATGAAGGCCGATGGTGTTGAGCCGATCAAAGAATTCCTGACCGCCATCGGTGGTGTTGTAATGAAAACGCTGAAGCTGATCATTCAGCCAACGGTTTTTATGCAACCAGCGCGAGCTGAGAATTGCCTCATCGACCCAGGCACAAATTGCGAACCGTGCCTGATCGTAATCGTCGCGAGGGATGAGGCCGCGGGCAACATTGTTCTCACTATCCTTCAAGAGGCTTCTGACAGCCGTATATACCTCGTCATAGGCCGGTTGCCGTGCCTCCACCGATTTCAGCACATAGGTGATGTACGCCATGGTTTCAATGAAACAATCGCTCAGATGCATAGGTATTATCTCCCGACGACCATCAGTTCAATTTCCAAATCTGCCGGAGCATTGTTCCAATACAGGGCAAGGTTGTGCTGCTTAGCCACTGCGCTCCACTGGTCATCGTGGTGGTTGATGGCGAAATAAACGGTATTTGCTTTGCGTGGAAGTTCTTGAGGCGGAATCTGCAGGTACTGCAGGCCGATGCCGGGGAGGGACCGGGATATCAGCGTTTGCAAGTGTTCCCCTGAACTCAGCTTGGCAATTTCTTCCAAGGCATTTAGTATGATTTTGGTATCCCCTTCGGTTTTTACCGCAAGGTAGAAACGATTACGCCCTTCAAAAATACCCGGTTTCAGATCCGTACTATAGAATGTGCCGTCAAATGCCAGACGAATTACGTATTCCGGTCCTGCAGTTATCTCGTCCAATAAGTGGGAAATCATGTCTTGAACAGCGGAAAAACAGCTCCACAGGTTACGATGATTGTATTCAGGGATAGTTTTTTTCCCGCCACTCAGCTCACCAAGAACACTGACCCGTTCGGAAAATGCGCTCAGTTCACCGATCAGCTGACGGAGAATGCCGTACAGGTGCCAGGGGTGAAGGTGTTCGTTCTCGGTATAGTGAAACAGCAAGGGGACATAGCGATTGACTGATCTGAGAGCCAGAAAGTAAACCATGTCGCGAGAGCCGAATTCAGCGGTCTGAATGCCTCTTCTGCTTTTATGTTCTTCAAGTTGATGTCCACGGGCAGTGATTTGATCTCGGATTTCCTTGATCAGTTTGTGGAGAGATGGTGCCGCCGAATAGGAAATGCAGGGGGGAATGAAATCTTCCGAGAGTCGCACCTCACTGCCAAAGCGTTCCAATTGCGCGATGGGGATGACGTCATATTCACCCAACTGATCCTGCTCGGTTTCCCAGAAAATCTTGAGGACAAACCGGAGTCTTTTTACGTTTGTTTCGTGACTACCAGCGTGGAGATCCTTGACAATTTCACTGCCGCCGATGTCAGCTACAAACCGGGTTGTTACTGAGGAAACAGAGTCAAGTGTCGGTAATACGGATACGTTTTCTCCCGTGTCGCGCCATTTTTTCAGACCCAAAAAGATAGTGAACGGTTTCCCCCCTTCGATCCATGCGTCGTCAAATGCTCGGGCGCTAGTGATTCCGTTTTCTGCCAGAGAAACAAACGTCCCGTCGGGAAAAAGAAATGTCCCTTCCTGGAGGCTGAATGTACGAGTCTCAAGCGCACTTTTATGCAGCGCTATAGAACCTATCCCCCAGAAATGGGGTGTAATATGTTTCTGATAGGGAGCGAATAGCCCTTGGCAAACCCGGTCATAAATCTGAAAAAGTTGTGGTTGCAGTAAATTACCCTGGTCCCAGAAAATAGGTTTTAGAATGTTCATTTTGTCTCCTTGCCTTCTGAGTTCTTTATTTCTTCCGGAGTTTTCAAGAGTTGTTTTATTTCATGGGGAGCAAAGTTCAGATCAACGTTCAGTTTTTCTGATTTCTGTACAAGAACGGAGCCTTTCCTGACTTCCGAGACGGGGATTGCGTACGTACGGACAGTGCCTTCTTTTTGCAATGAATAATACCCGGCAACTATGCCCATATATTTTGCTCCGTCAGTACGATCCAGTAACTCGGTTACATTCTGACCGGGCTGGATAATCAATTTTTTTGAGTAGGTAACACTTGAGTCAAACCGGCTGCATTCCAGTAACTTAGGCAGTCCATCCTTGTCGTCGCTGAGCTGGTTGAATCCGTTGAGGTCCCGCAGATGATAAAGACAGACGAGTAATGAGTGAGCTCGTTTTTGATACAGGTTTAATTGTGGATCGCTTGTAATGTGAAGTTGAATCGCATCTTTCTCATAGGCCCATTCGGGGGGTTGTTTGACGAGTGGTGCCGAAGAACAGGCCATTAACAAGGAAGTTACGCAAATAGATAAAAGAACGTTACAGCTAAGGTTCATACGATATCCTAGTTGGTGCATGAGTAAAGTAATGCGCACTAATAGTACGGTTTTAATAAATAAGCGATGGCCAGCATGCTTGTCAACAATAAAAGTGTTATAAAGTTAATAATGTTTATCTAATATATAAGGAAAATGAAATAGCCGTATATGTGTTATGTTAGTGGTTATTGTATGTAACATACTGAAAATAAACGAATAAGCGTGCTCGTTGCTGTAAAGAGTATTGAGTTTTTCATTTTATAAGATGGTTTTGTTTCGATAGGAGGGATGATTGCGTTTGCTGATTGTCTGATAAGGATATACTGCAGTAGTAAAACGGTCTTTCGGCAAGAACTCTCGATGTGGGAGCTTTATTAAATTCATATTTTAAAAATGAGGAGATTTATAAACTCCATAAGGAGTATTGTTTGCATCAGGTTCCTGTTATGATACTCTATATCGTAATGCACATTAATGAGCACAAGGAGGTATAGTATGCTGGAATTATTTGAGAAGGCGGTTTTGACTACAATCGGAGTTGCGGCACTTACTCAGAAAAAGGCAGAAGAGCTGGTCGTCGAACTGAAAGACCGGTTCAAACTGAGTGAGGACGAAGGAAAACAGCTGGTTGAGAAAATTCAGGCTATTGCCTGTGAAACCAGGGAGAAAGTTAAAGAGGTGGCTGAAGCGGAAGTTCAGAAGGTTGTCGAACGTCTTGGGCTGGTATCACGTGAAGAGTATGATCGCCTGGTTAAGCGGGTTCAGGACCTGGAATCACGCGGCAACGAATAGTCAATGCTTGGATTTTTAAAGATAAACCGGAATATTCGCAGTATCAGGCGTTATCTGAACATTGTTCGTGTACTCAGCACCTACGGTTTTGACCAGGCTCTTGAGATGTTGGGTCTTGCCGATGTGGTGGTGAGGAGCCGAAAGTTATTCCGGCGGCCGGCGCCGGATATAGCCCGGCTTACTTCGGCAGAACGAATGCGTCTCGCTCTTGAGGAGCTTGGACCTACTTTTATCAAGTTGGGGCAGATTCTTTCAACCAGACCGGATGTCATCCCTCATGCGTTTGTGAAGGAATTTGAAAAGTTGCAAGACAATGTGCCGAGCTTCCCGTTTGCCGATGTTCTGGTTCAGATTGCCGCCGAGCTGGGAGGCCCGGTCGAACAGTTCTTTGCAGAGATAGATCCGGTTCCGCTTGCCGCTGCTTCAATTGCCCAGGTACACAGAGCACGCCTGAATACGGGTGAGGATGTGGTTATCAAGGTGCGCCGCCCCGGTATCGTTGCGGTGGTGGAGTCGGATGTCAGTGCCTTGATGGCGCTGGCCGGTCTGGCAGAACGACACGTGCCCGGCAGCGAGCTGTATGATCCGGTCGGCATTGTGCGGGAATTTGCCCGGACCATCCGCAGGGAGATGGATTTTTCGCGGGAAGGTCATACCATCGAGAAGTTCCGCGACAATTTCAAGAGAACTCCCTGGATGTATTTTCCAAAGGTTTACTGGGAGCAGAGCTCCAGAGCTATTCTGACCATGGAATATGTCCCGGGAATTAAGGTGACCGACCGGGAAAAGCTTTGTGATCAGGGAATAGATGCCAAGTTGATCGCCCGCCGTGGTGCCGATTCATTTCTGGCCATGGTTCTCAAACATGGTTTCTTTCACGGGGATCTCCACCCGGGAAATGTCTTGATTCTCCCGGACAATGTTATTTGCCTGCTGGATTACGGTATTGTGGGGCGCCTTGACGAGGAGCTGAAAACGTTCCTCGTCAATATTCTGATTGCCATAGTCAAGCGGGATATGGATGAGGTTGTGTCGCTGCTGCTGTTTGCCGGCGATATTTCGGATAATCTGGATGTGCGCGCTCTTAAGCGGGACCTGTTCAATTTCATTGACGGCTACTACGAAATTCCGCTTAAAGAGATTGAAGTCGGGCGAATGCTGATGGAGTTTATTGAAATAATTACGCTCTACAGCATCAGAATCTCATCCGATCTGATGATGCTGACCAAATCGCTGGTGCTGATCGAGGGGATGGGGCGGGCGCTTGATCCGGCCTTCGACATGGTCGAGCACTTGCGCCCGTTTATCGAAAAGGCGCTTCGGCAGAAATTCTCTCCGGCTCGCATTTCACGAGACATCAATCAGATACTTTCTTCATATCTGAGTCTGGCGCGTAATATTCCCCGGGATCTGAAAGAGATCATTAACCGGGTAAATCGCAACAAGTTCAAGATTGATCTCGAACATCGCGGTCTGGACAAGTTTACGGCCGACTTCGACCGCTCCATCAACCGTCTGTCTACCAGCATGATCCTTGCCGCCACGATCATCGGTTCTTCAATCATCATGCAGACCGATAAAGGCCCAAAAGTGATGGGGTTTCCGATGTTTGCCTTTATGGGGTACACCGTGGCGGGACTTGTCGGGCTCTGGCTGGTCTACGCCATTATCCGCTCCGGCAGAATGTAAAAAAAATATTACTTGCCGTGTTGATGGTCCTTCAGTGCGCTATGCAACACCGCTTCCACCGTAAGGGCTTTGCCAAGCCGGTCTATCTGCAGAACAGCCCGGTCTCCGGGGTGCTTCTGCTGCAAAATGTACGTCACGTCGAAAACTTCCTTCAGCAGTTCTCCGTCTACGGATAGAAGCAGATCCCCTGCCAGCACGCCTGCACGTTCGGCGTTTGAACCGGCAAGAACACTTTTTACCACCAGTCCCCGGCTGTCCGGAGCCGCTTCTAGTGCCACTCCAAGCCGGACTCCCGTTTCCGGTAAGTCCTCATAGGCCTGATACACCAGAAAATCATAGGGTACCATCGGCAGATCGGGAATGGTAACATTCATCATGCGATCCTGCTTGTCGGGAGCAAGATTGATCTCCCTCCCGCCGATTATTGTGTAAGAGGCGGGAAACCGGCGGAATACCCGCCGCGGAATACCAAACCCGCTTGCAACGTGATCACCGCCGGCCACCACCAGCATATGTCTGTCCTGCCCGGCCGGGCTTTCCAGATATCCGGCGACTGATGCGGCCATTGTTTCATCACGTAACACCTGAGCGCGGATAAAATTGTCGATGATCATGCCGCCATGACTGTGATCGCCAAAGATTGCCGTCACCAGGCCGCGTTGGTACGGATCGGATACATCAAGCTCCGGCATTTGTGTTTTCTCTGCTTCAGTAAGCTGATCAACAGGTTTACTGCGAACGGCGACCACCAGCTTTTTTTCGGCATCCAGGGCAATTACCGGAATGTGCTTGTCCCGGGCGGTGTTCAGCAGGTTGCGATAATAGGCAAAATCCATATTCCAATTTTCAAACCAACGGACTTCCTTGAGAAATGATTTCTCATCCAATTGACCTGCCACCCAGCGGTCGAGGGCCGGCTGCTGGGAACGTCTGAACATTTCCATACCGAGCGCGACACGGCCGGGATAACGTGCAGCGAGCGCTTGCAGCACGTCATGTTCGAGACGATGAGAGGCCGGGTTGTCGTGAGTTTCGCCTACATACACAATGCGGGCATCACCGGCCACGGTCAACATCTGAGCCGGACTGACCAGGGTTCCGGTTGGGAGATGGACAATCTGGCCAATCTGCGGCGCTGATTTAAGCGGATAGGGGGCTTGCGGGTCGCCGAGACCCTGCTTTTCAATGTGAGCGCACCCGCCTGCAGTCATCAGGCAGAATACGGATGCCAGACAGATAGTGTTAAATTTGTGTGTCATGGGTTCTCCACCTAATTTTCAGAGTAAATCAAATAGCGAAAAGGGTTCTTCCAAAAGAAAATCGGCGTCTTCGGCACGAATAGATTGTGCGCTGAGACCAGGTATCGGCGGGATTATAATTTTGAACGGCAGATTGTCCAACTCGGCAGGGATTCCTCCCTGCTTGCGTACATGCCCTCCGCCTGCAAAAACTACTATTACTACGTCCGGGTGCAGCCGGTGATATTCTTTAATGCGGTCTGCCATTACCCGGTTTCTCAACATCTGTGCTTCGCAGATAGTGCGAAAGTGCTCGCCATTGTTGCCGTGTACTCCATACGATAAACGGATGAATTCCATGTATTGGTCGCTGATTTCAGTTGCGGCATTCTGCGGAAGAAGTCTTTTGTCTGTGTCTGTCAAAGAAGCGAATCCCTGTTGAGAAACTTTTCTGACCAGAAATTGGGGGGCGTTCAATGCGATAATCGGTATATGGTTGTCGCGCGCAAAATCAAAAATATCTCCATACAGCCAGTACGCAATATTTCTCCAGTTTTTCTTATAGACTTCAATAAACGCATTCGTTGTAATTCTGCCGGCGCTCCAGTCATCCAGGGCCGGTTGGCTGGCAGCCTCGAACATTTCCATACCGATGGCGAGCGTTTTTCCTTTCGCTTTAAGCCCTTGCAATACTGCAAGCTGCACTTTGTGATGTTCACCTTCATTATGGCGTTCTCCAACAAAAACAACCGGAACCGCGTCAACTTCATTAATCATGGTGCGAATGTCGACTGAAGAACGGTCTTCAACACGAAGAGCGTGGCTTATGGAACAACCAGATAGCAATGGAAGCAGTGCAGTAATCACAATCACAAAAACTGCACGTATTGGCGTCATGTGCATCTAAGTTCTCCCGCCACGATTTTGATAGTTTGTCCGCAGAAAAGTATGTTCCTGTTGGTGAATTCGAATTCCCGCTTCAGTTGTTTTCTTGACCTTCCGCAGCAGCGGCAGGTTGTGGTGGAACTGCCTCACTTGGGGGAGGTGCCTGTTCAGGCTCAGGGAGAGCCGCTGCCGGTGAACAATTCTTTACGCAGTCGGCGAATGCAGCCCCGGCTTTATCTACGCATTGTGCATGATCATCATTAGAGAATCCGCCAGCCGGTGGGCAGTACATCTCAGTGGAACGTTTATCCTGCGAGCAATTGTTAAGACAGTCAGACTTTTCATCGGCAAAGCTTGATACCACCGGGGAACTAAAGAGCTGGATCAGTAAAAGTACAAAGAAGATTCGCATACGGTAACTCCTTGTGTAAGACTATATTTGACAACGCTATGAATGATGGTATTCAGTCCTGCGGTGGAAAATTACGCAGAAATACTATATACGAAGATTTAGTAAAGATGTACTCAGATTATCAGAATCAGGAGTGAAGGTGCCGGTAAAAAAGTAATGCTATCTAAAAAATATAGCAACTATCCACTTCGATTATGCCATTACTCCTGTTGAACATGCAGATATCCGAACAATAATGAAAAGCATTCGGCAGCAATTCGCCACCTAGAATTTCGACCCGATCAGGCGAAATAACTCTGATTGAGTAAAAATTTTCACAGTCTTTGGCTTCAAAATTACAGCCACAATGTCTGCATGTTGAACTCTCTAACAAAATTATGACGAGCCCCCTGACTGAATCACGAACAAGCTTACAAAGCTGATATATGAATATATCCTGACAACGTGACGATAACTTCAGTAATCTGATTTTGAGCTATTGTAACAGCTTGAAGTTCTTTGATAATTTAGCTATTTTGTTATTCACAAAAACTCACCCGGC
>Ga0118677_10014692_pt1 | contig 10996 bp, 10 predicted proteins | sample AliMusrvi5mmetaG_FD_86154 | JGI IMG/M metagenome (GOLD analysis project Ga0118677, IMG submission 86154)
GTCTTTTACATGTTGAATGGTTGCGTCAAGGATCGTTTGGATCTTTGGGAACGAGGCAAAATAGCTGTCAATAAAGGCGGCGGCGTCTTTTTGAGGAATGCCTAATCGTTGAGCAAGCCCAAATGCTTTCATGCCGTAGGCGATGCCGAAATTGATCTCTTTGGCGCGTCGACGGATGGCGGGGGTGATGTCTTCATAGGGGATTTTAAAGATCGTGGAGGCGGTGGCAGTATGAATGTCTTTTCCAGCAAGGAACGCCGCAATGAGGTTCTCGTCACCACTTAAATGAGCCAATATCCTTAATTCGATCTGCGAATAGTCGGCAACGACCAACGTGAAGCCGTCTTGTGCTACAAACGCCCGTCGAATACGCTCGCCCAGTTCGGTACGGATCGGGATGTTTTGAAGATTGGGCTCGCTGCTCGAGAGTCGCCCAGTGGCGGCGACGGTCAGGTTGAACGTGGTGTGTATCCGTTGATGGGTGTCCATGAGTGTGGGAAGCACATCGATGTAAGTGTTGAGCAGTTTCGTGAGTTGTCGATACTCGAGGAGTTTTTCAGCGATAGGATGAAGGGAGACTAACGCTTCAAGCGCGTCACTATCGGTACTGGCCCCGGTTTTTGTTTTATGCTGAACCGGAAGTCCGAGCTCGGTAAAAAGAATATGTGACAGCTGTTTGGGAGAATTAACATTAAACACCACCCCCGCAAGCCCATGAATAGCTCCCTCAAGCGTTAAAGCCTGCGCGTGATAATCAAGAGAAAGTTTCTTTAGCCAAGCCGCATCGACACCGATACCCCGTTGTTCCATCTTATAAAGCACAGGGATGAGCGCGAGATCCAGATCGTGGTAAAGCGGATACAAGTCTTTGCGTTTTAGGTCGGGCATAATGACCGAATAAAGCCGAAAGAGCGAGCAAGCGAGGGTTGTTGCTCCTTCATAGGAAGTGAGGTCAGGAAGCTCTTCTCGGAAGTACTCTTTAAGCAATCGTGCCACCCCATGCTGAAGCCGATCGGGCGCCATTAAATAATCCATGAGCATGATATCGAAGACCCCATCGAGCGCGGGCGGTTCGCAAGGTAAATTATGCAGGAGTCGTTTAAAATCATGCACGATCAAAGGATGAGAGGAAAGCCACTTACTCTCAAAAGGGGAGCGTGACGGCTCCGTTGTGAACATCGGTCCGAGAGTGGCATGGTCATTAGGGCTGCTTTGTGATGTGAGCGGAACAAAGAAAGCGTTATCGCCGGATGTTGCCACCGCAAAGCCTAACCATTGCTTGTCGACGATGTGAGGAACAAAGGCAATCGGGGTTTCTTTTGGTAGCGTTGACAAATGCCGATGCCAAGCGGCTTGATCGGCCAGTTGAGTGAACGGTCGAAGCGGGGTGTTGGTGGATAGGGTTTCGCTTGTTTGAAGGGGGCCCCCTGCTTTTTTAAGATAACCATGCAGCTCATATGTTTCAAAAAACGAGCGCCCATGAACGAGATCAATGACTATAGGTGTTTGGGGAAGATCAAGGGGAAGCTCAATATGGATGGTGGCGAGATCTCGACTGAGATAGGCGAGGTCGATATGTTGTGTCAGCTTGCTGCGAAGGGTCTCGCTCTTGACTTCATCGAGATGGTGATAGAGGTTATCGAGAGTTGAGAATTGTTGAAGCAGTTGGGTTGCTGTTTTGTCACCGATACCCGGAACACCGGGGATATTATCGGACGCGTCCCCTTTTAACGCTTTGAAATCAACGATCTGATCGGGTTTAAGCCCCATCATCGTGATGGTATTCGCCGGAGTCATGATGAGCAATTCGGAGCCTTTCTGAGGAAGCATGACGGAGGTGCGGTCGCTGACAAGCTGCAAGGCATCACGGTCACCAGTGAAAAGTACAGTGTGAATATCGGTGGTTTTTGTTTCGGCGATATGGGCCAAACTACCCATGATATCATCGGCTTCAAAACCAGCCGCTTCAAGGATCGGAATATGTAACACATCCATCATGTCTTTGATAATAGGCACTTGAGAACGAAACTCGTCAGGGGCTTTTTCGCGATGGGCTTTGTATTGGTCAAAACGAACATGACGAAATGTGGGTTCAGGTCGGTCAAAGGCGACAACCAGATAGTCAGGCTTCACGACGTCATTAGCGCGGAGCAACATATTCAAAAACCCCAACACGGCATTGGTCGGTTGAGCGGCTCGTGTGGAGAGGCCCTTTACCGCAAAGAAAGCGCGATAGGCAAGGTTGTGCCCATCAACTACAAGAAGGGTTTTTATCCCAATAATTCGTCTCCAACTGCCCAATGGTCGCGCTCGACCTCATCAAAGACGATATAGGTATGGGCTTTAGGTTTGGCTGCAACGCGCTCTAGGCTTTCTGAAATATCTTTGGCGATTTCCTCGCGCTGCTCACGCGTCAGGGTGCCGGCTGTTTTGACATTCACGTAGGGCATGAGTACCTCCTTGGGATTGATAGAGACTATTATATACTAAGAACGGCAGAGTGGTTGAAACAGATTCATAAAGCTCTTCAACGGGAACCCCACAATAGCCTCATAAGAGCCTTCAATACGATCAATAAGATTGTCACCGACAAGCGGCTCTTGAATGCCGTAAGCACCCGCTTTATCGAGTGGCCCGTGAGGTGGTTTAAGCCTTAAATATTGCGCTATAACTTCAATCGTTTCAGCACACATTGATTTGAAGTAAACCTGAGCGGTTTCTTGTAAAGGGTATTCAATTTGGGTTTGTCTATCGAAAAGCCATGCAGCCGAAACAACCGTGTGTGTTTGCCCCAGATGCCCAAGGAGCATGTGTTTAGCCTCTTGGATATGGAGAGGTTTGCCAAGGATATGTTCGCCGTGTGCCACCAAGGTGTCGGCAGTAAGGACAAATCGAATCGAATCAGACAATGAACCCGCAAGCACCGCCTGTAGCTTTTGAAGCGCTAAGGCTTGTGCCACAAAGCAAACATCCCCCTTCGAAGGGATGATCTCCTGTATTGCAGGCACTGCGCCCACCCTTAAATTTGGGATAAATTCCTTTAGCATGGTGTGACGTCGAGGAGAGGATGAGGCTAATAATAATATGTTCCTGCTAGAAATGTTGTCAAAACCCATTTGGACGAATATGATAATACGAGAATACCTTTCAGGACAGGGGTTAGGGTGACTACAGAACAAAAAAAAGTGTTTACAAATGTTATCCATGACCTAAAGAGTCCGCTTGCCATTATTACCGGGCTATCAGAGGTTTTTTTGCGTATGATGGCAAATGACCTGAATGACAAGCAACGTGCCGTGATACACAAAATCAGTCGACACGCTCGATTTGCGCTTGATCTCATTGAGGATCTCTTGGATATTGAGCAGCTTTCGAGCGGGCAAGTGTTGTTATCAAGAGCGATCCTTGATTTGCGACCATTTTTAGATGACATTGTTCAAACCCATAGTATTGCGGGTGCAGAAAAGGGTATTCGTATTGATCTTAAGATGGAAGGCGACTGTATAATTGAAACCGACGAACGTCGATTAAGGGAAATCCTTAACAATCTCCTTTCAAATGCATTAAAGTATTCACATGCACAAACTTCGATCTTGATATCAATGTTGGAGGAAGAAAACAACTGTATTATCATCGTCAAGGATCAAGGGATTGGAATTAAAGAGGACGAGATCGACAAACTTTTTACACCGTTTGCACAACTGACGAACCATCCCACGGGTAATGAAAAGAGTACAGGATTAGGGCTAAGTATCGTGAAAACCCTGATTGAACTATTGGGTGGAGAAATCGCCGTTTCAAGTGTTGAAAGTGAAGGCACAACCTTCACCCTAAAACTTCCCAAAAACAACGAAACAAAATGAGCTTAACGATTGTTGGCTCAGTAGCCTTTGACACACTCTATACCCACGAAGGTACCAAAGAAAAAATCATGGGCGGTTCGGCAGTTTACGCGGCGATCGCAGCGAGTCACTTTACGAAACCCTCCATCGTTGGGGTGGTCGGCGACGATTATCATGCTCATAAAATCGAGCTTCTGCAGTCCCGAGGTATCGATACGAGTGATATTCGAAGGGAAAAAGGAAAAACATTTCATTGGATCGGCAGTTACCTTGAAGACATCAATAGTGCCCTAACCGTTGAAACGGAGATCGGGGTTTTGGGTGAATATAATCCTAAGCTGAGCATCGAGAATGCAAATCGAGACACACTATTTCTTGCTAACAATGACCCAGATTCACAATTGGCAGCCATTCAACAATCAAATGCGACACGAATTGCCATGGACACCATGAACTTGTGGCTTAACATAAAAAAAGAGGCCGTTAAAGCCGTGGTCTGCAAGAGCCATATTTTGTTTATCAATGATGCGGAGCTTCGGCTGTTGGGGGAGCATTACAACCTTATTCAAGCAGCCCAATCTATTATGAATTGGGCGCCATCTCTAGATATATTGGTGCTTAAAAGGGGTGAGCATGGTGCCTCTTTATTTACGCGCGGGGGCGAATATTTGAGCGTAGCGGCGTTTCCCTTATCGCTTGTCAAAGACCCCACAGGGGCTGGCGATTCGTTTGCCGGAAGCTTTTTGGGTGTTATGACCAACACGCCGTGGACGATCGAAAATATTAAACATGCCTTGCTCATTGGCGCAGTCACGGCATCGTTTACCGTAGAAGAATTTGGCCCCGATGGATTATTAGCAACAACACCTGAGAAAATTAACCGTCGATGCCAAGAGCTTATAAAAACCTTTCCCTTGTAATATAATCAGTTTTCGATATTCCAACAGACAAAAGGAGAAACTTATGACAGATTCCGTAGTTAAAGATATAACGCTAGCAGCTTGGGGGCGTCGCGAGGTGGCGATCGCAGAAACCGAAATGCCCGGACTGATGGCTATTCGCAAGGAGTTCGCTAAGACCCAACCCCTGAAGGGTGCAAGAATTGCAGGGTCACTGCATATGACGATACAAACAGCCGTTCTTATCGAAACACTGAAGGCTTTGGGTGCGGATGTACGATGGGCGAGTTGTAATATTTTCTCGACCCAAGATCATGCGGCCGCGGTTATCGCTAAATCGGGAACACCCGTATTTGCGTTTAAGGGCGAGACACTTGAAGAGTACTGGGATTTTACGCATAAAATATTTGAATGGTCAGATGGCGGAACCCCTAATATGATCTTAGATGATGGGGGCGACGCAACGTTGCTGCTTCATCTCGGAACGCGAGCAGAAGCCGACCCTAGCCTCCTTGATAATCCTTCCTCCGAGGAAGAACGGGTTTTATATGCGGCCATAAAAAAACGAAATTTGGCACAACCCGGTTGGTATGCAAAAAATCTTGCAGCGATCAAAGGGGTCACAGAAGAAACCACCACGGGGGTTCATCGACTCTATCAAATGCATCAACGCGGCGAACTCAAATTTCCTGCCATCAATGTTAATGATTCGGTGACCAAATCGAAGTTTGATAATCTTTATGGCTGCCGAGAGTCACTAATTGATGGGATAAAGCGAGCAACCGATGTCATGATCGCGGGCAAAGTAGCCTTGGTTTGTGGCTATGGCGATGTAGGCAAAGGATGTGCCCAAGCCCTTCGCGGATTGTCGGCACAGGTTTGGGTCACCGAGATCGATCCGATATGTGCGCTTCAAGCTGCCATGGAAGGCTATCGAGTTGTCACCATGGACGAGGCCTGTGAATTGGCCGATATATTTGTAACCGCGACCGGCAACTTTCATGTGATTACGCATGACCATATGAAACGAATGAAAGATCAAGCCATCGTTTGTAATATCGGGCACTTTGATAATGAGATCGATGTAGCGTCGCTAGAAAAATATACGTGGGAAGAAATTAAACCCCAAGTCGACCATATTATTTTCCCTGATGGGAAGCGTATCATTTTGTTGGCTCAAGGTCGTCTGGTTAATCTGGGTTGTGGAACCGGCCACCCCTCGTATGTTATGAGCTCGTCTTTTGCTAATCAAACCCTTGCCCAAATCGAATTGTGGTCAAAACAGGGCGAATACCCGGTGGGTGTTTATACGTTACCCAAACACCTCGACGAGAAAGTGGCTCGTTTGCAACTAAGTAAATTGAACGCAAAGCTGTCGACCTTGTCAAAAAAACAAGCTGATTACATTGGTGTCCCCATCGAAGGCCCCTATAAAACAGACCTTTATCGGTACTAAGTATAGATCGTGAAGATTTTTATCCTTACCTTCGGGTGTAAGGTTAATCAACATGAAAGCCAGCAGACGGCGAACCAACTGTTGTCGCTAGGCCATCAAGTTGTTGGTCAGGTCGACGAGGCCGAACTCGTCATCGTCAATACCTGCACGGTTACGCAAGTTGCCGATAAAAAGAGTCGCCAAATGATCCGTCACGTGGCAAGGCATCATCCTTTGGCAAAAATCATCATTACAGGGTGTATGCCAGAGAACCCCATGACGCCAATTGACGTATTATCGGGCAGTGAGATCGTCCTAAAAGGTGAATTAGCCGCTTACTTATCGACACTGCCTTCGCCCCAGTTGTTAGCAACATCATCAACAAGCCAAGGTCGTATTCGAAGAACCCTTCTTATCCAAACTGGCTGTGACTACTATTGTAGTTATTGTATTATCCCCACGGTTCGACACGGTCGAGTGAGTTTTCCTCAAAATAAAATTCTTCACGACTTTAAGCTGCTTGTAAGTGAAGGGGTAAAGGAAATCGTCCTGACAGGAATAAATCTGGGGACGTGGCAAGAAGATGATCGTAATGTGAGCGATTTGGTCGAGACTTTGCTTGATGTCAACGGGGACTTTCGGATCCGACTGGGTTCGCTTGAGCCCAACCTTGTTAACGAGAAGTTGCTTGCGTTAATGGGCGACCACCCTCGCCTTGCAACCCACTTGCATGTGCCGTTACAGGGGGCGGCAAATACGTTATTAAAGCGAATGAATCGACGATACAGCCTCGAAGACTATCTGGCTCTTTGTGATAAAGTGGCTGCGGCCAAACGCCCCATCCAGCTGACAACCGATCTCATTATTGGTTACCCCGAAGAAACAGACGCAGAGTTTGAGGGCGCCCTCAATTTGATCGAAACAGGCCTCTTTTTAGACGTGCATGCGTTTGCCTATTCGGTTCGGCAAGGGACGGTGGCGGCAAGCAAGCCTCAGTTGGCCCCATCGCTTGTTCGGGAACGCATGAAGCGTATTTTAGTCGCCATTGAGGACGCAAAGAAAAAGGCGCTTCGAGCCATGCAAGGAAAAAGAGCAACGATCCTTGTGGAGACGATACAGGAGGGACAAGCAACAGGCTATACTGAAGGATATGTTAAAGTCATGATAGAGGCCACAGGCATAACAAAGAATCGGTTCGTTGAGGTTGTTTTTGGAGCGCCACTCTTAATTGGAAAAGAGTGGGGTTTAAAAGGGACGGTTTAGGCGAAGATCTCTTTTAGAAGGGCAGATGACCCTAGATTGGCTGTGGTTGAGTAAGGAATGACTGTGTAATCACCCACGGTTTTTTGGATCTGCTGTAAATGATGTTGCGCGGATGACTTTTTCACTTTGTCGAATTTATTGGCGACAATAACCACTTTTTTGTTCTGACTTTTTAAGCTGTTAAGCATGGCGATATCTTTATCGGTCGGGCCGACATTGCCGTCGATGATAAGCACCACGAGTTTTTGTTTGTATCGAGAGCTGAGCAAATACCAGTTAATAAGGGTATGAAGTTCTTGTTGGGCTTCCCACGAGGCCTTTGCGTATCCGTAGCCAGGAAGATCGATCAAGTAAAGCGATTTGTTGATCAAAAAAACATTCAATTGTTGCGTGCGACCGGGGATGCCACTCGTTCGGGCCAAGTCTTTTTGTCGGGTTAGCGTATTAATAATGCTCGACTTGCCGACATTCGATCGGCCAATAAAGGCTATTTGGGGAAGGCCATCATCGAGGATGGGGTCTTCACCAATAAGTCCTTTTACAAAGGTTGCGGACGTAATGTTCATGCTTTCTTCAAGTTTACCATTGATTAAAATGAAGTTTTTGCGGGTTAAAACGACTTTCGTAGGCAGGAACCCCATCGATATGACCAAACGGGATGATCGAAAAAGGGATGATATCAGCCGGGATGTTAAGCAGCTGCCTGAACCCCTCAGCATGATCGGGAAAAACATTCCCCCACACGCCGCCGAGACCTTTCGCATGGATGGCTAAAAGGATGTTTTCCGTAGCGGCACAGCAATCATGAACATAGTACCCATCGTATTTTTGAGCGTTCAAGTCACCACAAACAAGGATCGCTGCGGGGGCATTTCGCAGCGTGGCAATATTTTTATTCGTGGTATAAGTAAACTGGAAGGCTTTGAAAATATAGATTTAAAGGCAGATGGCAGCGTAGGTACTAACGGTCAATTTGGTGGTGATGGTGATAATGGTGTAATTGGTAATCATGGTGCTAATGGGTATCTTATGGATGATTGGTACATATGTAGTCGAACTATGTTAGATCGTGGAGAACTAGGTAATCCTGGTGGTCAAGCAGGATCCGGTGGTCGTGGTGGATGTGCTGGTGGTGGAGGTAATAATGGAATTATTATTGTTGTTGAAGGTGAAAAGCAGAATAAAGACATTATGGAAAAGTTTCAGAATATAGAAAAATCCGCCAAATCTGGTCAACCAGGTAAACGTGGTGTTGATGGGACACCTGGAGAGTATGGTAAACGTGGTATAGATCATGCACGTACTTATACAGGTTTTTGTGGTGGTGCAGATTTGGAGTTTAAGGGTTATGAGTTAAAGCAACAAACAGCCTATAGGACGCGTGGTTGGGGGTGGTTTTCGTGGAAGCAAGAATATACTGAATTTGTACAAAATGGTAATGGATTTGATACGCGTAATCAGCATTTAACCCGCGTGCAGACCCATACATCTGCAAATATAGATAACACACTGCAACAAGAAGTTGTTGCAGTTGCTTTACCACAAATTGATCTTGGTACATGGATGAATTTTACAACCAATGCCGGTATAGCACTTGAACAAGAAAATGAAATAGATTTAGCGCAACAAACTTTAGTAACAGTAAATGCAAATTTAGATAAAGCGCAGAAAGAGTTGGAAAATATCCAAGAACAGTATGCTAGTGTTGAATCGTTAAAAAATAAAATTTTAATAGAAACTGCTGCTACAGTAGAGATCCGTCAAAATCATGATTATAAGCAGTTTGGTACTAATAAAGAGTTGCCGGTTGTTATTGCACGCACATCACTTACTGAAAATGTTAGTACTGTTGGTGGGGTTAATGCAGAATTGTTTGATGATCAGAATATAGCAAAATGTTTAGAGTTGAATAGTGATTTATATATTGATAACTTCTTAAAAAACTTCGAATCTTCGCAAGATTTTAAAGAAATTATTTGTTCGCTTTCTAGAATAGTTCCGTTTGATTGTCTAACAGATAGTTATCAGCAGGAATCACATGTATTAATGAATACTGAGCATGTTCCTCACAGTGTTGATAATAAACAATTAATACCTTCTATCAAGACATCCTTTAAAAAATTATTGTTATCCAAACCTAATGCTGTTCATTTGCAGGCGCTAGTAGATTTGCAGAAAAAAATTCCAGTTCATTTAGGTGCTATTGAACAATAAATTTGGAAAATTTGTTTTGCTCTTTCAATATTATCTGTCCTAGCCATAAGGAGATGATCATAGCCGGCCTGTAGATCATCTTCTAAAGTTTGAATACCACGTTTTGCAATCGCTGAATCGGCTAAATCTCGGTTATATTCCCAAATTGAAACAAATGTAATGGGTGTAAAATATTTCTCTTCTTGTGCTTTGCGGAGAGGGTATGTAAATATAGATTTTCCACCAAGGTGTTTGCCATCTCTTCTAAAAGGAGTGGCGGTAAACTGAAGAATGGGTTTATTCTGTTCGTGAACAATTTCTCGGAAATAATTCCAGGTATTAGCAGTGACATGATGGGCTTCATCAATAAAAACGTGACTACATTCGGTTGCAATCGCATTCTGCACTTCATCTGAGCAACTTCCAATAACAGCCATAGTCGCAATAGCTACATTACAACTCTTAAAAAAATTACTTGCGTCCTCGGCAGTGTTGAACTGATGTTCAACCTTCCCCACAACTGGTAATTTTACATCTTTACCCAAAACGCCAAATTTCTGAAGAACTCCAAAGGTTAAAAATTTATCTGCGATTTGATCTCTTAAAGCAGCAGTGGGAACTACGACCAAAAGGCACCTCAGACATTCTTTGGCAAGAAGAGCCAACATTGTCTCAGTCTTACCTGTGCCTGTTGGCATTACAACCGTGCCAATGTCTGTTGTCACTATCCAGTGTGCCAAAGTGGCATAAAGCGCACCTAACTGAGGTGGTCTCATTCCTGGTTTTATGACTTCTTCACCATCTCGCTCTTCAGCCAGGAAATTAAAGAGATTATTCCAAGTATTACGGGTTTCTACGCATATCCTTGATAATTCTGATAAATCTGAAAAAATCCTTAATCTAGGCTTAATCCATCTTGTCCCTTGTATATATTCATTTTCGGGAGTTGGAAGGTTTGTTATTCCAGGTATTAATAATACTGAGCCATATGGGTCTATTGTGGTCAGCTGTGGCACCACTAGAATTTTTTCTCCGTTTTCTCTGTGAAGAGTCCATCCTTTTACTCCCCGAACCTTGTATCCTTCGATTCCTACATCCTCATAAGAATTTACACGGTCTAACTGGGCGATTGTGTTTTCGGCAACTTTGTTTATGAATAGGTATCTGGAAGGAATAAGTATTTTTTCTTTAAAAAGCATCGTCTTTTGTACCCCCGTTTAATTTCTTGAATATTTATTATGGATGTCTAAATTATACGATTAAAAATATTTATATGTTCGCCATTGGATTGCAGCATTCATTATAAAAGCCAGACCCTTACTTAAAAAACTACTCGAGCAATTCTGTTCACTAAACCTTATAGG
>Ga0118677_10014693_pt1 | contig 10996 bp, 11 predicted proteins | sample AliMusrvi5mmetaG_FD_86154 | JGI IMG/M metagenome (GOLD analysis project Ga0118677, IMG submission 86154)
CACCGATGGGCAGTGATGGTTTTGCGGTCACCGATCTTCTGTGACAAAATCACATTGCTTTTTTCTTCACAAAAAAAGAACACCGGCCACTTTTCAGTGGCCGGTGCAAAAGCGCTGTAAGTAACGTTTAAGGCTTGCGGATGAAGAGATTGAGGGCGAGCCCCACAAGGGAAAAAGCAACCAACATGACAAAGGTGGAAACATAGGAGCCGGTGGAAGTGACCAGGCTGCCTGCCGCCGTTGCCGTGAAGGACGCCGGGATGAGAATCAGATTCATCAGGCTAAAGTTGGTGGGAAAGTTTTTTGTACCGTAAAACGTTGCGGAGAAGGAAGCGGAGAGTGTGGGGGAAAAGCCATAGGAAAATCCACAGAGGGAAAGCGCAACCACACCCACGGCAAGGGAACCGGTAAGGCAGGCGATAAGTCCCAAAACGGGCGCTGCGATGACGGCCGCGCTGGAGTCCGGCCGGGTGCGGGCCTACACGCTGGACGCCTTCGACAAGGAGCCGCCCGATGACTGGGGCATCCCTGGCAACCTCCGCGTCATCGCGACTCCGCACATCGGGGGCTTCACCGACGAGAGCATCGACCGGGCCACCGAGGTGGCGGTGGACAACCTGTTGGCCGCCCTTAAGGAAGCCGGCGCGTGAGGAAACCGTCACTGAGCTGGTCGAGCGCACCCGTGCCTATGGCGCGGGCCGCGGCACGGGCAGGCCTTTCCCTCCACTGGCTGGGGCAGGCGGGCTTCCTCCTGGAGAGCGCCTCACTTCGCATCCTGATCGACCCCTACCTCTCGGACAGCCTCGCCATCAAGTACCGTGGCGCCGCGCATCCGCATGTCCGCATGAGCCCCTCGGCGGCCGATCCCGCCTCCCTGCGCGACATCGACATCGTACTGGCCACCCATGGGCACACCGACCACCTGGATCCGATGACGATCGGTCCCGTGGCGGCCGCGAATCCCGCTTGCATTTTTGTGGTTCCCGCCTCCTGCGTGGACAAGGCCCTGGACAGGGGCGTCCCGCGCGACCGGCTTGTGGAGGCCAATGCCTTCGCGCCACTCGATGTCGCCGGGCTCACCATCCATCCCATTCCCGCCGCACACGAGGAACTGGCCATCGACGACCACGGAAGGTTGGTCTGTCTGGGTTTTGTCCTCGAGTTGGGCGGGGTCGTGGTCTACCACCCCGGCGACTGCGCCCCCTATCCTGGCCTGGCCGACAACCTCGCTCCTTTCGCGATCGACCTGGCACTCCTGCCCGTGAACGGCAGGGACGCGGTCCGCTTGGCCTCCGGCGTGCCGGGCAACTTCAGCCTGGAGGAGGCCGCCGCGCTGGCGGAGAGCGTCGGCTTCGGTGCGGCCATCGGCCACCATTTCGGCATGTTCGACTTCAACACCATCGACGAGGCCCAGGCTCGCCGCTTCCTCGCCGGCCGCGCCACGCCGCCACCCTTTCTCCTGGCGGATCCTTCCCTGCGCTACGAGATGGCGCCGTGAAGAAGGAGCTGGTCTTCGTGGAGGAGCGCAAGCGCGACATCCTCGAGTTCGTTGTCGCGCGGAAAAAAGCGACCGTGGCGGAACTCTGCGCGCGTTTCGGCGTGTCGAGCGCGACCATACGCAACGATCTGCGCGACCTGGAGGGCGGCGGCGCCTTGGTCCGCACCCACGGGGGTGCGATAGTCCGCGCCCAGGCCCGCTTCGAGCCCGACGCGGCGGAGAAGGGGCCGCAGCACACCGCCGAGAAGCGCGCCATCGCGGCCATCGCGCTCGGCCGCATCGAGGACGGCGACACCATCGTGATAGACACGGGCACGACAACCCTCGAACTGGCCAGGTTGCTCGATGCGAAGCATGACATCACCGTCATCACCAACGACCTCGCCATCGCGATGAGCCTCGAGCAGCACCCGAGCGCCACCGTCCATTTCCTGGGAGGGGTCCTGCGCAAGCGCTTCCATTGCACCGTCGGACCCCGGGCGGAGGATGCCCTGCGTGAACTCACCGTCGACAAGGCCTTCATGGCCGCCAACAGCTTTTCCACCGACAAGGGCGCCTGCACCCCCGACCTCCAGCAGGCCGACCTCAAGAAGATGATGATATCGATCGCGACCAAGGTCTACCTGCTCGTCGATTCGTCGAAGTTCGGGAAGATGTCCTTCGCGCGTTTCGCGCTGCCAGGCGAGATGGACTGCATCGTCACGGATTCCATCCCGCCTGAAGACGCCAAGGTCCTCGAGGAAAGCGGAGTCGAGATACTGACAGTCGAAAAAGGAGAATGAGCGATGAGCGATGTTTTCTCACGGATCGAGCAATTCGGAGTGGTGCCGGTGATCAAGCTGGAAAAGGCCGAGCATGCGCGTGCCCTCGGGCGCGCCTTCATGGAGGGCGGACTCCTCGTGGCGGAGGTGACCTTCCGCAGCGCCGCCGCGCCGGAGGCGATAGCCCTTCTGCGCAAGGAATATCCTGAGCTGCTCGTGGGCGCGGGGACTGTCCTCACAGTGGAGCAGGTCGAGGCCGCGAAATCGGCCGGAGCCTCCTTCGCGGTGACACCGGGCTTCAACCCCCGCATCGTCGACGCCTGCCTCGCCAAGGGCCTGCCAGTTGTGCCGGGGATCAATTCCCCGAGCCAGGTTGAACAGGCACTGGAGCGCGGGATCAGCCTCCTCAAGTTCTTCCCCGCCGAGGCCTCGGGAGGCGTGAAGATGCTGAAAGCCCTCCACGGCCCCTACGCGGACGTCCGATTTGTCCCCACGGGCGGCATTGACGCTTCGAACCTCGCGTCGTATCTTGCACTCTCCTATGTGGCCGCCGTCGGCGGCAGCTGGATGGTGAAGGACGACCTCGTGGCCGCAGGGGCGGTGCCGGAACTCGCGGCCCTGTGCCGTGAGGCCGTTTCCCTCGCCCGCGCCGCGCGCGCAAAGTAATCTCCAAGGAGCGATAGATGGACAATTTCGTTTTCCACAATCCCACCAAGATCATATTCGGCCGTGGCACCGAGGCAAAGGTCGGGGCCGAGGCCGCGGCCATCTCCAAAAAGGTCCTTCTCCATTATGGAAGCGGCAGCATCAAGAAGAGCGGCCTCTTCGACAGGGTCATGGCCTCGCTCAAGGCGGCGGGCGTCACCGTCGTGGAGCTCGGCGGCGTCGCGCCCAACCCGCGCCTCTCCCTCGTCCGCGAAGGCATCAAGATCTGCCGCGAGCAGAAGATCGGCCTCATACTGGCGGTGGGAGGCGGTTCCGCCATCGACTCTGCCAAGGGCATCGCGGTGGGTGCGCCCTACCAGGGCGACGTCTGGGATTTCTACACGGGAGTCGCCGAGCCCAAGGAAGCCCTGCCCGTCGCGACCGTCCTCACCATCCCGGCGGCGGGCAGCGAGGCGAGCAACGGCTCGGTGGTGACGAAGGAGGAGGGGCAGTTCAAGCGTCCCTGCAATTCCGCGCTCACCTATCCGAGATTCTCCATACTCAATCCCGAGCTTGCCTTCACCCTCCCCAAGAACCAGGTCGCCAACGGGATCGCCGACATCATGGCCCACCTCCTCGAGCGCTACTTCGTGAACGCGAAGCCCGTCGAGCTGACCGACCGCCTCATCGAAGCCACCCTGCGAACCGTGATCGACGTCGCTCACAGGGTGCTCCTCAAACATGACGACTACGATGCCTGGGCCGAGCTGATGTGGTCGGGGACTGTCGCCCACAATAATCTGCTCGACACGGGCCGCTCTGGCGACTGGGCCTCCCACGACATCGAGCACGAGCTCTCCGGCATCTACGACGTCGCACACGGCGCCGGCCTCGCCACGGTGTTCCCCGCCTGGATGAAGTTCGTCCTCAAACACGACATGGCGCGCTTCGTCCAGTTTGCTGTCAGGGTCTGGGGCGTGGACCAGTCCTTCTTCAACCCCGAGCGGACCGCCCTCGAAGGCATCGCCCGCCTCGAGGCATTCTGGAGCTCCATCGGCCTGGCGGTCAGGCTCCCCGGCATCGGCATCGGAAGCGACCGGATCGATGAGATGGCCGCCAAGTGCACCAAGAACGGCAGCTCGACAGTCGGGAACTTCCTGAAACTCGGCAAGGCCGAGGTGGCCGCGATCCTGAAACTCGCGCTCTGAAATCCCCGCCACGGCGGAGGACGAAGGCTCCCCCACACTGCGTCCGCGGTGTGGGGGAGCCTTTTCATCAAGAAAAATTACTTAGTTGTAAAACTCATTGACAAAACGGGAATTGGTTGTATTCTAGTGTCGGTCTTCTTTGGTCGGTTTGACGATTTTGTTGTAAAACATTTGGCCGGAATGTGTCTGATCGAGGCACTATTTGCCGAACTGGAAAGGTCGAGGCGATGAAAAGCAGTGGTAAGCCAAAAAGCCTGAAGCAGTTGAACACCCGGGTCGTGCTGGATATCCTGCGCGCGCGCGACGTGGTTTCCGTAGCCGACATCTCCGAAGCGGTCCACCTGAGCAAGACGACGGTCAAGAAGGTCCTCGACCTTCTTGCGGCCGCCGGCATTGTCCTGTCGGCGGGGAAGGGCGAATCGACCAACGAGGGCGGCAAGAAACCCGAACTGTACCGCTTCAACATGAAATACGGATACTCCATATGCCTCCACGTCACCCCCGAGGATTTGATCGCCGTGATGACGGATCTTCGGGCGGAGATCAGCCATTACCAAAAGGCCACACTCACCGAAGACCGTTCCCTCGAAAGGATCGTTGGCATTCTGGTGGAGACCATCAGGAGCTTCGTCGCGATGAAGGCCGCGACGGGCGAGAAGCTGATAGGCCTCGCCGTGGTACTCCCCGGACTCGTGGACGCGGTCAGGGGCGTCTCGATCTACACACCGCATTATCCCAACTGGGGGAGGGACGTGCCCTTCGTCGATCTCCTTCGCGCGGGTCTGGGCGCTGGCTGGGACCTGCCGATCTTCGTCGACAACGCGAATCGCTACCAGGCGGTGGCCGAACGTGAGAAGGGAATCGCCGCCGGCCGCATGAATTTCGTCGTGATCGATGCCCTCAACGAGGGTCTTGGGGCGGGGATAGTCCTTGGCGGCGAGGTCATCCAGGGGGCGCAGAGCACGTCCGGTGAGATAGGCCACATGACACTCGACCCCTACGACGGCTTCCCCTGCATCTGTGGCCACAAGGGCTGCTTCGAGGCCATGGCCTCGGCGCGCCGCATACTGGTCCTCGCGCGGGAGGCCGCCGGACGCTTCCCCGACTCACCCCTGGCGCTGGCCCTGGCATCGTCCTCGGTGCGCCTCGACGACGTCTGCGTGGCGGCCGCCCAGGGTGACCCCTTGAGCCTCTACCTCATCGACGACGTCGCCCGCTGGTTCCTGGTCGGACTCGGCAACATCATAATGGTCAACGACCCTGAACTCATCGTGATCCAGGGCGCGTATGTGAAGGCTGGATCCTGTTTCCTCGACAAGCTGAGGGAAGGCATTCGCCACATTGGCCTTCCGGATGTGGAGAAAAAGGTCAGCATTGAGTATTCCCGGCTGGGTGAGGAGCGTGGTGTGTTGGGCGCCGCTGCGCTGATGATCTCGGATTTCTTTTCCCAGGATCGATTCGTATAGGCTGAATCAGAAACCGTGCCAAGTTTGTTAGATAATTTAGTTGCAAAACAGGTTGACAGATCAGAAAAAGGTGGTATTCTAATCGAGGTCCGTGGTTTATCGCGGACGATTTTTTTTTCAGGAGGCACAAGATGAGGAAATCTTTCGCGCTGGTAGTGGTGCTGCTCGTGGCAGTATCCCTGACCACCGCCTTCGCTCAGGGCAAGGGTGTTGGCGTATTCATGGGCACGGCCATCCGCTCTCTCGAGAACCCCTACCACGCGGTCTGGGCTCGCGGAGCCACGGCATTCGCCTACTATCAGGGTGGAATATCTGTCGTTCAGACCTGCGAGGGCTCGAGCGAGAAGCAGCTCAATGACATCAAGGCCCTGGTCGCCAAGGCCGGCAAGGAAGCCGTATTCTGCGTCGACCCCAATGAAGCCCCGAACGTCATCCCGATCGCCAAGGCCCTCGAGGCGGCCGGCGTTTACTTTGTCACCTACTGGAACAAGCCAGAGAATGTCAAGGTGACGGACTATCCCCACTGGGTAGCGCACATTTCCTTCTCCGGCACCCTCGCCGGCGAGTTCATGGGCAAGGAACTCTTCAAGGCCATGGGCGGAAAGGGCAAGATCGTCGCCCTCCAGGGCATGCTCGCCAACACGACCGCCATTGAGCGCTACACCGGCCTCCAGGCCGCCCTCAAGAATGCGCCTGGCATCAAGCTCGCCGCCGTCGACACCGCCGAATGGGACCGCACCAAGGCCTTCGAGAAGATGAAGAGCTTCCTCGTCGCCAACCCCGATGTGGGTAGCGTCTGGGCAGCCAACGACAACATGGCCCTCGGCGCCCTCGAGGCCATCCGCGCCGCCGGTCTGGCTGGCAAGGTCCTCGTCGTCGGATGCGACGGCGTCGACGAGATGATCGCCGCGGTCAAGGCCGGCGAGGCCGCCGCCACCGTGATCAACCCCGCCTTCTGGCAGGGTGGCATGGGCCTTTCCCTCGCCCTCGCGGCGAAGAACGGCAAGATCGATGTCAAGAAGGTCCCGGTCGAGAAGCGCGCCTTCTTTGCCAAGGCCGTCGAGGTCACCCAGGAAAACATCGACGACATCATCAAGGTCTACGTGAAGGGTACGCCCACGTACGACTGGAACGATTTCTACGGCGCCTTCGTGGCGACGATCAAGTGATCCACGGGGACGGTTGCCACCGGCAGCCGTCCCTGTCGGCCGCCCCCTGTGAAAAGGGGGCGGCTTCTTGTCTGGAGCGCGGCCGACAGCCGCGAACATCTTGTAAAGCTGGAGACAAAGCGCGATGAGCGAAACGACTGGATCGGGAGGCGCGGCTGGCGGAACCCTGGGCGCCGTGTCCCCGGGAGCGCGGGCGGCGGCAAAAATCTCCTCCTTCGTATCGAAGGGGATGAATGGCCAGATCATCGCCCTCGCGATCGTGCTGGCCATCTTCGCCGTCGGCACCAATGGCCTGTCCCTGTCAATCAGGAACCTTCAGACCATCCTGAGCCTTGCAGGCATACCCCTCGTCATCTGCCTGGGCATCCATCAGGTCGTCATCATAGGCGCGATGGACCTGTCGACGGAGGGAGTGATCTCCCTGTGCGCGGTGCTCGCGGGCTTTCTCATCAAGAATCCCTTCAATACGAACAACATGGGCCTCTGGGTCATTCCCGTGGCACTCGCCATCGGCGGTCTCGCGGGCCTGGCCAACGGCCTCATCAATACCAAGATCCGCATGCCTTCCTTCATCGCCTCGCTGGGCCTCGGATGGGTGGCCCAGGGCTTCTCGGTCATCGCGGGCAAGGGCAACGCGGTCAAGATGCTCGACATCCGCTTCCAGAACTTCACCAACGGCGAGCTCTTCGGGATTCCGAATACGATCCTAATCGCACTGGCTCTATTCGCGATCCTCTTCGTCGTCCAGCACTTCACCAAGCTGGGGACGCACATGTACGCGATCGGAGGTGACGAGGCCCTCGCGCGGCAGGCGGGCATCAAGGTGGACCGGGTCAAGATCATCGTCTTTGTCATCACCGGCTGCATCTACGCCCTGGCCGCGATCCTCCTCGTCGCACGGCTCGCGAGTTCGAATCCCCGCACCGGCTGGAACCAGATGTTCCCTGCGATGACCGCGGTCGCCGTCGGTGGCGTCTCGCTCTCCGGAGGCGTGGGCGGCGCCCTGAACGCAGTCTTCGGCACGCTCATCGTCACGGCGCTCAACAACGGCATGGTGCTCATGAAGATCAGTCCCTACATCCAGAACGCCGTCAACGGCATAGTCCTCATCGTCGCGGTCGCGCTTACCATAGACCGCAAGAAGATAGGGATAATCAAGTGAACGAAACCATATTGGAGCTCAAGGGCATATCGAAATCGTTCCCCGGCGTCGCGGCGCTCAGGAATGTGGACCTCCGCGTCGACCGGAACGAGATACTGGGCCTGGTGGGAGAGAACGGGGCGGGCAAGTCGACGCTGATGAAGGTGATGATAGGTTTCCACCGGGCCGACGAAGGCAAGTACATCCTCCGGGGCCAGGAAATGTCGCTGTCCGGGCCGGAGGAGGCGATACGCGTGGGTGTGGGGATGGTCTTCCAGGAAGGCAGCATGATCCCCAACCTTTCGGTGATGGACAACCTGTTCCTGGCCAACGAGCGCGGTTTTGTCCGCTGGCCTCTCCTCGACAGGAAGCGCATGGCGGAAGCCGCGCGGGAGCAGCTCGAGGCGGTGGGCCTTGGTTCCCTGGATCCCCGGACGCTCATGCGGGACCTTCCCGCCTCGCGGAAGCAGATGATCGAGATAGCTCGGTTGCTCTGGCTATCCAGTCATTATGGGGCCGAGAATCCGATACTCATCCTCGACGAACCCACGACAGTCCTCCAGGCCAGCGAGACCGAAATGCTCTTCAGCATCCTCGGCGAGCTCAAGAAAAAGGCCTCGATCGTTTTCATCTCCCATCGCCTCGAAGAGGTTGTCCTGCACTCCGACAGGATCGTGGTGCTCAAGGACGGGATCGTGGTGGCCGATGCTCCGCAGGCCAAGGCCGAGGTGCGGGCCATCGAGATGCTCATGGTCGGGCACGAACTGGCGGCGGAGCACTACAGGGAATCCATGCAAGGCAGCCCCAGCGGTGAGGTCGTACTCTCCGTCCGCGACCTCGCCATGACGGGCAAGTTCGAGGGCTTTTCCCTCGATCTCCACGGGGGCGAGATCGTAGGACTGGTGGGCCTCCTGGGCTCAGGCAAGGAAGAGGTCTGCCGTTGCCTCGGGGGCTCGGAGTCACCGAGCGCCGGCAAGATAAGCATCAGGGGCCGCGAGACCCGGTTCAACTCACCCAAGGACGCCATCGCAGCCGGCATTGGGGTGATTCCCATCGACAGGCGCAACGAGGGCCTCGCCACGAGCCTCGACGTGGCCAACAACATCAATCTCCTCGTCCTCGCGCGCATGCGGCGGGGACTTTTCCTGAGTCCGGCTTTGGAGAGGAAGAGCGCCCTCAAATGGATAGGCGAGGTCATGATCAAGACCCCCTCGCCGCAGACCGCCTGCTCGACCCTCTCGGGGGGCAACCAGCAGAAGGTCGTCATCGCGAAGTGGCTGGCGGCCGAGGCGGGCATACTCGTCCTGGACCACCCGACCCGGGGCATCGACGTCGGCGCCAAGGACGAGATCTACCGGAGGATCCGCGAGCTCGCCGCCGCGGGCCTCTCGATCATCATCATGTGCGACACCCTCGAGGAGGACATCGGCCTCTCCGACAGGATCGTGATCATGAAGGACGGCAGGATGGTCCGGGACATATCCTGCGCGAAGGGCGCGAAGCCGACGCCCGTCGATGTCATCAGCTATGTGGTATAGGCGAAAGGTGGTTTGCGGTGAGTGTTAAGAATAAGGTCGCGATAAAGCCGATCTACATATCCCTTGGCCTTTTCGTCGTCCTTGTGGCCGCCTTCACGATCGGCAACAAGAGCTTCCTCTCCCTCTACAACGCGCAGACCATCCTCAATGCGGTCGGGATCCTCCTGGCCGTCGGGTTGGGGCAGGCCTGCGTCATCCTGACCGGAGGCATCGACCTCTCCGTCGGATCGATAATGTCCCTCGTCTCGGTCGTGTTCATGCTCCTCCTCGGACCGCTGGGGCCCTGGGCCTTCCCGGCCGTCCTCCTCATCGGCCTGGTTTCCGGGGCGCTCAACGGCCTGATCGTATCCAAGCTGAAGATACCCTCCTTCATCGCGACGCTCGGCACACAGGGCATCCTCCTCAGCATCGCCTACCTGCTCTCGGCAGGCCCCCTGTCCGTGCCGGACAACTCCTACGGCCTCGTCGACATCGTCAACGGCGCGATCGGCCCCGTCAAGAGCGTGTGGATCATCGGCCTCGCCACCTTCGCCATCTTCTTCGTCATGGAGCGCTATTCACGGATGGGCCGCGGGATCATCTACGTCGGCGCGAACGAGAGGATGTCCTACCTCTCCGGGCTCGACATCGACAGGATCAGGCTGGTCGCATTCTCCATGTCCGGCCTTGGGGCCGCCATCGCCGGTGTGGTTCTGTCCTCGACACTCTATTCTGGATATCCGACCATCGGTGGCGTGTACGTGCTCAATTCGATCGCCGTCGTGGTGGTCGGCGGCACGGCGATGACCGGCGGCGCCGGCGGGATGCTCAACACTTTGGTGGGCGCACTCATCATGGGCATACTCAACAACGGAATGACGGTGGTCGGTGTGGACGTCTACGCACAGCAGGTCTTCCTTGGAGTCCTTGTCATCTTCGCGGTCGCCGTGACCTTCGACCGCTCGAAGCTCGCCATCATAAAGTAGGGAGGATCCATGAAACTCAAGTCTCAAGAGGCGAGCGCGCAAAGCCTCGAAGGTGTCGGTCTTTTCATCACACCGGCCACGGGGAAGGCGCCGGAGGCGGGGCAGGAGTTCACCTACGAGCTCGCCGCCCCCATGCTCGGGATGCCCGCCGGACTCTGCGCGGGACGGCTCGAATGCGCGCCGCGGCCGATGAAGGTCGCCCGCCTCGAGCGGCACCTCAAGACGCCGGAGCTGCTCTCCGCGGTCGACGGCGACGCCGTCGTCTGCGTCGCGCCCCCCCAGGACCCAAAGGGCGGGGCGCTGTCGGGGCTGCGCGCGGTCCTGCTGCGCAAGGGGCAGTCGATGGTCCTCGCCACCGGCGCCTGGCATTGGATACCCTATCCCACGGGATCGGCCAACGTGCTCTTCCTGCCCCGAGTCGCCGACTCCCTCGCCGGACGCATGGAGATCCTCACGCTTTGGCCCTTCTCCCAAGGAGAGATTGAAGGTGTCACCGAGGGGTTCATCGACGCCGCTTTCGACCCGAATCTGCCCGCGCTGGAGCCCCTCAATCCTTGGGCCGAGCGCCAGGAGATCCGCCGTCGTGCCCTGGATGGTGGATTCCC
>Ga0118677_10014694_pt1 | contig 10995 bp, 12 predicted proteins | sample AliMusrvi5mmetaG_FD_86154 | JGI IMG/M metagenome (GOLD analysis project Ga0118677, IMG submission 86154)
GTCGTGATCCTTGGCGACACCTATCTCTCGGACAACCGGGAGTCAGTGGAGCCGTTCGACCTGGCCGCGGTCACGGTAGATCGCGGCAAGCTGGTCACCGACGGTCCGATCTCCGCTCACCCCGAGGCGTTGGCCGCCGACGGCACGTATCTGCGCTACAAGCTGGCGCCCGACGGTGTCAGCACGCGGGCGCTGCCGGGAGTGGAGGGCGCGCTGCAGGTCGTCAACTCCTACGAGCACGACGAGTACGGTTTCGGCGCCCAGGGCGAGGCAGCTGCCACCCGGACCGCCCAGATGGACAAGCGGATGAGCAAGCTCAAGCTGGCGGGCTCGCTCGTGCCGCCCCCCGCGCTCTTCGGCGTCCCGCCTTCCGAGGCCGACATCTCGATCATCGTGTTCGGCACGACCAAGGGCCCGGTCCGCAGCGCGATGCAGTGGCTCGAGCGCGAGGGCACGAAGGTGGCGATGCTGCAGGTCGTGACCGTCTGGCCATTCCCGGCCGACCGGGTCTCCGAATTCATCGACACCTCGAAGCGCACGATGCTCGTCGAGGGCAACCACGACGGTCAGCTCGAAGGCCTCATCCGCCAGGAGTGCATGCGAAGCATCGACTGGCCGGTGCACCGCTACGATGGCCGGCCCTTCTCGCCCGAGCAGATCTACCACACCGTGAAGGGGGTGCTCTGCAGTGACTGCGCCAAGTGACTTCGAGACCGCGAACGCCCCGACGTGGTGCCCGGGCTGCGGCAACTTCGGGATGTGGAAGGCGCTCAAGGCCGCCTACTCAGAGGTGGACCTGTCGCTCGACAAGCTCGCCGTGGTGTGGGGCATCGGCTGTCACGGCAACGGGGCCGACTTCACGCGCGCCCAGGGGTTCCACGCGCTGCACGGCCGGGCGCTCCCCGTGGCCACCGGACTCGCACTCTCGAACCCCGAGCTCACCGTCGTGGTCGAGATGGGCGACGGTGACGGCTACGGCATCGGGCTGGGGCATTTCGCCCACTCGTGCCGGCGCAACATCGACCTCGCGGTGATCGGCCACGACAACCAGATCTACGGACTCACCACGGGCCAGGCCTCCCCAACCACCGACCAGCACATGGCGACCGTCTCCACGCCGTCGGGCGTTCTGGAGCGGCCCGTGAACACCATCGGGCTGGCGGTGGCCGAAGGCGCCACCTTCGTGGCCCGGGGCTTCTCAGGAGACGTCGAGCATCTCACCGGACTGATCAAGGAAGCTATCACTCACCGCGGTTTCGCCGTGGTGGACGTCTTCCAGCCGTGCGTGACCTGGAACAAGCTCAACACCGCCGCCTGGTTCCGTGAACGCGTCTACGAACTCGAGGAGAGCGGCTGGGACGCGACAGACAAGGCGGCGGCGCTCAAGCTCTCACTCACGACCTACCACGAGCTGACCTGCGCTCCCGACGAGTGTCGGCTGCCGATCGGCGTCATCTACCGCGAGGAGGGACTTCCCACGTACGCGGACGGGCTCCCCCAGCTGGTCGGGCCGCTTTGGAAGCAGGCGCGCGAGCCCCGCGACGTCTCCGCGATCATGGAGTCGCTCGGGTGAACCGGAGGTGCCGCGGCCACGCGTGAGCGGGCCGACGCTTCCCGCTAGATGAGCCCGAGCGCCTTGCCGGAGTCCTCGAACGCGCTGAGCGCGAGGTCGATGTCCGCATCGGTGTGCGTGGCCATCAGGCACGTGCGCAGGCGGTCCGTCCCGCGCGGCACCGCCGGGTGCACGATCGGGCACACGAACACGCCGCGGTCGAAGAGCATGTGCGTGAGGTCCATCGTGCGCGACTCGTCGCCGACGAAGACCGGCACCACGCACGTGGTGGCATCCATCGTGTCCCACCCCTGCCGCTTCAGCCCCTCCGCGTAGCGCTTCACGACCCGGTGCAGCGACTCCACGCGCCACGGCTCCTGTTCGATGACGTCGAAGGCCTCGAGGGCCGCGGCGGTCTGCGCGGGCGGCAGCGCCGCCGAGAAGATGAAGGGCCGCGAGTAGTGGCGCAGGTAGTCGATGAGATCGTGCTCGCCCGAGCAGTAGCCGCCCACCGACGGCACGGCCTTTGAGAGCGTGCCCATCTTGATGTCGATGGCCCCGTACATGCCGAAGTGCTCCTCGACGCCGTGTCCGGTCGCGCCGAGTGATCCGATCGAGTGGGCCTCGTCGACCATCAGCCTCGCGCCGTAGCGATCGCACAGGGAACGCGCCGCGGGCAGGTCCATGACATCGCCGTCCATCGAGAAGACCGAGTCGGCTGCGACCAACACCGTGCGAGTCGACCCTTGCGCCTCCTGGAGCAGTCTCTCCAGATGGGCCATGTCGTTGTGGCGGTACGTCTTCCACTTCGCGCCGGAGAGCAGGCAGCCGTCCACGATCGAAGCGTGGTCGAGCTTGTCCATCAGCACCAGGTCGCCCGGCCCGGTCAGGGCGGTGATGATCGCGATGTTGGTGACGTAGCCGGACGAGTACACGCACGCGTCCTCGCGCCGCACGAACCGGGCGATCCTCTCCTCGAGCCTCTCGTGGAGGTCCATGGTGCCGGTGAGCAGCCGCACGCCGCCCGCGCCCGTGCCGTAGCGGTCGATGGCGTCCTTTGCGGCCGCCTCGATGCGCGGGTGCCCGATCAGACCCAGATAGCTGTACGAGGCGAGCATCACCATCTCGCGTCCGTCCGCCATGGTCACGGTGTGGTTGGTCGGGCCGGCGATGGCCTGCAGATAGAAGTAGCGGTCGGAGTGCTTCATCTTGCGGCGCCGCTCGCGGAACTCGTCGACGCGAGCGGTGATGCCGTCTTCGATCCGCACACGCTCAGCGGTCGTCATGGATGCGTCGCATCTCCCGTCAGCCCGCCGCCGGACACGGCGACGCCCAGATGTGCACAAGGATGTGCACACACGGTATCACAGGGAATGGGGGCGAAAGGCCGGGACGTGCCGGAGCGAGAAGCCCGGCGCCGTGCCGGGGTCATGACAGGTACGAGACCACCCGGGCCCGGCGAAACGAGCGCACGATCACGCGCAGCATCACGACGTCCGCAAGGGCGAAGACCGCGGCCGCCACCACGATGACCGTGGTCGACAGCACCATGAGCCCGCTCGCCTGAGCGGCCACCACACCTATGAGCGGCAGGACGATCGCCCCGCCGATGGCGTTGGCCTCCTGGAATCCCCGCGCTTTGGCCGACACCATGACGACTATCGAGATCACGAGAAGCGAGGTCGCCGGTAGCAGCAGCAGCATGAGCGCCCACCAGTTCAGCGTCGGAAAGAAGACACGTCCCATCAGCGGCGCCCCGAACACGGCGATGATGGCCGTGTAGATGGCGAAGCAGATCCAGGTGAAGCCCAGCGCCGGCAGGAAGGAGGACCCGATCTTCGCCACCACCAACTCGGCGTCGCTCAGCGGCGTGTAGAGCAGCCCCTCCAACGTGCGCCGCTCCTTCTCCCCCGCAAGGCTGTTGGCGGCGATCACCGTGGACACCATCACCGGAACGAGGAGGAAGAACCCCGCGAACAGATAGACGACGCCCACGTACGCCGCCCTGCGCGCGGTGTTGGCAAGCGCGAACGAAGGAAGCGCACTCCGCGGGAAGTCGCCTATGAACCCCCCGAGGCCGCTGGCGGCGCCCGGCGTGAGGCGCAGCGCCAACAGGTAGATGATCGGGTAGCCCACCACGATGACGAGGGGCACGACGATCAGCGGCATGACGATCTGAGGGTTGCTCAGCGCCTCCCGCACGTCCTTTCCCATGACGGCCCGCACGCGTCCCCAGTCCATCTTCTAGGACCCGCCTCCCCGCACCATGTCCGTCGCGCCCACGAGCGTCAGGTAGGCCTCGGCCAGTGTCGGCGGCTCCTCACCGACGCCGAGCAGGTCCACCGGCAGAGCCGCCACGGCCTTCACGATCCGCGGGACGTCCGAGGAGCCGGCGGCCTCGAGCAGTACGCTCCCGTCCTGCTGCACTGAAGTGTCGACGACACCCGGAAGGCCGCGGAGGACCTCCGGCCGCACCATCGCGTCAGGCGCCGGGGCCACGCGCACCAGCACACGAGGCACGGCCCGCCGAGCCACCTCAGCCGGGGAGCCACACTCGCGGATGCGCCCGTCGACGAGGACGGCCACCTGCGAGCAGACCTCCTCCATCTCGTCGAGACGGTGTGACGCGATGAAGAACGTCGTGTGATCCCGCTCGCTCATCGTGCGTATATGGACCATGAGCTCGTGCGAGGCCTCCGGGTCGAGCCCGGCGGTCGGCTCGTCGAGGTAGACCAGTTCGGGATCGCCCACGAGTGCTCGCGCCAGCAGCAGCTTCTGCCGCATCCCCTTGGAGAACGTGCCCGCGCGGTCGCCCGCCCTGTCCGTCAGGCCGAACATCGCCAGCAGCGCCTCCGCCTTGCCGCGCGCGGCGCCACGGGTCGCGCCGTACAGCCGCCCGAAGAGCACCAGGTTGTCCAGGGCGCTCATGCGGTCGTACAGACTCGTGTCCGTCTGCACCCCCACGAGCGGCCTCACTGCGGCCGCGTCGCGAGGCAAGTCGTGACCCAGGACGCGCAGGCACTCGACCGCCGTCGCCTCCAGCACTCCGTTGAGGATTCTCACCGTCGTCGTCTTCCCGGCCCCGTTCGGGCCCAACAACCCGAAGACCGTCCCGCGGGCGATCTCCAGATCGACACCGTCGAGCGCACTGACCGCGCCGAACGAACGGGTGAGACCCTTCACTTCGATGGCCAGCGAGTCCCCGATGTCCGCCCGCACCGGATCGGAGCTCACGTCGTGCCCGAGACCGCGAAGCGTCCGGACGGGGACCGGACGACCGCGCACGGGAACTCACGGATGGTCGCGCCCGCGAGCGCGTCCGCGACCATCCTCGCGACGTCGAGCAGGGACTCCGCCTGCTCCACCTGCTCGAGCGTGGCGTGAGTCTCGGGGCTTCGCGGCAGGTAGAGGGTGCAGCAGTCGTCGTGAGGCCGACATGAGATCTCGTATGTGCCGAGGAGCCGCGCCTGCGTGATGATCTCCTGCTTGTCCGTGCCGATCAGGGGACGCAGGACGGGCATCGTCGCCGCGGCGTCCGTGACCACGATGTTATCCAACGTCTGGGACGCGACCTGTCCGAGGCTCTCGCCCGTGACCAGCGCCCTGGCGTCCTCGCACCGCGCGACGGCCTCGGCCACTCGCACCATCAGGCGCCTGTAGAGCAGGACCCGCAGGTCCGGCGGCGTTGCGAGCATGATCTCGCGCTGCAGCTCTCCGAAGGGGACCGAGTAGACGCGTTCCAGCCCGGCCGCCGGGACGAGCACACCCGCGATGTCGTGCACGTCTGCGGTGGAGGCGCCGGACGTGAAGGGCGCGCCCGAGAAGTGGACCGCCACCACCACGGCGCCACGCTTGATCATCCGCCACGTGGCCACCGGCGAGTCGATCCCGGCCGAGAGCAGCGAGACCACACGGCCCGACGAGCCCACCGGCAGCCCGCCCGGTCCCGCGAGACGTCTGGCTGACACGTAAGCGCCGCCCTGGACGACCTCGATGCGGACCGTGACATCCGGGTCGCCCAGATCCACGCGCAACCCGAGAGCGTCGACCAGCTCGCGGCCCACCGCGATGTTCATCTGCGAGGAGGACGTCGCGAAGTCGGTCGACGAGCGGCGGGCGTCGACCGCGAAACTGGCGGCCCCGCCGGCGCGGTCGATCTCCTCTTCGAGCGCGACACGAGCCGCGTGGCCGATCTCTGAGAGGTCGCGCGCGCACGTGAGCACGTCGCTCACGTGCGCCACACCCGGCACCGCAGCGCACGCGCGCAGCAGGGCCTCATGGGTGTCGGGGTCACTCGAGCGCAGCAGGAGCCGGGACGCGATGCGCTCCACCTTCTCGTCGGTGAGCGCGCTGGTCGCGAAGGCGATGTTCTGGCGCAACCGGTTCTCGAACGCCGAGCGATTCCGGCCCTTGAGACCGATCTCGTGGTAGTGGATGAGCGCGCCGCGCTCGAACACCTGTGCTCCTGCTACTTGATGCCGTCCTTCACGCGCTCGTAGCTCACATCGCCGTCCGCGATCTCGTCCATGGCGAGCGTGAGCGGCTTGGTCGACGTGATCTGCGCGATCTGGGGCGCGGACATCGTGAGCAGCGCCTGGTCGCGGACACCGTGGAGCATGTCGTTGATCTGGCGCGCGCGCTTGGCGGCGACGATGCAGAGCGTGTACTTCGAATCGACCTTCGACAGAAGCAGATCGATCTCAGGCTGGATGACCATCGTTGATCACAGGTCCTTCGTATCGGGCGGTGAGACCGAGCGCACATAATCGACAAGATCTTCGACGGCTCGGGAGACGTCGTCATTCAATACCACATGATCGTAGGTACCCTCAAGCTTCAGTTCGTGCTGCGCGGTGTCGAGACGGGTCCGGATCTGCGCGTCGGTCTCGGCCCCTCGGTGCCGGATCCGCTTCTCGAGCTCGGCCGCGTCAGCGGTCTTCACGAACACGAGCAGCGCAGACGGCAGGTGCTTGCGGACCTGGAACGCACCCTGCGGATCGATCTCCAAGATCACGTCCATGCCCTGTGAGAGACGCCTCTCCACCGGGCCGCGCAGCGTGCCGTACCGGTTGCCGTGGACCGACGCCTCTTCCAGGAACTCGCCTGCCCTCTCCCGCGCGTCGAACTCGATCGGCGTGAGGAAGAAGTAGTCGACGCCGTCCGACTCGTTCGGCCGGGGAGGACGCGTGGTGGCCGACACCGAGACCCACAGGTTCGGGATCCTTCGATGCAACTCGTGGACCAGCGTGCCTTTGCCGGCCCCCGAGGGCCCTGAGACGATGAAGACGTGGCCGGCGCTCATCGACTTCCCTCGCGGCGACTCTCTATCGGCCGAGCCGTTCCATCAGCATCTCCAGCTGGCGGGCACCCAGGCCCTGGACGCGCCTGCTGTCGGAGATCCCGAGCTCGTCCATGACGCGCGCGGCTTTCGCCTTGCCGAACCCCGGAAGGGACTCGAGCAGCGTGGCGACCTTCATCCGAGCGACGATCGGGTCATCGGCCTTCCCCATCACGTCGGCGAAGCTCAGCTTGCCGGCCTTGATCTCGACGCGGAGAGCGGCGCGCCGCGCGCGGGCCTCGGCGGCCTTCTTCAACGCGGCCTTACGATCGGCATCGGAAAGGTTCGGTAGCGCCATCGGTTCCTCCTCGTCCTGGACCACAAGCGCGGCGGAGCCTCTCAAGACACCCGCGGGCGTCACCGCCCCGACGTCACGCAGGTGAGCGTGTTCCGATACTACGCGCTGGCCGCATCTAAGCCAACTGTATTTACCTCACAGCGCGCGACTGCCGGGCGAGAGGATCGGGCTGCCTGCAGCGCACAGCTCGCAGCGGTCCGCGTCCCACGACTCCACGGGAAGAGCCAGCAGCGCGTGCAGGGGCACGTCGAACGCCTTCAGGCCGCCGCGGTCGATGATGCTGGCCACGGCTACGGGGACGCCACCCGCGGCACGCACCAACTCCACCACCTCGGCGACGCTCCCCCCCGTCGTGACCACGTCCTCGACCACCAGCACGCGGGCTCCCTCGGGGACCACGAACCCGCGCCTGAGGGTCATCACGCCCGCCTGGCGCTCGGTGAAGACGAACCGGACGCCGAGCGACCGGGCCACCGCGAACCCGATGATGACCGCGCCCACCGCGGGCGCCGCGACCATGTCGATCCGCTCTTCCTCCACGGCCGCGACCATCGCGTCGGCGAGTCTCGACACGAGCGCCGGGTCCTCGAGGATCCGCGCGCACTGCACATATCGATCGGAGTGGCGCCCCGACGTGAGCCGGAAGTGACCGCGCAGGACGGCACCGGCCTCTTCCAGCGCCGCAAGGACCTCCTCGGGTGTCATGGACGGACTCATGGGTTCCTCTCGCTGGTGTTCAGGCATCCTGTCAGGCATCCTGACCTGCGGACTCGATCTGCTCGATGATGCGCTCGAGGGCAAGGGCGGGATCGGGCGCCTCGGTCACCGGGCGCCCGATCACGATGTGCGAAGCCCCGGCTGCCAGGGCCGCGGCGGGCGTGGCGACACGCGCCTGGTCCCCGTGGCCCCCATCGCCGGGTCGCACTCCCGGCGTGACGACGAGGGCCCGCGCCCCAAGCATCGAACGCATGGCGGCGGCCTCACGCGGCGAGCACACCACGCCGGCGGCACGCGCCGAACTCGCCAGTCTGGCCAGAGCGTCGACCTGCTCGTCAAGCCCCCGACAGACGCCCAGCGACTCCAGCATCCGTGCGTCGAGACTGGTCAGCACGGTGACGGCGAGCACGGCGGGAGAGGCGACGCCTGCCGCCGAGGCTCCTTCGCGCGCGCCATCCACCGCCGCACGGACCATCGCCTCGCCTCCCGAGGCGTGCACCGTCAGCATCCCCACACCGAGGGCACCGAGCGCTCGCGCCGCTCGCTCCACCTGGTGAGGTATATCGTGCAGCTTCAGGTCGAGGAAGACGTCGAAGCCGAGATCGCGGACCGCCGCGATGATGACCGGTCCCTCGGCGTAGAAGAGCGTCATGCCCACCTTCACCCAGCGCACGCGGCCCCTCAGCGCACTCGCACACGCCAGCGCGGCAGCCGCATCCGGCTGATCGAGCGCCACGATCACGCGCTCGCGCACCGGGGCGCTCACTGGTCCATCGCCCCGGTGAGATCGCGGACACGGGGCACGCCGTGCCGGACGCAGTACTCCCGGAGACCGTCGGTGACCCGTCGGGTCGATGTCGGGTCGACGAAGTTCGCGGTGCCGACCGCCACCGCCGCCGCACCGGCCAGCATGAACTCGACGGCGTCCTCGCCCGTCATGATGCCGCCCATGCCCACGACGGGCAGCGCGACGGCCTGCGCCACCTGCCACACCATCCGCAGAGCGACCGGCCTGATGGCCGGCCCCGAGAGCCCGCCGACGACGCGCGCGAGGCGCGGCCTGCGCGTCTCCGGGTCGATCGCCATCCCCAGAAGCGTGTTGATGAGGGAGACGGCGTCCGCGCCCTCGGCCTCCACAGCCCGCGCGATCTCGGCGATGTCGGTGACGTTGGGCGACAGCTTCACGATCAGCGGGCGCGAAGTGACATCGCGCACGGCCCGGGTCACGGCCGCAGCGGGCGTGCACCCGACGCCAAAGGCCATCCCGCCCTCGTCCACGTTCGGGCACGAGATGTTGACCTCGTAGCCCGCGACGCCGGGCTCCTGCTCGAGACGCTCGACCACGGCCGCGTATTCCGCGATGGAATGGCCGGACACGTTCACGATCACCGGGACGTCCACGCCTCCCAGTCGGGCGAGCTGCTTCTCGCAGAACTTCTCGACGCCCTGGTTCTGCAGCCCGATCGAGTTGAGCATGCCGCTCGGCGTCTCGGCGATCCTTGGCGAGTCGTTGCCCGGCCACGGCTCCAGAGAGACGCCCTTGGTCACGATCGCCCCAAGGCGCTCCAGTTCGACGAACTCCGCGTACTCGTGTCCCGAGGCGAAGGTCCCCGAAGCGGTCATGACCGGGGAGCGCAGCGTGAGTCCCGCGAGCTGGACCGTCATGTCGACCGAGGCGGCGCCGGTCGAGGGCCGCATGCCCTCAGGCACGCTGCGGGGACTCGGAGGCATCCCACACCACCTCCTCCGCGTCGAAGACCGGTCCATGCTTGCAGGCCTTCTTGAGACCGTGGGTCGTCGAGACCACGCACGAGAGACACACGCCCACTCCACACGCCATCAGCCGCTCGAGGGACACCAGGCACGGAACGCGCGCGAAGCGCGCCTGCTCTGCGACCGCTCGGGCCATTCCCTCCGGGCCGCATGCGCATATCACGTCGAAGGTCTCCTGCTCGAGCCAGCGCGCGGTCAGCAGGGTCACGAGGCCTGTCTCCCCCTCGCTGCCGTCCTCGGTGACGACGCCGACCCGGCGAGCCACTCGTTCGAAGAGACCGCGTGCCACAAGGCGCTCCCCGCTCGGCGCGCCGAGCGCCACGCTCACGGCCACGCCGCGCGCCGCGAGGTCTTCGGCGAGCATTCCGAGAGGGGCGGCGCCGATGCCGCCCGCCACCAGCAGGGCGCTCGAGACCTCACCGGGCTCCCAGCCTCGTCCGAGAGGTCCGATCGCGTCCATCTCCTGGCCGGTGCGCTTCGTCTCGAGGTCGTGCGTCCCTCGACCGGCGACGCGATAGAGCACCTCGATGACATCGCCGTCGCGTCGGTGGACGGCGAAGGGGCGCCGCAGGATGAAGTCGGCGCCGACAGCGATCCGCAGGTGGATGAACTGTCCCGAGTGCACGGTCGCCGCAATGCGCGGGGCACGCAGCCGCAGCAGCCCGACGCCCTCGGTCACACGGTCGTTGGCCACGACCGCCACCCTCTCGAGGACCGGATGGGCCCTCTCCGGCTTCGTCCTCACTGCAGCGCTTCCGGTGGTGCGTAGCCTGCGGCCAGGTCGCGTACGACCGGCGCCGCCCACTGTTCGACGTCCTGCAGCGCGCTGACCTCCAGCCGCTCCTCCTTGATGGCCTCGATCGCCTGCGCCGCGGCCTGGGCGGCCTCCATCGTCGTGATGTTCGTCACCCCGTGGCGGATGGCCGCCGCGCGGATGTGATAGCCGTCGCTGCGTGTCTCGCGGCCGAACGGCGTGTTGATGACGATCTGGACCTCGCCGTTGGTGAGGGCGTCGACGATGTTCGGCCTGCCCTCGTGTACCTTGAGCACCTCGGTCACGGGGATCCCGGAGGAGCGCAACGCCTTGGCGGTGCCGCACGTGGAGAGCACGGCGAAGCCGAGCGCATGCAGGTGGCGCGCGATGCCGACCGCCGCGCGCTTGTCGCGGTCACACACAGAGATGAACACGGCCCCTGCGTGAGGCAGGGAGTAGTCGATCGCGAGTTGGCTCTTGGCGTAGGCGGCCGGGAAGTCGGTGGCCGAACCCATGACCTCGCCGGTGGACTTCATCTCCGGCCCGAGCACGGAGTCGGCTCG
>Ga0118677_10014697_pt1 | contig 10993 bp, 12 predicted proteins | sample AliMusrvi5mmetaG_FD_86154 | JGI IMG/M metagenome (GOLD analysis project Ga0118677, IMG submission 86154)
GGCCAGCGCGCTCAATCTGGTGAGGGAAGGGCGTGCGCTGGCGATCGGCGTGTCGGGTGTAAAGCGCGCGCCGCAACTGCCGGAGCTGCCGACCATCGCCGAGTCGGGTCTGCCCGGCTACCGCTTCGATTATTGGTACGGCATGCTGGCGCCGGCAAAGACGCCGCGCGCCGTTGTCGAAAAACTCAATCGCGAAATCACCGGCATCATGCAATCCGAGGACGTGCGCAGCCGCTGGAGCGCGCTCGGTGTCGAGCCGGCACCGATGACGCCGCAGGCCTTCGACCAGTGGATACGCGATGACATCGCGACGTCGGTCAAACTGGCGCGCGCGGCGAATATCAAGGCGGACTGATTCATCGATGAGGCGTCAGGCGCGAGGCGCGAGAGGGAATTGCAATATGGCGATGCGAAGCTGTTTGCACGCGCAGGCGTTGTTCATTGTGATGGCGGTTGGAACGGCGCAGGCGCAGACCTATCCGGCGCGGGCGATCCGGCTCGTCGTGCCCTCGGTGGCCGGCGGCGGCACCGATATTTCGGCGCGCCTCATCGCGCCGAAGATGGGTGAACTGCTGGGCCAGCAGGTGGTGGTCGAAAACCGCGCCGGCGCGGCGATGATGATCGGCGGCGAAACGGTGGCGCGTGCTGCGCCCGACGGCTACACGCTGCTGATGGGCATCAGCACGCTGACCATCAATCCGGCCATACACAAGAACATGCCGTTCGATGTGCTGCGCGATTTCGCACCGGTATCGCAGGTGGTGTCGCAGCCCAACCTGCTGGTCGTTCATCCTTCGCTGCCGATAAAGAACACACGCGAGTTGATCGCGTTCGCGCGCGCGCGGCCCGATCAGCTCAATTACGGCTCGGCCGGCGTCGGCTCCAATCCGCATCTGACGATGGAGCTGTTTCTGTACATGGCGAACATCAGGATGGCGCACGTGCCGTACAAGGGCCTCGCGCCGGCCATCATCGGCTGGACTCTCATGGATCTGGTGTCCCGCTGTTTCTTCGCGCTGAATCGTCCGAAGATCCCGATGTTCGCCGCCTTTCTTCCGGTCAGCGTGAATCTGGTTGTGATCTTCCTGCTGGGCAAAGGAAGCAGTCCCGCACTGCTCGGACTGGGCCTGTCCGGAGGACTCGCGGCCGGCTTCCTGGCCCTTTTCGCCGCCGCGCATACTTCGAACAAGGTCGGCGAACTGCAGGTGGAACCGGTCGAAGTGGCCTAGGGCCGCACCGGAGTGCGCGCGGGAACTACCTGGCGGAACTACGCGTTCCCCAGATACCAGAACCGAATCAGGAACAGTGCCGTCAGCAGGTAGACCATCCACCCCACCTCCCGGAACCGCCCGCGCAGAATGCGGATCAGCGTCCACGCGCAAAAGCCGAAAGCCAGCCCGTTCGCGATACTGAACGTCAGCGGAATGGCGATCATCGTCAGAAACGCCGGAATCGCCACCTCCGGGTCCTGCCACGCGATCTCCGTCACCGTCGTCATCATCATGCTGCCCACGATGATCAGCGCCGGAGCCGTGGCACTGGAGGGGATCACCCCTGCAAGCGGCGCCACGAACAGGGCGACGGCGAACAACAGCCCGGTCACGATCGCCGTCACACCCGACCGACCGCCCACCGCGACGCCGGCCGAGCTCTCGATATAGCTCACCACCGTGGACGTGCCCGCGGTCGCCCCGACGATCGTCGCCACCGCATCGCAGTAGAGAATTCTGTTCAGCCGCGGCACGTTATGCGCTTTCGTGAACAGCCCGGCTTTCTTACCCACCGCCAGCAGCGTCCCCACGTTGTCGAACAGATCGACGAAGAGAAACACGAAGACAATTTCGAAGAAGCCCAGACTCAGCGCCCCGCGGATATCGAGTTTGCCGGCCGTCGCCGTGATGTCGCCGGGGCTGTAGGTCATGGGCGCCCAGTGAATGGTTCCCGTAGCGGCTGCCAGTGCCCAGGTTGCCAGCACGCCCAACAGAATCGCCGCGTTCACGCGCGACGCCAGCAGCGCGGCCGTCACCAGCAGGCCGAACAAGGCCAGCAGCGTGGGAGCGCTGTGCAGGTTCCCAAGTCCCACCAGAGTCGCCGGATTCGCCACGATCAGCCCCGCGTTCTTCAGGCCGATGAACGCGATAAACAGCCCGACTCCCGCCGCCACCGCGGAGTAAAGTTCCTGCGGAATCGCATTCACAATCATCTGCCGCACGCCTACCGCGGTGAGAAGGATGAACGCCACGCCCGAAAGAAACACCGCGCCCAGCGCCACACGCCAGTCCACGCCCATCCCCTTCACCACGGAATACGTGAAATACGCGTTCAGCCCCATGCCTGGCGCGAGCGCGATGGGATAGCGCGCGAAGACTCCCATCAGGATGCTGCCCAGCGCCGCGGCCAGACAAGTCGCGGCGGTCACTGCCGCAATCGGCATACCCGCCTCATGCAGAATCGACGGATTCACGAAGATGATGTAAGCCATCGTCATGAACGTCGTGATGCCCGCCAGAATCTCCGTGCGCCAGTTGGTTCCCAGCGCGGAGAATTCAAAATAGCGCTCGAGGCGCTCGACCATTCTTACCCTCCCAGATGCTCCAGAAGCAGGCGGAGCGCATTGCCGCGATGGCTGACGCCAAACTTTCGCTCGCCTTCCACTTCACCGAAGGAACACCCGAACGGGGGGTAATAAAAGAGCGGGTCGTACCCGAATCCACCCGGGCCACGGGTTTCATACAGGATCTCACCCTCGACCGTACCGCGGAACACATGGGTGGCGACACCGTCCACCGCGAGCCCGATCACGCAGACAAAACGCGCGGTGCGGTGGGGGTTGTCGCCCAGACGCCGCAGCAGCAGGGCGTTGTTCTCGTCGTCCGTGGCATGCTCGCCCGCATAGCGGGCCGAGAACACGCCGGGCTCACCGCCGAGCGCATCGACTTCCAGACCCGAATCGTCCGCGAACAGAGGTCCCGGCGCGAACCGACTGTAGTAGGCCGCCTTCAGGCGCGCGTTCTCTTCAAACGTAGCGCCCGTTTCTTCCGGGGCCTCGATGGATCGAAGATCCGGCAGCGGCTCCACTTCGATGCCCAGGACCTGCCCGGCCAGGCGAAATTCCCGCAGCTTACCGGGGTTTCCCGTTGCGCACCAGATCTTCAAGCAGTTTCAATAACGCGCTTCTGCAGCGCGATCAGGTCGGCGACACCGGCGCGGGCCAGATGCCGCATCTGGTCCATCTGCAGGTCGTCGAAGCTCTTGTGTTCAGCCGTCGCCTGGAACTCGACGAAACGGCCGGTATCGGTCATGACGATATTCGCGTCCACCTCGGCCCGCGAATCTTCCTCGTAGCAGAGATCCAGCAGCGGTTCGCCCTTCAGAATCCCCACGCTGATAGCCGCCACCGCGCCCATGAGCGGCGACCGGTGAACCATCTTGTACGTCACCATCTGCTTCACCGCGATAGCCAGCGCCACGTACGCCCCGGTAATCGAGGCGACGCGCGTCCCGCCATCGGCCTGCAGCACGTCGCAATCGAGGATGATGGAACGCTCGCCGAGCGCTTCCAGATCGATCACGGAACGCAGCGAACGCCCGATCAGCCGCTGGATTTCGTGAGTCCGCCCACTAGGCCGGCCCTTCGTCACTTCGCGCGGCGTCCGCGTCGAAGTCGCCCGCGGCAGCATCGAGTACTCGGCTGTCACCCAGCCTTTGCCCGTGTTGCGCAGGAACGCAGGCACCGAACTTTCCACGCTGGCCGCGCACAACACGTGCGTGTTGCCCATGGTGATCAGCACGGAGCCTTCCGCGGTCTTCAGATAGCCCGGAGTAATTTCGACGGGCCGCAGTTCAGTCGGAGTTCGGCCGTCAGGACGCACGCATCACCAGGATCATCACGATAACCACCATAATCATTCCGCCGATCAGGATAATCAGACACGGCACGCCCGGCTTCACCTGCGGCGGCGCGTCCGACTTCTTCTTGAAGGCTTTGTATTTACTCATGTCAGAGCGGGACTACCGGAGTTCGAGCATCGCGGCGGTCTCGGAGAAAAACCGGTCGAGGGCCTTGATGGACTCGGGGCTCAGGTCCCTCACCAGAATCGCACGGACCACCCGGCCCTTCTGTTCGAGCGCCTGTTTGGTGGCGAGAAACTGCGCCATGTGATAGTCCGGCTCATAGCCCGCCGTGGAAAAACGGGTCTGCTTTTCCGACAGCAGCACGATGGAAAAACAGCCGCCGTGCCCGATGATCATCTCGTGATACGAGTGGTTCATGGCCGGGCCTTCGTACACGTCCGCCACCATCTTCAGCTTCACGCGGAAGATCCGCTGCGCCGCGTTTTCCAGCGCGCGCCGCATGAGTTTCCCTTCTTCGGAATACCGCATGTCGCCGAAGAAGGTCAGTTCGCCGTAGTTGATCCTGTTGTTCTCGGCGCTGTACCGGATCGCGTTGGCCAGCGTCTCCGGCGTTTCCAGCCCGACCTCGCCTTCCCAGCGCCGGATCGGCTTGCCTCCGGTCAGCGCCTTCCAGGCTTTCGTCTTCGGAATTCCGCCGGCTTCCTTCGCCTCCGCGAAAATCTCCGACGTGATCGCTTTATACAGTTCCACCGAGGGCTGCATCACGAAGTTCATCTTCCGCAGGTAGCCCAGTGCAAAGACCACGTAGTGGATGAACTGCATGTACCGGGAAACGGTACCCTTCGCCGGGAACGTGACCGCCGCCATCGGATACTTCGCCCCGCGCAGAGCAGTGATCCCGGCGCCATCCGGATGCGCCTCGCCGCGCCGCTGAATCACCAGGAACAAACGGTCCTGCTTCGGATCCGAAGCCTTCCGGTAGTTCTTCCCGTTGAACTTCTCGCCGATCACGATCTTGATGCCCAGATCCGCGCTCTTACCGAGGCTCTCTTCCACATCCTGCTTGGTCCACAACGAGATGGGCGCCCACGATTTCGGCATCAGCAGCGTGACCTTATCGCGCCCCGCCTCGCCCTGCGCATGCAGGAAAGAGGCCAGCTTGAATGCGTCCGCGATTTCGGTCTCGCTCAGGAAAGAACCCGCTATCCATTCCTTCAGATCGCGCCCTGCGAAAGACAGCGGATACAGCGCGCCGCGCGTAAGCGGTGAACTGTGCCGCCCCGCCGTGGTGTTGTCGCCGTCAAGCTGCAGCGGGATGCGCTTATAGCCGCGCGGCCCGGCAAACTGGTCGAGAATCGAGCCCGGCAGCGTCAGATAGACGAAGTTCGGCGTGCTGTCGATTTTGAACTTGTCATAGAGCCCGGCCAGTTTCTCGAGATTGACCACCGGCTCATAGGACGTCATGCCCATCGCCATGCCGACCACCAGCGTCGCCGGCAAAAGCTTCGCCATCGGCTCCTGCGCCCGTTGCTGCATGTCGTCGATAATCGATTTCAGCTTTTCCGGATCGGTGGAATCCAGCGAATAAAACATCGGGCCGCCGCGCAGCAGTCCCATGGCGAGGAAGGCCGTCTTGTCTTCCATGGAACCTCCCATGCCGGCCCAGATAATGAACCGGATCTTCTGGCCGTGCACGGCCTGCACGCGATCCCGAATGTCCCGGACCTCGGTATTCACCACCTGCGCCCACTCCGGATGTTCCTGCGCCTGCCAGGCCAGATCCAGCACGCCGTAACTGTTCTTGGTGACCCGTCCGTCGGCATTCACCTCCATGCCGATGCGAACCAGCGCGTCCGCCGCCGGAGAAATCGAGGCCAAACCCTCCGTGCGGGCTTTCGCGTCGAGCGCGCGGACGCGTTCCAGCACTTTCTCGGCATCGAACCGCGCAAAGTACTGCTCGGTGTTTTCACGGACGGAATCGTTCAGGATCGAAAGCGGCAATGGTTTCCTCGGTGGTGTCGCCAGTGGTGACGGCGCGTTACTCTACGGACGTGAATGGAAGTGGAAGAAATGTCCGGGTGTTCCTCAGTTTACTACTCGGCGCGGCCCTGTCAGTGCTGAGCGGATGTGGAGAGAGTTCGTTGCCGGGCAAGCCGGAACTCCCCCAATCGGTCTCGCCCGGCTGGTCCCGAACGTCCTTTGAGCACGTTCCCGCACCTGCCGGACTTCCCGCCGGAACCAAAACAGACTGCTGGAAGGCCGCTTATTCCGGCAAGGGCGCCGCGGAGGTCTGGACCTGCGGTTTCAGCAGTAACGGAGGGGCTTTCGACGCCGTGCAGAGAACCCGCGCCGAGGCCGATACAGTGAAGTTTCAGCAGGGCAAGTACCTGATGATCGTGAAATGGACCGGAGGCTCGAAAGAGGATGTCACCGCGCTCGTGCGCGCCGTTCAGAAGAGCCTGGCGTCGCAGAGTTCCTGAGTGGCGCGGGCCGTTTAGTTATTGCCGGACGCGCCCAACACCTTTTCAATGGTGGGAGCATCCAGCGTACGTAACGCCAGTTCGAGCGCCTGATCGCTGGTGCATGTGGCCACGGTCCGCTCCGCCCATTCGGGCAACGCACCGAAGCGTTTCCGGAGGAGTGCATGTAAAACCTCGCGGGAGCCTTGCTCAATCCCCTGCGCGATCCCCTGCCGGATCGCCGGCCCCAGGACCTTGTTATCCATGATGTCGAAAGTAACCGGCATTCTTATTCTCTCCTCGATAACGACGGTTTCGAAGCCTCTCATTCCGGATAGTATCAGGAGTTTGCGAACGGCGTCTTCTCGCCTCCCGGGTGCCAGACGACTGATCTTCCCCAAAATGCGCCGGATGGTACCAATCCGGTCGTTTGTGCGTGTCAGCACCGCCAGGATGTTATCCGAAACTGCGTCGCTCTCCAGCAACGCCTCGCAGTCGAGATCCCGCACATCGAGCAAATCGTAACGAAAACGGATCCCCATCGCTTCCACCCTGTCTGTCATTCGCAGCTTTTCATTCCCGACGTAGAGAACCAGTTGCCGGGGAATCCGCGCCTCCATCCGCCAGACACCCATCGCGTACTCCAGCATTCGCAGTGGCATCTTCGGATCGTTCGTCGTCTGCAGTTCAATGTGCAGCAGATCGCCGTTTTCCAGTTCCGCCAGCAGATCCAGCCGGCGGTTCTGAACCCGCGGCAGTTCCACATTGCGCCATCGCGCCACGGGACTGTTCACCCCCGCATGCCTCAGAATCATCGACGAAGATTCCAGCAGCAGCGCCTTCAGCGTCACATCGCAGTCCTGCATGAGCTCAACATGCAAGTGTCCCGGCGCCGGGATTATTCTCACGGAAATCCGCCGTCGGCCCGGCTATGATGAAACCAACCCTCATGACCTCCCGAGCCACCGGCGACTTCGAAGTTAAACTGCAACCACAGCCACCTGACGATCCGCAGCACCCCGTGCCTGGCCGGATGTCGCTCGACAAACAGTTCCACGGCGACATGGAAGGAACCAGCAAGGGCCAGATGCTCGCCGCCCAGACCGCAGTCAAAGGTTCAGCAGGCTACGTCGCCATGGAACTCGTGACAGCCACCCTGCACGGCCGCAGAGGAACATTCGTCCTGCAGCACACCGGCACCATGAACCGCGGCGAGCCGCAATTGAGCGTCACCGTGGTGCCGGACTCCGGCACCGGGGATCTGACGGGCATTTCCGGCAAACTCGCGATCCTCATCGCGAACGGCAAGCACTCGTACGAGTTCGACTACTCTCTCGACGAGCCCGCCTGATTTCGAAAGCCCCGCTCAACGCGGCAAAGGCCTGGCGACCCTTTCGGGCTTCCAGGCCTTTTCTGACGTTAAACGCGATTCAGTTAGTTCGTTCCGCCCGCCGGGCATGCCTTCGAGGGTCCGGCGAACTTCCCGTTGGCCGAGAACTTTCCGCCGGCTCCCAGCGAAGCAACGCCCAGCTTGTTGAAGTACCAGCTGAAGAAACCGAGTTCCTGCATGTGATAGGCCTTGCCGCTCAGGGTGATCGCCGGCATAAGAGTCCCGCTCAGCGGATCGCCGTTCTCCCAGTTTGTCTGACAGCCGCTCACCTGGCCAATATTTCCCCAGGCCGGTGTCGGGTTGGTTCCCAGCGGATCGTCCATCCATTCGCCGATCTCATGGCTCGCAATCGAACCGTCCGCGGTACCGCTGAACAGCCCCGTCGTATCCCAATCGATGGGCGAGTACGTCTGCACCGGGCTGCCCTTCGCCGAGTGGAAACCGAGAATACAGCAACCCGTCGTCGAGGGCGGGTTCGCCGTCGACTGCACCACATTCTTCAGCAGGAAGATAACGAACTTCGTCGGGCTGATCACGCCCGACGCAGTCAGCGAAGGCAGCAGCGTATTGCTCAGATAGTTGCTGAACCAGCTGTACGACACAATGCCGAGCAGCGAACAACCCGATGAATAAGTGCTCCCCTGCGACGAAGTCAATGCCGGAACGCTGACCTGCGTCGCATACGTGACCGGCGACAAGGTATTCTGATAAGCCGCCGAGCCCCCGATCGCGTTCCAGAATTCCGCGCGCCGGAAACCGTTGATGTACTGCGTCGTCCCGACGCTGACGCCGTTGAAGGTCAGCGGCGAAACCTGCACCAGCGGCGATTGATTGAACCGGTTCACCGCCGAGATATTACCGTCACAGCTGTTCGCGGCCGAAGGATCGAACACCGCGGTCCCGATCGTGATCTTCAGCGGCACCACAACCACGGGGATGGTGGAAGACTGCGGCGCGGCAAACGGGCTCGTCCCGACGATCGTGCCGGTCCGCGTCGTGCCGTCCTTCGTGGTGGCGAAGGAATAGGTCGACATGGGTATGGTCGTGGCTGCCGAGGCTCCGGTCAACGACTGCGCGGACGCTGTTCCTTTGGGCGCGCCGGTCCATGGTTCCGTCGCGAAATATCCGTTCAGTTGCGGCGCCGAAAGCGTGGCGGCGGCCTCCTGCGCGGACACGTTCTGAACTCCCGCACCGCCGAACAAAGCCGTGCTCAGGAACGCGGCCCCCGATATCATTTTCCGAATCGATATTGTCATTAATCCTCTGTTTGTTTGGCACTATCGCCCGAATGTAACCGTGAATAACAAGATATTTCGGTGACGCCAATAAGTGCCTGACTATTCGATTTTGTTACGGGCCATCAGAAAATTCCATACCAACAAAAGTTAGTATTGGGGTATATCAGAAACTTACTTCGGCGGTAACGGCCGTGGCCACGCCCCGATCGAGGTCCCCGGATCCGTCGCGCGCTTCTTCGTTTCCTCCCACGCCGCCCGCACCGGCTCCGGAAACGTCGTCAGCATCGACGCGATCTTCGCCTGCATCTTCTGCACAATACCGGGATGCTCCGGCGCCACATCATAGCTCTCATCCGGATCGCTCGCCAGGTTGTACAACTCCGGTTTCGGCAGCGCGAAGTTATGAATCCCACCCGGCGGCGCGGGCGCATACGCAGCCGTATTGTGCCGCGCGACATGCAGTTTCCAGTCGCCCCACCGCGCGCACTGCAGATCCCAGACATTGAAATACAGCAGCGGATCCCGCTCCATCTGCTGTGTTCGCCCGCTCAGGACCGGCCAGATATCCAGCCCGTCGAGAGGCTTCTCCGGCAGCTTCGCGCCGCACAACTTCGACACGGTCGGGAACACATCCATCATCGAACACACCACGTCGGACACGCGCCCCTTCGGCACATGTCCCGGCCAGCGCGCGATGAACGGCTCCCGTACACCACCTTCGTAAGTCGTGTTCTTGCGCCCCCGCAGTTTGCCCGCGCTGCCCTGGTACCACGGCCCGTTATCGCTCGAAAACATTACCAGCGTGTTGCTCTCGAGCCCGTTCTCTTTCAGCGCGCCCAAAACCTGCCCCACGCTCCAGTCGAGTTCCTCCACCACATCCCCGTAAAGCCCCTCAGCCGATTTCCCCCGGAAATCCGCCGAAGCCGCCAGCGGGATATGCGGAAACGTATGCGGCATATAAAGAAAAAACGGCGCATTCTTCGATTCGCGAATAAACCGCAGCGCCTGCTCCGTATACCGCTTCGTCAGCGTATCCAGCGCCGCCGGTTCCTCGATCACCTCGGTGTTGTGCAGCAGCACGCGCGGCGTCATGTCGTTGCTGTACGGGATCCCGTAATACTCGTCGAAGCCCCGGCTCGTAGGCAGATACTCCGCGGGCCGGCCCAGGTGCCACTTCCCGATGCACATGGTCTTGTAACCCGCGGCCTTCAGGACATTCGCGAGCGTCGTCTCATCCGTGTTGAGGCCGTCTTTATCCTGCGGGAAAAACACCCGCGGCACGCCGACCCGCGTCGGATAACGCCCCGTCAGCAGCGCCGCCCGCGACGGCGAACACACCGGATCCGCCGAACAGAAGTTCGTGAACCGCATCCCTTCCGCCGCCATCCGGTCCAGATTCGGCGTCCGGATCTTTGACCCGTAACACCCCAGATCGCCGTACCCCAGGTCGTCGCAAAAAATGAATACGATGTTCGGCTTCCCCGCCGTCTGCGCGCCGGCGGCACTCCCCGCCATCGCCGCCCCCACAAAACCGCCCAGCACATCGCGGCGCGTCATAACCCGCGCTCACACTGCTCACGCGTCACCTGGTGCCGATACGCGAACATTCTCTCTAACCCCGGCCGCACCGACCACCCGAAAAGCCCGTTCACCAGCCCGCCGCCCGGCAGCGCGTAAGTAATCCGGTCCGTCAGCCGCGTTTTCGTCCCCTCGGCCTGAAACTCATGCCGGTGGACCCACTGCGCAAACGGTCCTTCCACCTGCTCATCGGCGAAAAGCCGGTCTTTCTCATACGCCACATGCAGCGCCACCCACTTCACGAATCCGATCCGAAGCTCCACGCGCGCACCCGTCCGAATCCCGCCGGTCCGGCTGACCACACGCATCGGCGGGAACGGAGGAGTCAGCAACGCCAGGGCATCTTCCCTCTCGTGAAATCCGAACACTTTCTCGATCGGCGCGTCGATCAACACACTCTTCACGAATGTTGGCATTCCGAATCACCAGCCCCTCGTGCCGGCCGCACCCTTGAACGGGCCCGTGATTTCCGA
>Ga0118677_10014698_pt1 | contig 10992 bp, 8 predicted proteins | sample AliMusrvi5mmetaG_FD_86154 | JGI IMG/M metagenome (GOLD analysis project Ga0118677, IMG submission 86154)
GGAAAAAAAATCGCCTTCAACATCCGCGAGGGCGGCAGCTTTGAAGTCGCCATCCTCGACCTCGCCAGTGGCGGCGTCCGCATCGTCACTGGCGGCGGCGATGCCCGCGATCCGGTTTGGGGACCCGACTCCCGCCATCTCCTCGTCACCCAGAACGGCAGCCTCGTCATGCTCGACATCCAAACCGCCCGGAAAGTGCCTCTCCTCACCAACCTCGGTGCCATCTCCGAACCTTCCTGGACACGCTGATTTTATTCACAAACCAAAATTCGACCATCCCTGCTCATGAAAAACCTGCACCTCCTCACCCGCATCGCCCTCTGCGGCGTCCTCGTTCTTTCCCTCGACGCCTGTTCCCTCTTCCATAAGAAAAAACAATACGCTGGCGTCTCCGACAGCGACCTCGTCAACGGCACCCCGTTGCCCGAGCGTCAGGAAGGAGTCTCCTTCACCGGCAGCAATGTCGATCGCAACAAATTCCCGGCAATCCACTTCCCCTATGACAGCATCACCGTTGCGCCCAGCGAAACCGGCAAGCTCAACGAAGTGGCCGCCTTCATGAAGCACTCCGACAAAGAGCTTATTATCGCCGGATTCACCGATGAACGCGGCACCGCCGAATACAACCGCGGCCTGGGCGAACGCCGCGCGCAAGCCGTCCGCACCTACCTGCTGCAAAAAGGTGCCGACGAAGCCCACATCCAGACCACCAGCTTCGGCAGCGAAATGCCTGCCGACACCGGCCACGAAGAATCCGCCTGGGCCAAAAACCGCCGCGCCGAGTTCGGTATTACGAAGTAATCCGATTAAGGACTTCTCAACCGCCCCCGCTCTGGTAACTTTTTTCTAAACCCCAATCACTCAGGAATTTTATGGCCAAGACAGACGCTCCTCCCGCTGAAGACAAACAAATTACCGCCCGCAACAAAAACCTCGACCTCGCCATCCAGCAGATCGAGAAAGACTACGGCACGGGAGCCATCATGCGCTTGGGCGACAAGACCTCCATGGAGATCGAAGTCATCCCATCCGGCAACATCCTGATTGACCGCGCCCTTGGCACTGGCGGCTTCCCGCGTGGTCGCGTCGTCGAGGTCTTCGGACCGGAATCCTCCGGCAAAACCACCCTCACCCTCACCGTCGTCGCGCAGGCCCAGAAACGCGGCGGCCTGGCCGCCTTCATCGACGTTGAGCATGCGCTCGATCCCCAATACGCCCGCAAACTCGGCGTCAAAATCGAAGACCTCCTCATCTCCCAGCCCAGCTCCGGCGAAGAAGCCTTGCGCATCTGCGAGACCCTCGTCCGCTCCAACGCCCTCGACGTCATCGTCATCGACTCCGTGGCCGCCCTCGTCACCAAGCAGGAGCTTGAAGGCGAAATTGGCGACTCCACCGTCGGCGCGCAAGCCCGCTTGATGAGCGCCGCCCTGCGCAAACTGACATCCCTCATCTCCAAGGCGCGCACCACCTGCATCTTCACCAACCAGATCCGCGAAAAAATCGGCGTCATGTTTGGCAATCCGGAAACCACCCCCGGCGGCAAAGCCCTCAAATTCTACGCCAGTGTCCGGTGCGACATCCGCCGCATCGGAGCCATCAAAGTCGGCGACGGCACCGTCACCGGCAACCGCACCAAGCTCAAGATCGTCAAAAACAAAGTCGCCCCGCCCTTCACCGAGTGCGAGTTCGACATCATGTATAACGAGGGCATCTCCCACACCGGCTCCCTGCTGGACCTCGCTCTGGAGCAAGGTATCATCGAGAAGCGCGGCTCCTGGCTCAGCTACAAAGGCAACCAGCTCGCCCAAGGCCGCGACGCCGCCAAAGAGATCCTCAAAGGCGACGCCGCCCTTTTCGAAGAGATCGAAGCGGCAGTGAAAGCCAAGCTTGACGCAGTGGTGTAACGCTGCCTTGTTTCATCGGTATTGTTCTCGTTACCAAGCTCCAGCTTGGTAACGCCCTTTATCGGCGCCACCCTTGCCCCCCGCCTCCTACTTCTCCAATTTCGTAGGATTCTCCCCCTCTTCCTCCAACTCCTCCTCGATCTCGCGGCGCATCCGTAGCGAGAGGAACGGGCGCAGAAAACCGTAGAGCAGGTACGTGATGAAGATCACTGCAGGCATCCAGACATAGTTGATGGCTGTGAAGATGAGCAGCAGAAGGATGCAGACGAACAGTTGAATGGATCCCTTGGTGTGCCAGTTGAGCGCCTTGAAGCTCGGGTATTTGAACCGCGAAAACATCATGAAGGAGAGAAAGATCATGAGGGCCAGCAACAGGTAGCGCCAGCTTCCCAGTTCGCGGTCTTTCCCTTCCCACCAGAGGATGAACAGCGTGACGGAGGAGATCACTCCCGCCGCGGCAGGAATGGGGAATCCGCGAAAATCCTTGTCGGCACCGCTGCTGCGGGCCGCCAAGCAGTTGAACCGGGCCAGCCTCAATGCGCCGCAGAGCAGGTAGAGGAAGGAAACCATCCAGCCGTAGGAGAAATTCTGGAGCACGATCTTGTAGAGCATCATGGCCGGGGCAACGCCAAAGGATACAACGTCGGCCAGCGAATCGAACTCCCGCCCGAAGTCGCTTTCATGGCCACCGAGGCGGGCCAAGCGTCCGTCGAGCATGTCAAAAATACAGGCGATCAGGATCAGCCAGATTGCGGAATGAAAATAGGTCTGGCTGAAGAAGAAAATATCCGGCTCACCCAGTTCCATGGCAAGCGTTCCCCGGACGACAAGCATGACGGCGCCAAATCCGCAAAAGAGATTGCCTGCCGTCATCAGATTCGGCAGGAGGTAAATTTTCGGAGATGCGTCCTTGGGATCGTTCATGATTTTTAATAGCACACTTTACTCCCGCAACCGCGCCACCACCGTCACGCCGCCTTCCACGCGGTCGCCGCGCTTCACCGTGATCTCAGCATTGAGCGGAACATACACCTCCGTGCGGGAACCGAACCGGATCATCCCGAAGCGCTCCCCCTTTTGCACCGTGTCCCCCACCTTCGACCACCCGACAATCCGCCGCGCAATCAGCCCCGTCAACTGCCGCACCACTACCGTCACGCGGTCATTTTGGAAGCCCCACGTCCGGCAGGCGTTCTTGTCGCTCACGGCGGGGTCGCGTGCATCGAGATAAGCCCCCTCGTATTCCTTGGAATAGATCACCTTCCCGTCAATGGGCGCGCGATTGGTGTGCACATTGAATACAGAGAGAAAAATCCCCACGCGCTGCATCTTCGCCTTGGCCACATCGGGTTCTTCCTTCTCTTGAATATCCCATACCACCCCATCAGCCGCCGCTACCACTGCACGGGGATCGGACGGCGCAGCGCGATCCGGGTCGCGGAAGAAATAGGCCGAGAACAATAGCAACCCCATTCCCAGCAGGGTGGGCCAAGGGGTAATCCACGCCCTGCATCCCCAGAGCGCCCCCGTCAGAACGAACAGCGCCGCGAAAATCCAGCGTGCCTCCCACAAAGTTTGAAAACGAAACATCGCCGGGCAGCATAAAGCCTCAAGCCGCCGGGGTAAAGCCCTCTGTGTGCGCCAATTCCTTTGCGTTCTTTGCGACCTTTGCGCGATACTCATGCCCACGTGAAATCCGCCAAGTCCGCTCCCCAAACGCCGCCGCTCCTCATTGGCGCGCACATGTCCATCGCGGGCGGCGTTGCCCTCGCCATCGACCGGGCGCTTTCCGTCGGCTGCACCGCCATGCAGATTTTCGTGAAGAACAACATGCAATGGTTTGCCGCCGCGCCGTTTGCCGAGGCCGAACTGCAAGCCTTCCACAAACATCCGCACCGGGGCGAACTCCGCTCCGTGTTCGGCCACAGCGGCTACCTCATCAACCTCGCGGCGGTGAACCCCGAATTTACCGAAAAATCGCGCCAAGCCCTTGCCGAAGAACTGACCCGCGCCGACCAACTCCGCCTCCCATTCCTCGTGCTCCATCCCGGCGCACACATGGGCGCGGGCGAAGAAGCCGGATTGGCTAAAATCACCGCCGGGCTCGATGCCGTATTCGATGTGCTGCCCAACGTCAAAACGCGGGTTGCCCTTGAAACCACAGCGGGGCAGGGGACCTCCCTCGGCCACACCTTCGAGCAGCTGGCTTGGATTCTGGAACACTCCGCCCACCCCGAACGCCTCTGCATCTGCGCCGACACCGCCCACCTCTTCGCCGCCGGATACGACATCTCCAGCGAAGCCGGGGCCGCAAAAACATTTAAGCAATTCGATCGCCTCATCGGTCTCGAACAGCTCGTCGCCGTTCATTGCAACGACTCCAAAACCGCCCTAGGTTCCCGCGTGGACCGCCATGAACACCTCGGCAAAGGGAAAATCGGGCTCGCCCCGTTCGCTTTCCTCATGCGCGATCCCCGTTTCGCCGCCATCCCCAAAGTCCTGGAGACTCCCAAGGGCAAGGAACTGGTGGAAGACCGCGAAAATCTGGCGGTGTTGAGGAAGCTCAGCGCAGCCAAGTAAACCCTTACAGGCGATTGCTGAATTCTCTCTTGAAAACTGGAAAGAGCATGTTCTAATCGCCTCAGCAAAGCGTTCCGCTTTGGAGGCTTGCCGAAAGCGTTAAAGATTATGAGCCAACCCCCCAAATTCTGGCTTTGGATCGAAAATGAAGCGCGTGGCCCCTACCGTATGGATGAGATGTGGCGGATGGGCAACCGGAAAGAGATCGACCGCACAACGCTGTTTTGGTCGGAGAAAAAAGAAGAATGGCGACCGTTGTGTTGCCTCTTGGAAGACCAGGAGCCCGCTGCCGAAAAGCTGGAGAAGTTCCAGGTCAAGGGATCGACAACCGTGCGCTTTATTGGTTCAGGAACCGGTTATGAGTGCCCTATTTGCAAACAAATGGAGGGGCAAACGTTCCCTATCGAATCGGTTCCCGCTCTTCCCTTGGAAGAATGCACCTGCAACCCCTGGCCGAGATGCACCTGGGTTGAAGTCGGACAGCAGGAAGGCCAGACAGTTCAAGAAGGGCACGCAGGCTAGATTGTTTTCGCTGTCCCATCGGGCAGTTGAGGGAAAAGCGTGAAGCAGAAACGGAGCTTCCTGACGCGTTATTCCGAACTTGCGAGGGATCTCTCCCGGCGGGCAAGACGCTGAGGCAACCCCCGGTGCGCACTATGAATCCAAGGTGAAAAACGCCTTAAACCCGTCCCGGCACACAAATTTTGCAAGAAGAACATTGAAAAAATCCGTAGGAGTGCTGCTATTACCAACCCGCGAAAAGACGAGAAAATAAGAACAAACAGCTCCGAATGCACCCGATCCTGTGCCCATCTCATAAAAAAGTGCCCCAGCAGCCCTGGCGCGCACGCGCTTTTTGTGCGATGAGTCGAAGCTGCCGCCCTACATAGAAAAGAAAGATGCAGACCCACGGACTCCCATCGAAACAAGGCCTCTACGACCCGCAGTTTGAACACGACGCATGCGGCGTCGGGTTCGTCGTTCACATGAAAGGTCGGAAGTCGCACGAAATCGTACAGCAAGGACTCACGATCCTCCTGAATCTCGACCATCGCGGCGCAGTAGGCGCAGAGGTTAACACCGGGGACGGCGCAGGCATCCTCATCCAACTGCCCCACAAATTTTTGAAGAAAGCGGCCCAAGCCATCGGCATCGCCCTTCCCGAACCCGGCCAGTACGGCGCGGGGGTCGTCTTTGCCTCGCCCGATGCCGCCGCGCGCGCCAAGGACGAAGCCACCTTCGCCAAGATCGTCGCCGAAACCGGCCAGACCCTCCTTGGCTGGCGCGAAATGCCCACCAGCAATGCCACCTTGGGCGAGAGCGCCAAGGCGTCGGAGCCACGCGTCATGCAAGTCTTCATCGGGCGCGGGGCAAACTGTCCCAACGACCTCGCTTTCGAGCGCAAACTCTACGTCATCCGTCAGCGCGCCCTCCACGAGATCCGCACCGCCGGGGGCAACGAGCACTGGTACATCTCCAGCCTCTCCTGCCGGACAATGATCTTCAAAGGCATGCTCATGCCCGTCCAGGTGGGCGAGTATTTCCTCGACTTGGCCGACCCCGATGTCGAGAGCGCCCTCGCGCTGGTGCATTCCCGTTTCAGCACCAACACCTTCCCGAGTTGGGAGCGTTCGCACCCCTACCGCTACATCGCCCACAACGGCGAGATCAACACTCTGCGGGGCAATATCAATTGGATGAACGCCCGCCAGTCCCTCTTCGAGAGCGACCTCTTCGGCGACGACATGCAGAAAGTCCTCCCGGCCATCGATGCCAATGGATCGGACTCCGCCATGTTCGACAACTGCCTGGAACTCCTCGTCCTCGCGGGCCGCAGCCTGCCGCACTCGGTCATGATGATGATCCCGGAGCCGTGGACCGCCCATGAGTCCATGAGCGACGAGATGAAGGCATTTTACGAATACCACTCCTGTCTCATGGAGCCGTGGGACGGTCCTGCCTCCATCGCCTTTACCGACGGCACCTTCATCGGCGCCGTGCTCGACCGCAACGGCCTGCGCCCCTCGCGCTACTATGTGACCAAGGATGACCTCGTCATCATGGCTTCCGAAGCCGGCGTCCTCCCCATCCCGCCCGAGCGCATCGCCCGCAAAGGCCGCCTCCAGCCGGGCCGCATGTTCCTGGTAAACATGGAGGAAGGCCGCATCGTCGCCGACGAGGAAATCAAGAGCGCCATCGCCAAGGAACAGCCCTACCGCGAATGGATTAACCAGCACATGGTCGAACTGGCCAGCGTCGCCGATGCTCCGGAACTCCCCGAGCCCGACCACAAAACCGTCCTCGCCCGCCAGCAAGCCTTCGGCTACACCTTCGAGGAACTCCGCAAGCTCCTCGTCCCGATGGCCCGCGACGGCGTGGAAGCCGTCGGCTCCATGGGCACCGACACCCCGCTGGCCATCCTCTCCAGCAAAGCCCATCCGCTCTTTGACTACTTCAAGCAGCTCTTCGCGCAGGTCACCAACCCGCCCATCGACTGTATCCGCGAGGAAATCATCACCTCCACCGAGACCACCATCGGCAGCGAGCGCAACCTCCTCAAGCCCGAGCCGGAGAGCTGCCATTTGATCGAGCTCAAGACGCCCATCCTCACCAACGAGGAACTGGCCAAGCTCCGCCACATCGCCCAGGGCGAATTCAAATCCGTCACGCTCCCCATCCTCTTCAGCCCCCAAGGCACCCACGAGGACGCCGCCCGCGCGTTGGAAGCCGCCATGGACGCCCTCTGCGCCGCGGCCAGCAAAGCCATTGCCGAAGGAGTCAACATCCTCATTCTCTCCGACCGCGGCATGGACAAGGACCACGCGCCCATCCCCTCCCTGCTCGCCGTCGCCGGTCTGCACCACCATTTGATCCGCGAAGGCACCCGCACCCGTGCCGGAATCGTCTTGGAATCCGGCGAACCGCGCCAAGTCCACCACTACGCCCTCCTGCTCGGCTACGGCTGCGGCGCCATCAACCCCTATCTGGCGTTTGAGACCGTGGACGACATGATCCGTCAGGGCTTGTTGACCGACACCGATCACAAGACCGCCTGCAAGAACTACACCAAGGCCGCCACCAAGGGCGTCGTCAAAGTCGCCTCCAAGATGGGTATTTCCACCATCCAGAGCTACCGTGGCGCGCAAATCTTCGAGGCCGTCGGCCTGAACCGCCAGGTGATCGACAAATATTTCAGTTGGACCGCCTCGCGCATCGAAGGCGCGGGCCTCGACGTCATCGCGGGCGAAGTCCAGCTTCGCCACCGGCACGCCTTCCCTGATCGCCAGGTCAACGGCACGACGCTCGACGCGGGCGGCGAATACCAGTGGCGCGCAGACGGAGAGGGCCACCTCTTCAACCCGCTCACTATCCACACTCTGCAAAAGGCGGTGCGGACGGACAGCTACCAAGCCTTCCAGCAGTACGCAGCCCTGGTCAACGAGCAGGACCACCAATTCTTCACCCTGCGCGGTCTCTTGGATTTCAAGAAAACCACGCCCGTGCCGATTGAGGAAGTCGAGTCCATCGAGTCCATCCTGAAGCGTTTCAAGACCGGGGCCATGTCCTACGGTTCCATTTCCAAGGAAGCCCACGAAGCCATGGCCATCGCCATGAACCGCATCGGCGGCAAATCCAACACCGGCGAAGGCGGCGAAGACCCCGAGCGCTTCAAGCCGATGCCCAACGGCGACTCCAAAAAGAGCGCCATCAAACAAGTCGCCTCCGGGCGGTTCGGCGTCACCAGCAACTACCTCACCAACGCCGAGGAAATCCAGATCAAGATGGCCCAGGGTGCCAAGCCCGGTGAAGGTGGACAGCTTCCCGGCAGCAAGGTTTATCCGTGGGTCGCCAAAACCCGGCACTCCACCCCCGGCGTCGGCCTCATCTCACCGCCTCCGCACCACGACATTTACTCCATTGAGGATCTGGCCGAACTGATCCACGACCTCAAGAACGCCAACCGCGCCGCACGCATCAGCGTGAAGCTCGTTTCCGAAGTCGGCGTCGGCACCATCGCGGCGGGCGTCGCCAAGGCCCACGCCGACGTGGTCCTCATCAGCGGCTTCGATGGCGGCACCGGCGCTTCGCCGCAGACCAGCACCAAGCACGCGGGCCTCCCGTGGGAACTCGGCCTCGCCGAAACCCACCAGACCCTCGTCCTGAACAACCTCCGCAGCCGGATCATGGTCGAGACCGATGGCCAGCTCAAAACCGGTCGCGACGTGGTCATCGCCGCGCTGCTAGGAGCCGAGGAATTCGGCTTCGCCACCGCGCCACTCGTCACCCTCGGGTGCATCATGATGCGCGTCTGCCACCTGAACACCTGCCCCGTCGGCGTCGCCACACAGAACCCGGAATTGCGCAAGCGCTTCACCGGCGATCCCGCGCACACCGTCAACTTCATGCGCTTCGTCGCCATGGAAGTGCGCGAACTCATGGCCAAGCTCGGCTTCCGCACGCTCAACGAAATGGTCGGGCGCACCGACATCCTCGAAGCCAAGCAAGCCATCGAACATTGGAAAGCCAAGGGCGTCGATCTCTCCGCCATCCTCTACCAACCGCAGGCGGGCCCCGAAATCGGCCGTTACTGCCAGATGAAGCAGGACCACGGCATCGACAAATCGCTAGACGTCACCGTCCTGCTCGACCTCTGCAAACCCGCCCTCGAACGCGGCGAGAAAGTCGAGGCCACCCTCCCCATCCGCAACGTCAACCGCGTTACCGGTACCATCCTCGGCAACGAGATCACCAAGCGCTACGGTGCGGAAGGCTTGCCCGAAGACACCATCCGCCTCCACTTCCAGGGCTCGGCGGGCCAGAGCTTCGGCGCGTTCGTTCCCAAAGGCGTCACCCTTGAACTCGAAGGCGATACCAACGACTACATCGGCAAAGGCCTCTCCGGCGGCAAGATCATCCTCTATCCGTCACGGGCATCCACCTTTGTCGCGGAAGAAAATATCATCGCTGGCAACGTCGCCCTCTACGGCGCGACCAGCGGCGAAGCCTACATCGGCGGCATGGCGGGTGAGCGCTTCGCCGTCCGCAACTCCGGCGTCAACGCCGTCGTGGAAGCTGTGGGCGACCATGGCTGCGAATACATGACCGGCGGTAAAGTCATCGTCCTTGGTGGAACAGGCCGCAATTTCGCGGCAGGCATGAGCGGCGGTGTCGCCTACGTGCTCGACGAAGACGGCTCCTTCCCGTGCCGCTGCAACCAGCAGATGGTCGGCCTGGAGAAAATGGAAGGCGAGGAGATCGCGGAAATCCGCTCCCTCATCGAACGCCACGAACGCTACACCGGCAGCCGTCGCGCAGCCCAAGTCCTCGCGCAATGGGATGCCATGGTTCCCAAATTCGTCAAAGTCATGCCGAAGGACTACAAGCGCGTCATCGCCGCCATCAAAAAAGCCCACGACGAAGGCCTGAGCGGCGACGACGCCCTCAACGCCGCCTTCGAAGCCAACGCCCGCGACGTCGCACGCATCGGCGGGGGATAGGAGGTTTTATCCGCAGATTTCGCAGATTAACGCAGATTAGAAGAGCATGAAAAACGACCCGCAAACATATGCGGTAATTGGAGCGGCAATGGAAGTTCATCGGGAACTGGGACATGGCTTTTTGGAAGCCGTTTACCAGGAAGCGTTGGCTTTTGAATTGACCGCCCTCAATATCCCTTATGAACGCGAGGTTGATCTTCCGGTATTCTATAAAGAGCAGCGGCTGGGCTGCGGGTATCGCGCGGATTTTCTGTGTTACAATGCCTTGGTTGTGGAAACCAAAGCCATTTCAAAGCTGACCAGAGCGGACGAAGCACAAACCATCAATGAACTGAAAGCTACGGGGTTTGATAGAGGATTACTCATCAACTTTGGAACCCCAAGCCTCGAATACAAACGTCTTGTCTTTAATCTGCGAGAATCTGCGAAATCTGCGGATAACTCCTTGGAAATCACACTTTAAGCATTATGGGTAAACCAACTGGATTCCTCGAATATCTCCGCGAACTGCCGCTGGACCGTCCGGCCTTGGAACGCATCACCGACTGGAACGAATTCCACAGCCACATGGACCCGAAGGACCTGCGCAATCAGGCCGCGCGTTGCATGGACTGCGGCATCCCCTTCTGTCACACCGGCAAGCTCATCAGCGGCATGGCCAGCGGCTGCCCCATCAACAACCTCATTCCCGAGTGGAACGACCTGATCTATCGCGGCCTCTGGCGCGAAGCCCTCGAACGTCTCCACAAGACCAACAACTTCCCCGAGTTCACCGGGCGCGTCTGCCCCGCCCCGTGCGAAGGCTCCTGCACCGTCGGCATCAACTGCCCGCCCGTCACGATCAAGAACATCGAGGTCTCCATCATCGACAAAGGCTGGGAGGAAGGCTGGGTCACCCCGCAAATCCCCGCCGTCCGCACCGGCAAGAAGGTCGCGGTCGTCGGCTCCGGCCCCGCTGGACTCAGCGCCGCCGCGCAGTTGAACAAAGCGGGCCACACCGTCACTGTCTT
>Ga0118677_10014226_pt1 | contig 10991 bp, 11 predicted proteins | sample AliMusrvi5mmetaG_FD_86154 | JGI IMG/M metagenome (GOLD analysis project Ga0118677, IMG submission 86154)
GCAATCCGCCGAGCCGTGCGCCCGACACTTGTGTATGCGGCAGATCAACACCGGTAACGCCGGTGCGGCCAATTTCGAAAATCCGTTTTTCTTCATGGTCCAGGCCCCGGTCGCCCGAGATGGTGGGGAGTTCTTCCGGCGGGTGATAGCCGGGCGCAGTGACCTTGCGGCGGTTGGGGTCAAGTTCCATTACAGCACCTCTTTCAGCGCGCGTTCGAACGCGGCGAAATCGTCATCCGTTGCGGTTTCGGTGGCGGCGACAATCAGCAGATTCTCCGCCAGTTTTTCATGCGGCATCAGCCGCGATGCCGGCACGCCGGCGATGACGCCCTTGTTCGCCAGGGCATCCACCAGCGGGGCGGCGGATTTGGGAAGTTTCAGGGTGAACTCATTGAAAAAGGCCGGTGTTACCAGTTCGACGCCAGGGATGGCGGAGAGCTTGTCGGCCAGCGCGCTGGCCTTGGCGTGGTTGAGCCGCGCCAGGCGGCTGAAGCCTTCCTCGCCAAGCAAGGACAGATGGATGGTGAAGGCCAAGGTGCAGAGGCCGGAATTGGTGCAGATGTTGCTGGTCGCCTTTTCGCGGCGGATATGCTGTTCGCGGGTCGAGAGTGTCAGCACATAGCCGCGGCGGCCTTCGACGTCTTGCGTCTCCCCGGTCAGGCGGCCCGGCATCTGGCGCAGGAATTTTTCGCGGGTGGCGAACAGCCCGACATAAGGCCCGCCGAAATTCAGGCCATTGCCGATGCTTTGGCCTTCGGCGGCGACAATGTCGGCGCCCTGGGCGCCGGGCGATTCCAAAAGGCCCAGCGAGACGATTTCCGTCACCACGGCGATCAGCAGCGCGCCCTTGGCATGGGCGGCCTCGGCGATGGGCCTTAGGTTACGGATAAGCCCGAACACATCGGGGCTTTGCACCACGACGCAGGCGGTTTGGTCATCAATCAGGGCGATAATGTCTTCGGCGCTGCCCGGGGTGACGGCGGTGCGCAGGATCTCGCCTTGCAGACCGGCCACGGTTTCCACCGTTTCGGCATAATGGGGATGCAGGCCGCCCGACAGGATCGCCTTGCCGCGACGCGTAAGGCGCTGGGCCATCATCACGGCTTCGGCGGTGGCGGTGGAACCGTCATAGAGCGAGGCGTTCGCCACTTCCATGCCGGTGAGCAATGCCACCTGGGTCTGGAATTCGAACAGATATTGCAACGTGCCCTGGGCGATTTCGGGCTGATAGGGTGTGTAGCTGGTGAGGAATTCCGACCGCTGGATCAGATGATCCACGGCACTGGGGATATGATGCTTGTAGGCGCCTGCGCCGCAGAAGAACGGCCCTGCCCCGGCGGCGACATTGCGGGCCGCCAGCTTGCTGAGGGTGCGGTCCACTTCCAACTCGCCCTGCGTGTCGGGCAGATTGAAAGCCGACAGCGGCACGATGGCGCTTTTGGGCACGTCGCGGAACAGTGCGTCCATATCGGGCGCGCCGATCTTGTTCAGCATCGTGCTGCGGTCATCGGGGCTTAAGGGCAAGTAACGCATGCGGACCTCGGTACGAAAAAGTTGGATGGCCGGGTCGCGCCCTTCGGGCTGCCCGGCCATGGCGATGTTCTAAAGACCTTTCACAAACTCGGCATAGGCGGCTTCGGTCATCAGCTTGCCAAAGTCAGCAGCGGCGACGCCGCTGAGCTTGAAGAACCAGCCCTTGCCTTCGGGATCGTCATTGACGGTGGCGGGGGCGGCTTCCAGCGCGGCATTGGCTTCGCTGACTTCGCCGCCGACGGGGGAATAGACTTCCGACGCGGCCTTGACGCTTTCGACCACGGCGGCTTCGGCGCCCGCGCCGACCTTGCGGCCCTTTTGCGGCAGTTCGACAAACACCACATCGCCCAACGCTTCGGCGGCATATTTGGTGATGCCCACGGTGGCGGTGTCGCCGTCCAGGCGAACCCATTCATGCTGGTCGGTGAAACGTGTCTCGCTCATGTCTTGCTCCTATTTGCGCTTGTAGCCGTTGGGGACGAAGGGCATCGGCGCCACCGTGGCGGCCAGTGCCTTGCCCCGCACCATCAATTCGATCTTGGTGCCGTTCTCGGCGAATTCACTTTCGACATAGCCCATCGCCAGCGGGCCGTTCAGGCTGGGGCCGAAGCCGCCCGACGTGATCTTGCCGATGATCTTGCCATTCCAGGCGATCTCGCTGCCTTCGCGCGCAGGCGCACGGCCTTCGGGCAAAATGCCGACGCGCTTCTTGGCGACGCCATTGGCCAGCTTGTCGAGCACGATATTGGCGCCGGCGAAACCGCCTTCGGCCTTGCGGCGCTTGCCGATGGACCAGACCAGATTGGCTTCCACCGGATCAATCGTATCGTCCATGTCGTGGCCATAGAGGCACAGCCCCGCTTCCAGCCGCAGGCTGTCGCGGGCGCCAAGGCCGATGGGCATCACTTCGGGTTCGGCCAGCAAGGCGCGGGCGACTTTTTCCGCGTCGGCGCCTTCAATGGAAATCTCAAAACCGTCTTCGCCGGTATAGCCGGTGCGGCTGATGATGGCGGGGGCGCCCGCCACGGTGGCGCGCACCACGCGCATGAAAGTGAGATCGGAAATGCCGGGGCTGTGGCGTTCCAGGACTTTGGCCGCTTCAGGGCCTTGCAGCGCCAGCAAGGCGCGGTCGGGGCGCGGCGTCAGGGTGGCGAGGCCTTTCAGCTCGGATGCGATGTAAGCGAAATCGCCATCCTTGCAGCCGGCATTCACCACCAGATACAGCGGCGCTTCTCCCGCCAGATGGGAGAACATGAAATCATCCTTGATGGTCCCCCGATGGGTCAGCAGCAGGCCATAGCGCTGCATGCCTTCCTTCAGGCCAGCCACATCGGCGGGGGTGAGCCTTTCCAGCGCGGCGGCGGGATCCCTGCCGGCCAAAAATGCCTGCCCCATATGCGAGACATCGAACAAGCCGGCATGGGCGCGGGTGTGCAGATGTTCTTTCAGCACGCCAGCGGGATATTGCACCGGCATTTCATAGCCGGCGAAAGGCACCATCTTGCCGCCCAGTTCAAGATGCAGGGCGTAAAGCGGCGTGCGGTGCAGAGTTTCATGCGTATTCATTGATCGGTCCCATCAGATGCGTGATTCCGCACCGTTCAAAGTGCGAACCCGTCTGTCATGGGACCTGAGAGTTTTCCCTGGCGGACCAGGTTACCCCTTCGGTGGGCTAAGCTTCTTCAATGCGAAGAGGGGCTAGCCGCTTTCCAGAATGTCATCACCTGCGCGGTCCTTTTGCCTGAGAGTTTCCGGGTGGTTGCTCCTTCGGCGGCCCCCCATCTTCAAACATGAAGACCAGAAGCTCTCTCCCGCGCGGGATCGTGTGTTGGCCAGGGCAGCGCGCCTCCCGGCGGACGGCCCTGTTGCCGCCATTCTAAGTGGGGGCTGTGACGAGTCAACGAAGGCCGCCAAGCCTTCGGACTTATTCACATTCTTTGCGGAACTTCGATGCCCAAAAGGGCCAGAATCTCCCGCAAAACCGCCAAAGTGCGGGCGCAGGTGCCCAGCCGCTGGCCGCGCAGGGCGGTGTCGCTTTCGGACATGATGTGATGCTCGCCGTAAAAGCGGCTGAATTTCTGCGCCAGCTCAAACGCGTAATCGCACAGGATGTTGGGGGCGCGCTTGGCCTCCGCCGCGATCATGACATCGGCCTGGGACAGAAGCTGCAGCGCCAAGGCGCGTTCTTCGGGCGAATGGATGGCAGGGGTGCCGACGGCATAGCCTTGCGCCTCCGCCTTGCGCAGGATGCTCTGTATACGGACAGACGCATATTGCAGGTAAGGGCCGGTCTTGCCTTCGAATTTCGAGAACCGTTCCAGATCGAAAATGTAATCGGTGGTGCGATGGTTGGAGAGGTCGGCGAATTTGACCGCCGCCAGGCCGACCTGGCGGGCGATCTCGGCTTTTTCCCCGGCGCTGTAATCATCGCCCAGCCCCTGCTCCGCCAGGCGGGAATTGGCTTCCACCGTGGCCATCGCGATCAGGTCATAGAGTTTCATGGCGCCGCCGGCGCGGGTCTTGAACGGCTTGCCGTCCTGCCCGTTCATGGTGCCATAGCCGACATGTTCCAAAACCGCCTTGCCATTCAGCCCGGCCTTGTGGGCGGCGCGGAACACTTGTTCGAAATGGCCATGCTGGCGGTGATCCACGACATAGAGGATCAGGTCGGGATTATAATCGCGCACCCGTTCGATCACGGTGGCGAGGTCGGTGGTGCCGTACAGCACACCGCCTTCCGACTTGACCAGGATCAGCGGCGGCATCGGCTTTTTGTCGCTGTCTTCGGCGACAGGCACGACCAGCGCGCCTTCACTCAATTCCGCAAAGCCGCGCGCTTTCAGGTCATCGAGCATGGGCGCGATCAGGTCATGGACGCTGGATTCGCCATTCCACAAATCAAAATGCACGCCCAGGCTGGCGAATTCGCGGGAGACACCTGCTTCGGTCACTTTCACGAAATGCTGCCACAGCGCGCGATAGCCGGGGCGGCCATCCTGCAGCTCGACCGTGGCGCGGCGGGCCAGGTCAAGCCGGGCCGGGTCTGCTTTGCAATTGGCCGACGCGGTGGGGTAAATTTCTTCCAGGTCTTCCATCGTCACCGGCGAAAGATCCGGGTACGGACCTTTGAAACCGGCGTCGAAATAGACCGGCGCCAGCCCGCGCAATTCCACTTCGGAAATCAGCTGGCCCATCTGCAGGCCCCAATCGCCCAGATGCACGTCGCTGATGACGCGCCAGCCATTGGCGCGATACAGCCGCTGCAGGCAGTCGCCGATGATGGTGGAGCGCAGGTGATGCACCGCCATGGGCTTGGCGATATTGGGACCGCCGAAATCAATCACCAGTTGCTTGCCGTGATCGGGCGGGGTGCGGTCTTGCGCCAGCAGCGCCGCCAGCGCCGCGTCGCTGAGATCCAGATTGATGAAACCGGGACCGGCGATCTCGATCCGGGCGAAGCGCGCATCTTCCTTCAGCCGTGCCACGATTTTTTCCGCGATGGCGCGGGGATTGGCCTTGGCGGCTTTGGCTGCTGCCAGCGCGCCATTGCACTGGAACTGGCACAGATCGGGGCGGTCGGATTGGGTGACCTGGCCGAAATGCGCCGGCAAGCCTTCCGCCGCGAAGGCCTGGCCCAGGCGCGCCGACAAGTCTGCGGCGACGGACATCATGGGCTGAAGCGGCCCCGTGTCGCGTTATAGGCGCGCTCGGCATCGCTGAGCTGGAAACCGACCAGGAACTGATAATCCGTAGGCGGATGACCAAGCTCCAGGGTCACGGTCAAATCGCTGGTGGAAACTTCCTGGCTGGCGCTGGCGCTGCCCGGCGCGAAAGTCACCTGCACGGTGAGGTTCTGCTTGGTGAGGATGCGATCGCCCTGAATGATGGAGAGGTAATAGGGCAAATTGTAGGTGGCGCCGTCAGGGCTGGGGGCGCGGATGGCGCGGACGGTGAATTCCAGGTTCGAGACCGAGACGGGAGAGCCCTTGGGATAGGAACAGTCGGTCCGCACATTGCCGATGCCGGCGGTATAGGCCTCGCCCGACAGGTCGTGCGGCGCGCCCGCACGGAACACGGTCAGGGTACCGGTGTCCGCAAGCACTGCCGCGCTGGGGCATTGCACGACCGCGGCGTCGTTGCAGCCGGCCAGCAAAACGCCCAGAGCAAGGAAAAGGAATGCATGGGGCTTCATGGCTTGGGTCCGGGTTGATGCTTGACTTTTGGCGGCTATCGGCTGAGTTCAGGACGCCCATTTTGGCGGGCGGCCCATCTTCAATACGACCGGCTCGGGACTGTATAACCAGCCGGGGCAGCGAAGCCAAGCAGGCGTTAATTACCGGCGTTTCAGGGGTGTCATGGCCGTCTATACCGATGTCAGCTTCGAGGATCTGGAGGGCTTTCTGGCCCTCTATGACATCGGCACGCCGCTGGCTTTCAAGGGCATTGCCGAGGGGGTGGAGAATTCCAATTTCTACCTGCAGACCGATAGCGGCGCTTTCATTTTGACCTTGTACGAAAAGCGCATGAAGGCGGATGACCTGCCCTTCTTCCTGGGGCTGATGGCGCATCTGGAATCGCATGGCATCGCCTGCCCCCAGCCGGTGCGCGACAAGAATGGCGCGCAATGGTCGATGTTCAAGGGCCGGGCGGCGGCGATTCTCACTTTCCTGAACGGCATCTCGCTGCGAAAGCCCCAGGTGGCGCATTGCCAGGCGGCGGGCGCGACCATGGCGGCGCTGCATGAAGCGGGCAAGGATTTCGCCCTGACACGGCCCAATGCGCTGAGCGTGGCGGGATGGCAGGAACTGGCCGCCGCCACCGTCACCCGCGCCGAGGCGGTGCAGGGGGGATTGGCCGCGCTGATCACCGGCAGTCTTGCCGAACTGGCAGCGGGCTGGCCCAGCGGGCTGCCGCAAGGGGTGATCCATGCCGATCTGTTTCCCGACAATGTGCTGTTCACGGGCGACCGGCTGTCGGGCGTGATTGATTTCTATTTCGCCTGCAACGACATGCTGGCCTATGATTTGGCGGTGATGCTGAACAGCTGGTGCTTTGAAATTGATGGCGCCTATAACGTCACCAAGGGCCGGGCGATGATCGCGGGCTATCGCGGCGCACGGCAGATGCGCGATGCCGAGATTGCCGCCATGCCGCTGCTGATGCGCGGCGCGGCGCTGCGCTTTTTGCTGACGCGGCTGTATGACTGGCTCAATCCCGATCCGAACGCGCTGGTGCGGCCCAAGGACCCCCGGGAATATGCCAAGAAGCTGCGCTTCCACCTGGCGGTGAAGAATCCCGGCGAGTACGGGTTTTGAGTATCGCGCTTTTTACCGACGGCGCCTGCTCCGGCAATCCCGGTCCCGGCGGCTGGGGCGCGATTTTGCGCACCGACGGCCATGAAAAGGAATTGTCGGGCGGCGAAGCGGCCACCACCAACAATCGCATGGAATTGATGGCGGTGATTGAAGGGTTGAACGCGCTGAAAAAGCCGTCTGCCGTCACGGTGTTCACGGATTCGCGCTATGTGATGGACGGGGCCATGACCTGGCTGGCCAACTGGAAAAAGCGCGGCTGGAAAACCGCCGACAAGAAGCCGGTGAAGAACGAAGATCTGTGGCGCGCGCTGGACGACGCCATGGCGCGCCATACCCTGAAATGGCAATGGGTGCGCGGCCATACCGGGCATGTGGAAAATGAGCGCGCCGATGCGCTGGCGCGGAATGCAATCCCTAGGACGAAATAGAATCCGACAACGTCAGCGACCATAAACAAAATTACAGAGCTTAATCTGGACTCTGCCTTGAGCGAGATTTTCGCCGCCGAGACACATGCTTGGGCGGAACATATTTCCAGCCACGACCGTCAATATATTGACGACGAATCGCCCGCGTCATGATCGTTGCAAATTCTCTGGAAAACTCGTCCTTTATAAGGCCCGGCTTTGTTTCTAGGTGTCTGTGAACCAGCCAATATAATATCACTAGAAGATCGTAGTTCATTTTATCGATCGTGCGCTTGGAGGCGTTGAAGCGTTTAATTGCTGCTGGGCTTCTAGCAAAAATTTCATTGGTGACGACGAGTTCCCTACCGTGCCTTTGAGCGCTACCTGAATGCATCAACATATTTCTGACTTCGCGTATCTTATCCAAATGGCTCAGGATCGCTTGGATCTCGGTAACTTTTTTGCCTTTTAGTTTTTTCGCAAAAATTATCCGCTTGATGGTCTGGATGGCTGCGTCTGACCGCATTGGGACAAAGGTAGCAACGGCTATATCAAAATCAATTTTCGAATAGACTATTGCAACGCTATTGAGCGTTAATTCGGCCAACGAAAAGAACTCCATAAATCTGCCCAGCGAAGTCAAATATTTTGTGTGCTGCGGCGGCTCAGGCAGTATTTTGTCTATAGGCACGTCTATTAGTTTTGCGCTTTTTTTCGCCATTTAATTATCCATGCCGTGTCTAGTTGCGATAACTGCCGCCAAAGCACTTTCTATGTCGCGGGCGGCGGCGGGCCGTACTGATTGGGGCCTGGTGTGCCGGCGCTGCACAGCCAGACCAACTGCATGATCACCACGACGCCGAGGCCGACAAACAGGATCGCGCCCAGCGGCCGCGAATAGATCAATGCGATGGAGGCGACACAGAGCGCCAAGGTGATGCCGCCCACCCACCAGCCGGAATGTTCCGTGTCATGCAGCCGGCGGAAGGCGACGGCGAGATAGGGAATGGTGAGCACAATCGCCAGGGCGGTGGAGAAATAGCCGGTATTTCCGCCGGACGGGAAATGGGTGCTGAAGATATTGTCCAGCATGCTGCAGATGAAGTTGCACATCATGTAGACCAGCACGAAATACCAATATTCCGGTCGCGTGGCGCGGCCCGAGAAGACGGCGTATTTCGACAGGACGGTTTTTACGGCTTCGACAAATCCCATGCCCCTGCCCCCGTTTTATGAACGGTAGCGCGTGGTCCATGCTTCGACAAGCTCAGCATGAGGATTGCGCCAATGCTGTCATTCCCGGCTGAGCATCGGCGTTAGCCGATGCGAGGGGAAGGGAAACCAGGTCTCAATACCGCACCGATATCAACACCTGGATCCCCTTCCCTCACCGCGCTACGCGCGGCTCGCCGGGGATGACAGGTGTGGTTACGGCGCGACCAGTTCGCCCGACGACAGCATGTGCTCGGCGCTGGAGACTTCGTAGGCGCCTGGCTCTTCCACGTTGAGGGATTTGACCACGCCGTTCTTGACGAGCATCGAATAACGCTGGCTGCGCTTGCCCATGCCGAATTTGCTGGCGTCAAATTCCAGGCCCACGGCGCGGGTGAAGTCGCCATTGCCGTCGGCCAGCATCGCCACCTTGTCGCCTGCGCCCTGGTCCTTGCCCCAGGCGCCCATCACGAAGGCGTCGTTGACCGAAACACAGGCGATGGAATCCACGCCCTTGCCCTTGAAGGCATCGTAATTCTGGACAAAGCCGGGGACGTGCTTGGCCGAGCAGGTGGGGGTGAAGGCACCGGGCAGCGCGAAGATCGCCACGGTCTTGCCGCTGAACAATTCGTCGGTGGTGACGGGGGTGGGCTTGCCGTCTTTCATCTGGGTGAATGTGGCGCTGGGGATTTTGTCGCCGACCTTGATCGTCATGGGTATTCTCCGTTGGGGTTGCAGTTCAGGATGATGCGGCAGCCGCGATGTCATAGTGACGGGCGATGAAGGCCAGCGCCTCGGCGGGGGACAGCGGCAGCGAGAAATAATAGCCCTGGCCGAAGGCGCAGCCCAGCGAATTCAGCCAGGTGGCGTCGCCTTCGCTTTCCACGCCTTCCACCACCACGGCGCGGCCCAGCTCATGGGTCATGCTGACAATGGAACTCAGCACCACGGCGCTGTCATTGGACAGATCGCTGCCGGCGTGGCGGGCCAGGAAGCTCTTGTCGATCTTGATGGTGTCGAACGGCAGAGACCGGAAGCGGCTGAGGCTGGACGCGCCGGTGCCAAAATCATCCATCGAGAGCCCTGCCCCCGCCGCGCGCAGGCGCGTCAGCATGCCGGACAGTTCGGCGTCGCTGCCGGCCTGGGACAGCTTGACGCCGGCCATGGCGAACAGGGCCTTTTGGCGCACTTCCTGGTCGGTGTCCGTTGCGGCCTCGCGCCACAAGGTCATGGCCCGCTTGATCTCGCCAGCGTCGTAGGCGCGAAGGCCCAGGTCATAGGCCGTCTCCCGCTCGATCTTACAAATTATAACTTCCTTGGCCGGAGCAGCCGGCGGCGAAGTCGGGGCGGCGACAGGAACCGGAACCGGTTCGTGCCGCGCACAACCCAGAACCAGCAATACTGCCAACCCGCAGCAGCCATGGACTGCGGTCGTACCGATACGGTGCAAAACACATTGGGCCATATTACGCTCTTGCCCCATCCACTGGAATTGTAAAGTAGAAAGTGCAGCCCTTGCCAGGCAGGCTCGACAGCCAAATATTGCCGCCGTGGGCTTCGACGATGGTCTTGGCGATATTGAGGCCAAGGCCGATGCCATCGGTGGTGCGTTTGGTGCGCACCCCACGATAGTACTTGTTAAACACGTGGGACTGTTCCTCTTCCGAGATGCCCGGGCCCTCGTCGGAAATGCTGACAAGCAGCTTTGCGCCACCGTCGGCCAGCTCCAGGCCCACCCGGACCGTGCGTTCGGGCGGGGAAAACTTCACGGCATTGCCGACCAGATTGTATAACGCCTGGCCAAGCAGCTCCCGGTCGCCGATAACGGACACGAGATCAGCGGCCACCCGGGGGGCCAGGACGATGCTTTTGGCCTCGGCAGACGGGCCGGCCTTTTCCAGGGTTTCGCGCAGCAGTTCCTCGGGATTAAACACCACCAGCGTCAGATCCACAATCTGGGAAGCCATGCTCGACACCTTGAGCAGACTGGTCAGCATGGCGGAAATGCGTTGGAGTTCGTCGCTGGCGATGTCGAGAAAACGCTTTTGCCGCTCGTTAACGTCGCCCAGCACCCGTTCGCGCATGAGGTTGACGGATTCGCGAATCGAGGTGAGGGGCGTTCGGATCTCGTGGCTGACCATATCGATAAAATCCGCCCGCATGCGCTCTTCTTCTTTCAGGCGTACCGTCATGTCGTTAAAGGCCGCGCCCAGTTCACCCAGTTCGTCCTGGGACAACACCCGGATGGGTTCTAAACGGCCGTCGCGGGTGTAGGCCCGGATGCCCCGGCGCAGTTCCCGCAGGGGGCGGCTTAGGGAATAAGTAAGAAAGAGGATGCCGAGCAGGCCCACGCCGATGGAGATGGTCAACCCGGACACGCCCCGGTTGACGGCCACTTCGCTGATGCGAAACAGCTCACGCATGCCGGATTCCAGCACCCGTTCGTTGTCCTGGCGGGCGCTGACCACGATACGCATCCATTGGTTGAGCCGATCCTGGTCAACCCAGGGATCTTTGGACAGTT
>Ga0118677_10014700_pt1 | contig 10991 bp, 8 predicted proteins | sample AliMusrvi5mmetaG_FD_86154 | JGI IMG/M metagenome (GOLD analysis project Ga0118677, IMG submission 86154)
GAACGACATCCTGCGCATCTTCATGGTGCGCATCTTCTTCAAGGCCATGATGATCGCCATCGTCACGGCGATCGGCGGTTTCCCCTTCGCTCCCCGTCAGTCGGCGCTGCTGTCGTTCGTCGGCGCCACCGTGCCCTCCATCGCCTTCGCCCTTTGGGCGCGGCCGGGCGCGACCCCCAAGGTCGGCCTGTTCAAGCTGCTCGCGCGCTTCGTCCTGCCGACCGCGCTCCTGATGGCCGCCATCGCGACCGGGGTCTACCTCGCCTGGGCGGTGCCGGCACACAACGCCTACATCGCCGCGCATCCCGGCCACGAGAGAGAACTCGTGGAGCTCTCCTTCCCGCAGGCTCAGACGGCGCTCACGATCTTCGCCTGCTTCGCCGCCATCCTGCTGATCCTGCTCATCGTGCCGCCGACCAAATGGTGGGCCGGCGGTGCGCCGCTGGTGCGCGGCGACTGGCGCATGGTCGCCGTCGTCGGCGCCCTCCTCGCCTTCATGGTCGGCGTGCTCCTGACCCCGCTCGGGCGCACCGCCTTCGAGCTTACGGCGCTGCCGGTCTGGCAGTACGTCGCGCTGTTCGGCCTCGCGGTGCTCTGGAGCGTGCTCTGCCGGCTCGTCTGGCGCAGCGGCATCCTCGACCGCTGGCTGGGGACCGCCGAGGACCCGGGCAACTACTGCGCCAAGGCGGTGCCGCCGAAGCCGGTCTGAACCGCCGACGCCTGCGCGCCGCGGCTCAGCGGTCAGGCGGCGGCCACGGCGTCGCCGCCGCCGCCCTTGGCGGCGTAGAGCGCTTCGTCGGCGCGCCGCAGGAGGTCGTCGTAGGACTCGTCGAGCGTCCAGGCGGCGACCCCGGCGCTCACCGTCACGTCGCAACGCACAAGGGCTTCGCTGGAGCGTACCGCCGTCAGCACGCGCTCGGCGAGTCCGCGCGCGCCGCCCGTGTCGACGCCCGGCAGCAGCACGCTGAACTCGTCGCCGCCGAGCCGCGCCGGCAGGTCTTCGCTGCGGCACAACGAGGCGAGCAGCCCGGCGAAGCTCCTGAGCACTTCGTCGCCGGCCTCGTGCCCCGAGGTGTCGTTGACCCGCTTGAGACCGTCGAGGTCGAGGCTCACGAGCGCCAGGGGGCTGCCGTGACGACGCGCCAGCGAGATCGCCTTCTCCAGGGACCCGTAGAAGTGGCGGCGGTTGGCGAGGCCGGTGAGCGTGTCGGTGGCGGCGACGCGCGTGATGGTGGCGTTGGCGGCTTCGAGCACGGCGGCCTCGGCGACAAGCTCCTCGTTGAGGCGACCCAGCTCCTCCTCCGCCCGCTTGCGCTCGATGATGCGTCCCAGCCGCTCGGCGAGCGCCTCGAGGAGCTGCCGCTCCTCCTTCAGGAACGGCCCCTCGTCCGCTTGCGGCATCTCCTCGCGGTAGCCGACCTCGATCCTCCCGACTCCCGCTTCCCTCACCTTGACAGGGGCGGATTGCATCCATGCCGACTCCGCGAAGTCGTGCGTGCGGAACTCGTGCTCACCGATCACCGTTCGGGCGCCGGCGATCTCCGGGTACTGCCAGCTTCTCGGCAGGATGTCCGTGAGCTCCTGATAGACGGCGTCCAGGCTCAGGCCTTCCTTCTCGGCTATCTCGGCCAGCCCGTAGAGCCCTTGCAGTTCTTTTGCTCTCTCCTCGAGCCGGTGCTCGACCTGCTTGCGCAGCAGCGCCGCGCCGATGTGCGTCGCGATGTCTTCCAGCGACTCGATCTCCTCGAGGGTGAAGCGCCCCTTCTGCCGGTCGTCGAGGTGGATGAGGCCGACGATGGTGTCACCGCTGCGGATGGGCACCAGCGCCATGGAGGCATAGCCTTCGTGCATGCAGCGGTTGCGCGGCCGGTGGCGCGGGTCCTCGTCGGACGGCAGGTCCAGCAGGGGGAAGGAATCGTTGGTCCAGAAGCTGCCCCCCGCCGTGAACAGCGGGCCGGCGGGGCCGGTCTTGCCGGAGATGACCAGGCCGCAGGTGCACTCCAGCCTCACGCGGCCCTCTTTGTCGCGCATCACCGCGCCGGCTGCGTTGCGCTCGAGGAGCGTGTTCTCGGTCAGCAGGAACCCCTCCGCGAAGCCCTCCTGCGCGAAGTAGGGGAAGTCCTCGCCGTCCTGCAGGCGGATGCCGACGGCGTCGATCCCGCTCTTCGACTTGAGCACGCCGAGCACGCGCCGCAGCGAAGCCCGCAGGTCTCCCGGCTCGTTGAGGATCTGCAGGACCTCCCGGCCTATCTCCCGATACGACTCGGCCTGCTTGCGCGCCGTGACGTCGCGCAGGAAGACCATGAAGCGCGCGTCTCTGCCGGGCAGGTACTGGACGCTGACTTCGACGTCGAAGAGCGTGCCGTCCTTGCGCCGGTGCCGCGCCTCGAAGCGGTCCTCGCCGCGCGCCTTGACCTGCGCGATGCGGGCGGCGGTCTCGGCGACGGTCTCGACGGTCTCCAGATCGCCGATGGCCATGGTCAGGAGCTCCTCGGCGCTGTAGCCGCTGAGCCGGCAATAGGCTTCGTTGACCTCGAGCAGGCGCCCCTCCATGTCGACCAGCCAGAAACCGTCCATGGTCGTCTCGAGGACGGCCCGGTGGAGCGCATCGCTCTCCTGCAGCGCCTGCTCCGCCTCCATGTGCTCGGTGACGTCGTGGACCATGGAGTAGAGCAGCGTCTTGCCCTGCAGCTCGAGCGGCCCGCTGAACACCTCCACGTCGCGGATGGTGCCGTCGGCGCGCCGGTGCTTGAAGCGGAAGGCCGTGCGCTGCCTGGTGCGCGCCGACTCCATCTCCGCGCGGACCTCCGACTGCGACAGCGTGTTGAGCTGTTCGATGCGCATGGCGAGCATCTCTTCACGACTCCAGCCGTACCAGGCGCAGGCGGCGGGGTTCACCTCGACGATGGCTCCGCTCCGCGGATCGATGAGCAGCATGACGACGACGGCGTCCGCGAACAGGCTGCGGTAGCGCCCCTCGCTCTCACGCAACGCCTGCTCGGCCACGACCTTCTCGTGGACGTCGCTGAAGATCAGCTGGATGCGCGGCGGCGCGCCGTTGACGGCGTCCTGCAGGCGCCACTCGAGGCGCACCCAGAAGGGCTGGGCACTGGAGGACCGCAGCCGCAGCTCGCAGCTCTGCGGCCACCCGGTCTGGCGCAGCAGCTTGAGGTGCCGGTCGTACACCTCCCGGTCTGCCGCGAAGACGAATGCGCCGAACGGCCGCCCCATGAGTCTCTGCCTCTCCACGCCCAGCAGGTGCGCGGCCGTGAGGTTGGCGTCGCCGACGATGCTCATGTCGCTCAGGGTGAGGTAGCCGACCGGCGCCAGGTCGAAGAGTTCGAAGTACTTCTCGCGCTGCTCATCGAGCTCGAGATGGGCGCGGCGCAGCTCCTCGTTCTGCATCTCGAGCTCGATCTGGTGCACGCGCAGCTCGTGGAGGAGGGCGGAGATCTCTTCCGGGACGGGCACCGCGGCGGCGGCGGCGGTAGCAGCAGCGGAGAGCCCGTCGAAGTGATCTTCGGCCTGGCGGCGCAGCTCGTCCGACGTGCGCGGCCCCGTCGGCTCGGCGGCGCCCGGCGCCGACTGCTTCTTGCGCGAGTGTCGGAAGCCGGCCATCAGCCGGAGGGCGCGCTGCCGATAGCCGCGAGCTTCTGCGTCTTGGGCAGCGCACTGGGCGTCAAAGGGAGTCTGGCGCCCAGAGCGCACTGACGGGTCCGCGTTCGTGGTTCGCTCACGTCCTGCCCGCTCTCTCGGCGCTGTGTCGCCGGCCGCGACGGTCACTACTGCCAACGTCCTCAAGGTGAGGGCGGAGTCACGCTACGTGTTCAGATTGCCCGTCGGACCCGCACGACAATCCTCGGCCGGCCGTTTCTCGGGTCGATCCGGGCGCGCCTAGCCGGGTTGCTCCAGCTCCCGCAGGCGAAGCGCCGCCTGCGCTTCGGTGAGGCCCGACAGCTCCGGCTGGGTCAGGCCGGCCGCGAGCAGTCGCTCGGCGAGAGCGAAGGGCAGCGCGTCGCCCCGCGGCCGCGAGCGCTGGAGGCCCCGCCTCTGCGGAGGATCGCCCTTGTCGACCGCCCTCCAGAACTCGGCCGCCGTCACCTGCAACTGAGCCTTGAGGATGCGCGCGAACAGCGGCGCTCCGTACGCGTCGCGCCCCTTCGAGATCGCCGTGTGCAGCGTGCGCCCGTCGGGCAGGCGCTTGGTCCACACCTCGTGCTTGGATACGCGGCGACCCGGAGCGTCTGCGACGCGCTCCCAGCTGTCGACGACGCAGAAGCGCCGCAGATCGCGAGGCCGGGCGGTCCTCACCGCTGCGGATCGCCGGGGGACGGGCCAAACAGCACCTCGGCCACGCGCGCCTGATCGCGGGCGAGCTGCACGCGCCGCACGTGGCCGCCCTTGAGGCGCTGGTTGGGCGCTGAGCTCAGCCGGGCCTCCCACGCGCCCACGAAGTCGAGCGCCGCCTCGACGAGGTCGTCCTTGGCGGCGCCAAGCGTGCTTCCTTGTCCGTAGACCTCCAGCTCGGGCAGCCAGATCTCCACGCCGGTCGGCTCGACGAACACCTCCGGCGCGAACGGGAAGGCCACGGCCAGCAGGTCCGCGATCTCGTCGGCGCCCGCGATCACGACCTCGTCCCGGGCGCGCCTGCCGACCAGCTGCCACTCACCGCGGCTCGCCCGCTCCACCAGCGTCGAGAAGTCCTTGCGCGCCTCGCTCATCAGCCACCTGACCATCGCAGCCTCCGGTACGGTCGAGTGTACCCGTTTCCATTACAAGAGTTACCTCTTGTACTGATTGTACACCGAGTGACGTTGTGGGCCGCTCACCCCGCGCCGGGGACCGCTCCGCCGCGCCGGCGCCGCCGTCAGGCCAGGCCGGCCGACGGGCAGAAGCCGGCCAGCGGACACTCGCCGCAGGCAGGCCGGCGCGCGTGGCAGACGCGCCGCCCATGACGCACCAGGTCCACATGGGCGGCGTAGACCTGCGCGGGATCGTCGGCACCTGCCAGCTCCGTGAGCAGCGGGTGCGCCTGGTCGGCGGTCGTCTTCGCGTCGATGATCCCGAGGCGACGCGCCAGGCGGAGCACGTGCGTGTCCACCGGCATCATCGGCCGCCCCAGCGAGAAGAGCAGCACGCAGGCGGCCGTCTTGGGGCCGACGCCCGGCAGGCGCACGAGGTAGTCCTGCGCCTCGGCGTCGGTCATCTCGCCGAGCACGCCGAGGTCCGGGGCGCCGCCGGGCGCGCTGATCGCCGCGAGGATGCGCTTGATGCGCGGCGCCTTGGTGTGCGCCAGGCCGCCGAGGGCGATGGTCTCCTCGATCTCCTCGGCCGAGGCGTCGCGGGCCGCGCTCCAGTCCGGGAACCGGGCCTTGAGCGCGGCGAAGGTGCGTTCGGTGTTGACGTCGGCGGTGTTCTGCGAGAGCACCGTGAACACGAGTTCGTCCACCGGCGGGTAGCGCGGCGAGAGCGCCGGCCGGCCGTAGGCGTCGTCGAGCGCCGCGACGGCGCGGCGGAGCTGCCTGCGGGGCGAGCGCACGGTCATGGGCGGAGCCTCATGCGGGGCTTCATGCGCCGACCCTATCATCACGGTTCCGCCGTCTCACGTACCGGGAACCATCCCGGTGGAGACTGTGCGCGAGGGGGTGATAGCCATGAAAGGAATTCTCGTGTTCGGAGCGTCCGGCCCGCTTCTGCTGCTGAGCTCCTACGCGGAGGCCGACGACCCGGCGCTCATCGCCAAGCTCCACGCCAAGGGCCTCGACAAGTTCCTCGCCTACGACATCCCCATCGACCGCTGCAAGGACCTGTACGGGTATGCCTACCGCGACATCGTCGCCGACCTGCAGGACAAGGACGACATCCGCGTGCTCGACTTCGACGGCCACCGGATCTTCGTCAACTTCTCGCTGATGGAGCTCGGCGACCTGTTCGTGTACGAGGCGGAGCAGGTCAGGCGCGCCGCGTAGAGCGAAGCAGGCCGGGCGGCGGAGCAGCGAAGACGGCCGCCGCCCGAGCCCGACGGCGGCCGTGGTAGCCTGACCGCCATGCGAGGTCCCGGCTGGCGATTCTGGATCGACCGCGGCGGCACGTTCACCGACGTCGTGGCGCGGCGGCCCGACGGCGCGCTGCTCACGCGCAAGCTCCTCTCCGAAGACCCGGCCCGCTACAGGGACGCCGCGCTGCAGGGCATCCGCGAACTGCTCGACCTGGAGTCCGGGGCGCCGATCCCGGCCGCCGCGGTCGCCGAGGTCCGCATGGGCACCACGGTCGCGACCAACGCGCTGCTGGAGCGGCGCGGCGAGCCCACCGTCTTCGTCACCACGCACGGCTTCGGCGATGCCCTGCGCATCGGCTACCAGGACCGCCCCGACATCTTCGCGCTCGACATCCGCCTGCCGGAGCCCGTGTATGCGCGAGTGATCGAGATCGACGAGCGCGTCGGCGCGGGCGGAGAAGTGGTGCGCGAGCTCGATGAAGGAGCAGCACGGGAGGCGCTCGCGGCGGCGCACGCGGAGGGCTTCCGCGCCGCCGCGATCGCCCTCATGCACGGCTTCCGCTCCCCGGAGCACGAGCGGCGCGTGGCGGAACTGGCGCGCGCCGCCGGCTTCACGCAAGTCTCGGTCTCGCACGAGACCAGCGCGCTCGTGAAGCTCGTGAGCCGCGGCGAGACGACCGTCGTCGACGCCTACCTCTCCCCCATCCTGCGACGGTACGTCGACAGCATCGCCGCCGAGCTCGAAGGAGCGACCGTCGAGCCGCCCTCCCGGCGCGGCGAGGCGGCGGTGCCGCTGCGCTTCATGCAGTCGCACGGCGGGCTGACCGACGCACGCCTCTTCCGCGGCAAGGACAGCGTCCTCTCAGGCCCAGCGGGAGGCATCGTCGGCGCGGTGGAGACCTGCCGCCGCGCCGGGTTCGAGCGCCTCGTGACGTTCGACATGGGCGGCACGTCCACCGACGTCTCCCACTACGCCGGCGAGTACGAGCGCAGCTACGAGAGCGTGGTCGGCGGCGTGCGCCTGCGCGCCCCGATGCTGCGCATCCACACCGTGGCCGCCGGCGGAGGATCCGTGTGCGCGTTCGAGGACGGGCGCTACCGGGTCGGGCCGCGCAGCGCCGGCGCCGACCCGGGGCCGGCGTGCTACGGCAAGGGCGGGCCGCTCGCCGTGACCGACTGCAACGTCGTGCTCGGCAAGCTGCAGCCGGACTTCTTCCCGCGCGTGTTCGGCGCCGGCGGCGCCGGGACACTTGACGCGCACGCGGCGCGCAGCGCGCTCGCGGCCGTGGCCGCGAGCATGCGCGCCGCCGGCCTCGAGCCGCCGGCGCCCGAGCCGCTCGCCGCCGACTAACTGGAGACTCAAGGTTTCTCGCGGGATTCGGTCACGGTGCGGCGCCGCGCGCACGTCAAGTATGAAGGCACCGACGTCGCGCTCGAGGTGGACTGGGGCGAGCGCCCGGCCGGCGAGGACGTGGCCGCCACGGGCGCGGCGGAGCTGGGCGACGCGTTCCTGGCGCTGCACGAGCGCACCTACGGCTTCCTGATGCCCGGCCGCGGGCTCGTGCTGGCCGCCGTCGCGGTCGAGGCGATCGGGCCTGGGGCGAGCGCCGCGGAGGACGACCCCGGCGCGGCGCCAAGGCGGGCGGGCGGGCCGACGCCTGCGTGCGAGCGCGATCCGGCTCCGGGGCCGCCGGGCACACCGGCGCCCGAGCCGCGCGACGTCGTGCGCGTGTTCACCGCCGGCGCATGGCGCGAGACGCCGGCGTACGAGCGCGCCGCGCTGACGTTCGGCGCGCGCCTCACCGGTCCGGCGATCGTCTGCGAGCCCACCAGCACGACCGTCATCGAACCGGGCTGGCAAGCCGATGTGCTGGCCGCCGGCGAGCTGCTCCTGCGGCGCCTCTCGCCGGCGGCTCCCCCCTCGGCCGACCCGGCCGAGCGCTCGCCGCTCCTGCTCGAGGTCTTCAACAACCTCTTCATGTCGATCGCCGAGCAGATGGGCGCCACGCTCGCCAACACGGCGAGCTCCGTGAACATCAAGGAGCGCCTCGATTTCTCCTGCGCGCTGTTTGACGGCGAGGGCGGCCTCGTCGCCAACGCGCCGCACCTGCCGGTGCACCTGGGCTCGATGGGCGCCTCGGTGCAGGCGGTCATCGCGCGGCACGCCGCCGAATTCGCGCCCGGCGACGCCTACCTGCTCAACTCGCCCTACGCCGGAGGGACGCACCTGCCCGACCTGACGGTCGTGACGCCGGTGTTCGCGGACGGCGCGGCGGCGGCGGGCGGGTCGAACGCGGCGGCGGCGGGCGCGGGGCGCGCCGGCGCGCCCCTCTTCTTCGTCGCCTCGCGCGCGCATCACGCGGACGTGGGCGGGACCACGCCCGGCTCGATGCCGCCGGGGAGCCGCACGATCGACGAGGAAGGCGTGCTGGTCGAAGACTTCCGGCTCGTCGCACGCGGGCGCCTGCGCGAGGCAGAGGTGGCGGAGCTGCTGACCTCGGCCCGCTGGCCGGCGCGCGACGTGGCCCAGAACCTCGCCGACCTGCGCGCGCAGGTCGCCGCAAACGCGCGCGGCGTCGCCGAGCTCGCGCGCATGGTCGGCGAGTACGGCGTGCCGGTCGTGGCCGCCTACATGCGCCACGTGCAGGACAACGCCGAGGAGGCGGTGCGCCGCGCCATCGGCCGGCTGCGGGACGGCGAGCGGCGCCAGGAGATGGACGACGGCAGCATCATCGCGGTGAGCGTGACGATCGACCGCGAGTCGCGCGCGGCGGTGATCGACTTCAGCGGCACGTCGGCGCAGCGCGGCGACAACTTCAACGCCCCAGCGGCGGTGTGCACCGCCGCCGTCCTCTACGTCTTCCGCACGCTCGTCGACGCCGACATCCCGCTCAACGCCGGCTGCCTCAAGCCGCTGCGCATCGTCGTGCCCCCGGGCTCGATGCTCGATCCGGAGTACCCGGCCGCCGTGGCCGCCGGCAACGTGGAGACGTCGCAGGCGATCACCAACGCGCTGTTCGGGGCGCTCGGCGTCGTGGCCGCGTCACAGGGGACGATGAACAACGTCACCTTCGGCGACGCCCGCTACCAGTACTACGAGACCGTCTGCGGCGGCGCCGGCGCCGGCGCGGGCTTCGACGGCTGCAGCGGGGTACACACGCACATGACCAACTCGCGCCTCACCGATCCGGAGGTGCTGGAGGCGCGCTTCCCGGTGCGCGTTACGGAGTTCGCGCTGCGGCGCGGGAGCGGCGGAGACGGGGAGCATCGCGGCGGCGACGGAGTGGTCCGCCGCCTGCACTTTTTGGAGCCGCTCACGGCGGCGATCGTGGCGAGCGGCCGCCGGGTCTCCCCCTACGGGCTCGCCGGCGGCCTCCCCGGGGCCGCCGGCCACGACTACGTCGTGCGGGCCGGCGGCGAGGTGGAGGAGTTGCCGGGCGTCGCCGAGACGCAGATGGGCGTCGGCGACGAGCTCGTGATCGAGACGCCCGGCGGCGGCGGCTTCGGGGCGCCGCTGTCCGGCGTGCCGCTGTCCGGCGTGCCGCCGGCCCCGCCTCAAGCCGCGTCGTAGGCGGCGGCGGCTGAGCGGCGAGCGCCGGTGCTACACGCCGTTCGCGCGCCGCTTGAGCTGCTGGCGTTTGCGGCGCCGCAGATAGGCGCTGATCGCCAGCCCGATCAGGAGCCCGAGAGCCAGCAGCAGGATCACCATCACCCAGGCGCGCAGCGAGAGCCACCAGAAGAAGAAGTGAAAGCGCCAGATCGCGGTGAGATTCTGCAGGACCAGGATGAGGATGAAGACCGCGACGAGCGCGGGGACGATGAACCTGACGTATCCCTGGCTCGCCTGCCGGCGCTCCGTCGTCGCCTGCGGCTGCTCTGGACTTTCCATGCACGGACCCCCTGTCGACCGACGCGTCAAGCTTCGCCGCGGGAACTGCCGACCCCTGCCTGCGCCGGCCGAAGCCGGCCCGCCGCCGCACGCGCGAGGGGCGGGGAGCCGCTTGGCTCCCCGCCCCTCGGCCCGGCTCAGTCGATCACTGCTTCGCGAACGCCTCCATGGCGTCGACGACGGTCGCGAACACGGTGTCGAGCTGTGCGTCGTCGATCACCAGCGGCGGCTGGATGCGCAGCACGCTGCCGAAGTTGCCGCCGACGCCGATCAGCAGGTTGTGGTCGAGGCAGTACTGGCGCACGAAGCCGGCGGCGGCGGTGCCGTAGGCCTTGGTCGCCGGGTCGGCGATGAGCTCGATGCCGACCATGAGGCCCTTGCCGCGCACGTCGCCGATCAGCGGCTGCGTCTTCTTGAGCTCCTCGAACTTCGCCATGAGCGCCGCGCCCTTGCGCGCCGCGCCGGCGACGACGCCGTCCAGGAGGAAGTCGATGTTGGCCAGCGCGGCGGCGCAGCTCACGGGGTTGCCGCCGAAGGTGGAGAGGTGGTCGCCGATCTGGAAGGCGTCGGCGATCTCGGGCCGGGCGATGAACGCGCTCAGCGGCCAGCCGTCGGCGATGCCCTTGGCCATCGTCATGATGTCCGGGACGACGCCGTAGTGCTCGATGGCGAACATCTTGCCGGTGCGTCCGAAGCCGCTCTGGACCTCGTCGGCGATGAAGAGGATGCCCTCCTCGTCGAGGATCTCCTTGACGCGTCTGAAGTAGTCGTCCGGCGGCACGATGATGCCGCCCTCGCCCATCACGGGCTCGGCGATGAAGGCGCAGACGCTGCCCGATAGGTGCAGGCGGGCGACCTCGCCGACGCGGCGCGCGCAGAGCATGTCGCACTTGTCCGGCGTGGTCTCGGCGAAGCAGCGGTAGCAGTACGGCGTGGGCACGAAGGCGACGCCGGGCATGTACGGGCCGCCGCCCTTCTTGCGGCCCGAGTTGCCGGTCACCGAGAGGGTCGCATACGAGCGCCCGTGGAAGCTCGACTCGATGGCGAGGAACTCGTTCTTGCCGCTGAAGCGCTTGGCGAGGCGGACGGCGCCCTCGATGGCCT